>Ga0156223_160_pt2 | contig 100913 bp, 85 predicted proteins | sample RifCSPlowO2_12_FD_107871 | JGI IMG/M metagenome (GOLD analysis project Ga0156223, IMG submission 107871) | Acidobacteria bacterium RIFCSPLOWO2_12_FULL_66_21
GGGTGCTGAGAGGTGCTGAGAGGTGCTGAGAGGTGCTGAGAGGTGCTCTGGGGTGCTGGAGGTACGGAGAACCATTCGGCGCTATGCTGGTGTCCCGTCCCCGTGGATCGTGGCATAAATCCCGGAGCGCGGCGCCCGGCCGGCAAGGCGCGACGACCGAGAATACTGGGTGTATTTGAGGGAGGAGCAACGCAGCCAGACGGGATGCCCCGCCCGGGAGTTATGTCACGAACCACGGAGACGGGACACTAGCTGTCATCCAGCATCTTCATAGGAACGCATATGTCTTCTGCCGTCATGCCTCCCCATGTCCTCAATATCGACGATCTGAGACGCGTCGCGAAGCGCCGCCTTCCCCGCGCCGTGTTCGATTACATCGACGGCGGCGCCGAGCGCGAGATCACGCTGCGCGGGAACTCCCGCGCGTTCGACGGCGTGATCTTCCGCCCGCGCTGCGCGGTCTCCTCGCCGGCCTACAGCCTGGAGACGACGGTGCTCGGGACGACGCTGTCGATGCCGATCCTGCTCGCGCCGGTCGGCAGCTCGCGGATGTTCCATCCGCGCGGAGAAGAAGCGGCCGCGCGCGCGGCCGGCGCGGCCGGCACGCTGTACATCCTGTCCACACTGTCCGGGAGCCTCCTCGAAGACGTCCGGCGCGCGTCGCCAGGGCCTTGCTGGTACCAGCTCTATCTGCTCGGCGGGCGGGACGTGGCCACCGGCGCGATCGCGCGGGCCAGGGAGGCGGGCTATTCGGCGCTCGTCGTCACGATCGACACCCGCGTCGCGGGCCTTCGCGAGCGCGACATCCGCAACGGGGTGAACGAGCTGCTCACGCGCCGGCCCTGGAGGATGTTCCCGTTCGTGTGGCAGTTCGCGGCGAAGCCAAGGTGGCTCGTCCGGTTCCTCGCCGACGGCGGCCTGATGAAGTTCCCGAACGTCGATCTTCCAGGGATCGGGCCGATGCCGTACGCGGATGTGGGTACCGCGCTCGAACAGTCCACGGTCACGTGGAAGGATCTCGAGTGGGTGCGCGCGGTGTGGAACGGGCCGATTGTCGTCAAGGGTGTGCATCGCGGCGACGATGCGCGGCGCGCGATCGACGCCGGAGCGAGCGCCGTCGTCGTCTCGAATCACGGGGGGCGGCAGCTCGATGGCGTGCATCCGACGCTGCGTATCCTGCCTGAGGTCGTCAGCGCCGTGAACGGACAGATCGAGGTGTTGTTCGACGGCGGGATCCGGAGCGGCGCCGACGTGGCCAAGGCGCTGTGCCTCGGGGCGCGGGCCGTGCTCGTCGGGCGCGCGTACGCCTACGGCCTCGGCGCCGACGGCGAGGCTGGCGTCGCCCGCGCGATCGAGATCCTGCGGACCGATCTGCTCCGCACGATCAAGCTGCTGGGCGTGGGCTCAGTCGGGGAACTGGATGCATCGTACGTGGACGCGCCGGCGGGCTGGGGAGTGCCGGGCGGCGTCGGGATCGGGTCCGGAGCGCATCCGTTACAAACCTGAAATTCTAGCATTACATATTAGAATTTCATTGCCCCCACGTGCCACGAGTCAGTCGGCCTCCCGATAGGCCGCGGCCTGGCACCCTTCCGCACCCCTTAGCACCCTTCCGCACCCCTTCGCACCCTTCAGCACCCTTCAGCACCCGCCTTCGCGCCTCCGGCGCTTCGGCGCGGCAGGCCCTAGCCCCCGCTGACCATGTTCTTGAGCACGAAGCCGACATTTGCCGGCCGCTCCGCGAGCCGCCGCATGTACCACGGGAACCAGTACTCGCCGTAGCTGATGAGGACGCGCAGCCGCTGCCCCGCGCGGGCGAGGCGGAGCTGCTGGCCGCGCTGGATGCCGTACAGCATCGCGAACTCGTAGCTTGACGGCGGCACGTTCTGCTCCGTGATGAACGCGCTCAGGCGATCCGCCAGCGCGATGTCGTGCGTGGCGATGTGCAGGAGGCAACCCGCCTGCTGCGCGTCCTTCGCCAGCAGCCGCACGCCCAGCTTGTAGAAGTTCTCGTCGACGTCCGCCTTCTTCGGATACGCGATGTCGGCCGGCTCGAGATAGGCGCCCTTGACGATGCGAACCGCGGAGCCGAGAGGGATGAGCGGCTCGAGGTCCTTCGCGGTGCGGTACAGGTATGCCTGGAGCGCGATGCCGATCCGCGGCGTCTTCGCGCGCGTGCGCGTGAAGAGCGCCAGCGTGGGATCGACATAAGGCGAGCCCTCCATGTCGATCCACACGAAGTTGTTTCGCTGCTCGGCGCGCTCCATGATGCGATCGAGGTTCCGCTCGCACAGCGCGCGATCGAGGTCGAGGCCGAGCTGCGTCGGCTTGATCGAGATCTGCGCGTCGAGACCCGACGCGGCGATCTTGTCGAGCACGCCCAGGTAGTGCTGCGTGACCTCCTCGGCCTCCTCCACACGCGTCAGGTTCTCGCCGAGGTGCGTCAGGATCGTGGTGATCCCGTCCGGCTTCAGCTCGGCCGCGGCGCGAAGCGCGTCCTCCACCTGCTCGCCCGGCATGAAGCGGCTGACCGACCTGCGGACGAAGCGCGTCTTCGTCGCGCGGTCGCGCAGCCACGCGTTGGTCGACCCCGCCAGCAGAATCCGTCGCATCAAAGACATATGTGCATCCACAAGGCAGCCCTGAAGGGCTGCGCAACAGGTAGCCTAGCGCCCAGCGCGCCGCCTTCGCGCTTCGCGCTGCGGCGGGCCAAGCGAGCCGCGAGCTGCGAGCTGCGAGCTGCGAGCTGCGAGTTATAGAACACTATGAATCAGTCCCCCGTCCACCTGCACCGTAGCTCCGGTCATATACGACGCGGCGTCGGACAGCAGGAACGCGCCGACGCGGCCGAACTCCATCGGGTCCCCGTAGCGGCCGAACGGAATGGCCGCCACGGCTTTCGCCTTCGCCTCGTCGGGGGACAGGCCCTGCTTCTTTCCGTTGATCTCGTCGAGCTGCCGCACGCGGTCCGTGTCGATCCGTCCGGGAATGATCTGATTGACGCGGATCTTCGAGGGCGCCAGCTCCAGCGCGAGCGTCTTGGCGAGGGCCGACACCGAGGCGCGCAACACCGTCGACAGTCCCAGATTCGGGATGGGTTCCTTGACCGACGCCGACGTGGACATCAGAATCGCGCCCCCGCCACGTCCCTGCATCGACGGCACCGCCGCGCGGACCATGCGCAGCGCGCTGAACAGCAGCAGGTCTGCCGCCTCCTGCCACGCGAGGTCGTCGAAGGAGATGGCCGCTCCGGCCGGCGGTCCGCCGGAGTTGGTCATCAACAGATCGATGCCGCCGAAGCGGTCGATCGTGGACCGGATCCATCGGTCGATCGCGTCGGCGGAACGGACGTCGGCAGCCATGGCGAACACGTGGGCGCCCGTCTCGCGCTCGATCTTCCCGGCCGCGTGCGCGATGGACTCGCCGTCGCGCGACGACATGGAGACGATCGCTCCTTCCTCGGCAAGCGCGTGGGCCACGCCGTAGCCGAGCCCCTTGCTCGCGCCCGCGACGAGCGCGATCTTTCCCCTCAGCCCCAAATCCATATGGCCGATCATATCGTCCGATTTCGGGAAATCGCGAAATAGTTCCACCGGGCTAATCAGACAGGACCGACCGGCCGATAGGAATGGACATGCGGAAACATTCTCAGACCATTGGCGCCCTGGCTCTCGCCGCCATCCTGGCGGGCGGCTGTGACCTTCTCAACAAGGACAACCCGACGCCGACCGCCCCCACCTCGCCGACGGTGACGCTCGACGCCTTCGCGGGGACCTGGACGTCGGTCACCGCGTCGACGCCGTCGACCGGATGCGGCACGGCCAAATACACCGTGACGCCCGTCAGCACGAGCTCGGCGAACGTGACCTTCCAGGCGACGTGCGCCGGCTCGATCCAGGTCACCGGCACCGGGACCGGCAAGATCAATGGATCGTCGCTCGACTGGACCGCGCAGGGGCTGGTGTCGCAGGGGGGCGTGAACTGCCCGTTCACGTTCACCGACGGCAAGGCCACCGAGGAGACCGGAGGCGGCATCAAGGTGACCTATAGCGGGACGGTCTGCGGCATCCCGGTCAGCGGCACCGAGATCGTCAAGAAATAGGCGGTCAACCAGACGCGCAGGTCCAGCGTCCAATCGGGAATGCAGGACCTGCGTGACGCTTTCCGCGCCCTCAAAGCCACCCCCGTCGTCTCGATTGTCGCCATCGTGTCGCTGGCGCTCGGGATCGGCGCCAATACGGCGATTTTCTCGATCCTCGACGCGCTGCTGCTGCGATCGCTGCCCGTCAAGGACCCGCAGCGTCTGGCCGTCGTGCAAGCCGAAGGCGAGCAGTTCTCGTCCTGGACGAATCCCATCTGGGAGCAAATCAGGGATCGGCAGGGCCTCTTCGACGGGGCCCTCGCCTGGGGCACCGAGCGATTCAACACCGCGGCCTCGGGAGAGACGGCGTTCGTCGACGGCCTGTGGGTGAGCGGCGGCTTCTTCGAACGCCTTGGCGTGCCGGCCATGCTCGGGCGGACGTTCACCGAATCGGATGACCGGCGGGGCGGCGGCCCGGACGGGGCCATCGCGGTCATCAGCTACCGCTACTGGCAGCGGGGCTTCGGCGGCGCCGGCGACGTCGTCGGCAGGTCGCTGACCATCGAGCGCGTGCCCTTCACGATTGTCGGTGTCGCGCCGCCGGAATTCCTCGGACCTGAAATCGGCCAGAGCTTCGACGTCGCGATCCCCCTCGGGATCGATCCGGTGATGCGCGGCAGCCGCAGCCGGCTCGACGCCCGGTCGATGTGGTGGCTGGACGTGATGGCGCGGCTCAAGCCCGGCCAGTCGGCCGACGAGGCGACGCGCGCGCTGCGCGGCGTGCAGCCGCAGATCCTCGAGGCGACGAAACCCGATAACTGGCGTCCCGACGAGATTGGCGGGTACCTCAAAGAGCCGTTCGTGCTCGCGCCCGCGGCCAGCGTGCCTTCGCCGCTCGGCAACCGGTACCAGCGGCCGCTCATCGCCATCATGGTGGTGGTCGGCCTGGTGCTGCTCATTGCCTGCGTGAACATCGCCAACCTGCTCGTCGCGCGCGCCACCGCGCGCCGGCACGAGCTGAGCGTCAGGCTCGCGCTCGGCGCGTCGCGGCTGCGGCTGATGCGCCAGTTGTTCGCGGAAAGCCTGCTGCTGGCCGCCACCGGCGCCGCGTTCGGCCTCCTCTTCGCCCACTGGGGCAGCCGTCTCCTCATCCGGCAGTTCTCCACGCCGCAGCGCAGCGTCATCCTCGACCTCGGGCTCGACTGGCGCGTGCTGCTGTTCACGGCCGGCGTCGCCGGGCTCACCGTGCTGATCTTCGGCACGGCCCCGGCGTTCGGCGCGATGCGTGTCCAGCCCAACGAGGCGCTGAAGGAACAGGGACGGAACATCGCGGGCGATCGCCGCGTCAGCCTCGGCGCGGGGCTCGTCGTCGTGCAGGTCGCGCTCTCGGTCGTGCTCGTCGTCGCGGCCGCCCTTTTCGTGCGCACGTTCGCCAAGCTCGCGCACCTGAATCTGGGGTTCGAGCGCGATCGGGTGCTCGTCGTGAACACCAACCTGCAGCGCAGCCGGGTCGATCCCGCCACACTGCCCGCGCGGTACGAACAGCTGCGCGAGGCGGTCGCGGGGGTGCCGGGCGTCGAAAGCGCCTCGGCGTCCGCCGTGACGCCGGTCAGCGGCAACACGTGGCAGTTCAGCATCGAGCTGCCGGGAAAGCCGCCGCTCCCGCGCGAGAGGCGCGGCACATACGTCAACGTGGTCAGCCCGGACTTCTTCCGCACGCTTGGCACCCGGATCCTCGCGGGGCGCGACCTCGGCGCGGCCGACAGCGCGTCGGCGCCCGCGGTCGCCCTCGTGAACCAGAGGTTCGTGAGGCAGTTCTTCGGCGGTGAACAGCCGCTCGGCCAGAAGGTACGGCTGCCTGGCCGGCCGAACCGGCCCGCGGTCGATCTGGAAGTGGTGGGTCTCGTGGAGGATGCCGTCTACAGGTCCCTTCGCAGTCCGGTACCTCCGACGCTGTACGTCGCGCTCGCGCAGCAGCGAGACCTCGGGCCCGGGATGAGTATCAGCGTCCGCTCGGCCACCAGGTCGCCGGCGTTGCTGACGCGTCCCGTTGCCGCCGCGCTGATGGGGGTCGATCCGGATGCGGCACTCACCTTCCAGCCGCTCGCCGCGCAGGTGAACAACTCCCTCGTACAGGAGCGCGTTGTCGCGATCCTCTCGGCGTTCTTCGGAGGGCTGGCGCTGCTGCTGGCAGGACTCGGGCTCTACGGCGTGACCGCCTATGCCGTTGGCCGGCGCCGTGCGGAGATCGGCGTGCGGATGGCGCTCGGTTCGACGCCAGGCGCTGTCGTCCGCCTTGTGCTCGCGCGCGTGGCCGTGCTCGTGGCGATCGGCATCGCCGCTGGCACCGGCCTCAGTCTGTGGCTCTCGCGGCTGGTCGCGTCGCTGCTGTTCGGTCTCGAGCCGCGCGAGCCGCTGACGTTCGTTTTTGCCGCCGTGGTCCTCGGCAGCGTCGGCGCGCTCGCCGGCTGGCTGCCCGCGCGGCGGGCTTCGCATATCGACCCCGCGCGCGTACTGCGCGAGGGCTAATCATCATTGCGGATGGCGAATTGCGGATTGCGGATCGTCTTCGTGATTACGGACCCGTTGATTGTGTTGCCGCTCACCGATGGGATCCGCATTCCTCAATCAGCAATACGATCTGCAATCATCAATTGCCAATTCGCACTATCGGTTCCCCCAGCCTCTTGACATCAACATGGATCCCCAACCCGTCGCCTGGGGGAACCGCGAGCCGCCCGTTCTTGCGCCGGGGCGCATCGTCGGCGAGTGTCGTGTCGTTGTAGCTGTTGAAATCGGTTGACGTGAACAGGAACTCCGGCCGCGTGCTCCCGGCCAGGTGCGCAATGGCGGCGGTCGTGACGTCGCCGCCCCAGGAGTCCTCGATCGTCATCGCGATCCCGAGCGACTCGCACAGATCGCGGATCTGCTTGGCCTTTGTCAAGCCGCCCACCCGGCCGATCTTGATGTTGACGACGTCCATCGCGCGCTGCTCGTGGGCGAGCAGCAGCGCGTTGACGCTCGTGATCACCTCGTCGAGCACCATCGGCTGTCCGGCGTGCGCGCGGATCGTGAGGCACTCGGCCAGCGTCGCGCACGGCTGCTCGACGTAATAATCACGATCGCGCAGCGCGTGGACGACGCGCAGGGCCTGATGCGGCAGCCATCCGGTGTTCGCGTCTGCGATCACGACGTCGCCGGGCTTCACCACGTCCAGCGTGGCCAGCACCCGTGCGACATCGTCATCGGGATTCGCCCCCACCTTCAACTGGAAGCGCCGGTACCCTTCCCCGCGATACTTCTCGACGTCGTCCGCCATCTGCTTCGGCGTGCCTTGCGAGATGGCTCGATACAGAGGGAACTCCTCGACGTAGCGGCCCCCCAGCAGCGTCGATACCGGGACGCCCGCAACCTGGCCCGTGATGTCCCAGCACGCGATGTCGACCGCCGACTTGACGTAGGCGTGCCCGCCGAGACGGTTGTCCATCAACGCGTTGATCGCGCGGATGCGCGTCGGATCCTGCCCGATGAGGTCCGGTCCCAGTTCGGCGATACCCGCCGGCAGGCCGCGCGCGAACGCCTCCATGTAACCGGAGCCAAGCGGGCACACCTCGGAGAATCCCTCGATGCCGTCATCGGTCCGGATACGCACGATTGTCGAGAGGAAGCCGGCGACCGAATGCCCGCCCGACCACGCGTAATCGCGCTGCACCAACCGATACGGAACCTGATAGACGTCGATACCGGTGATCTTCACAACTCCAAACTCCCAACTCAAAACTCAAAACTCAAAACTCAAAACTACTTGATCGCCCTCACAACGACTCCGTCCTTCATGACGAAGACGACGCGCTCGGTGGCGGTCACGTCGGCGAGCGGATCCTCGCGCATGGCGACGAGATCGGCACGCGCACCGGGCGCGATGGTACCGAGCGTTCCGGCCCGGTCGAGCAGCTCGGCGGCCACGACCGTGCCGGACCGCAGCACGTCCCATGGCGCCATGCCGAGCGCCCCGTAGCGGCGGAACTCCTCCGCCTGGTTGATCTTGTCCCAGTCGAACCCGCCGGCGTCGGTGCCGACGACGATCTTCACCCCGGCCTTGTAGGCCTTCCTGAAGGACTCGTGCGACGCGTCGCGCAACGCGGCCCAGATCGGATTGGTCACCGAACGCGGGCCCGCGACGAAATCGCTGACGGTGAGCGTCGGACACCAGAACACGCCCTTGTCGACCATCTGCCTGATCGTCGCGTCCTCGAGGACGTCGCCGTGCTCGATCGAGTCGACGCCCGCCGCCAGCGCGATGTCGTGGCCCGACGGGGTCATCGAATGCGCCGCCACGCGGCGGCGCGTGCGATGGGCCTGATCGACGATCGCGCGCATCTCCTCCGGCGTGAAGTTCGGCAGACTGCGGATCGCGCCCTCGGCCGTCTTGTAGTAGCTGCGATCCGCGTAGACCTTGATCCAGTCGGCGCCGTGGATGATCTGGTCGCGGACGGCCGCGCGGCACGCGTCGGCGCCGTCGCACATCTGGACGCCCTTCGGCACGTTCAGCTCCCACGCGTACCCGCTCAGCCCGTACGCGCCGGTCGGCGTGAGCGCCTTGGTCGCCACGAACATGCGCGGGCCCTGGATGATCCCTCGCTCGATGGCCTGTTTCAGATCGACGTCGGCAAAGCCCGCCCCCTCGTTGCCGATGTCACGGATGGTGGTGAACCCGTGGTCGAGCGCGATCCTGAGCGCCCTCGTCGCGCGCAGCGCCCGATACGGCACCGACTCCTTCAGGAGCTGCACGTCGTAGTCCTCGGCGGTGGCGTCCCCTTGCAGCAGCGCGTGCGTGTGCGCGTCGATGAATCCCGGCATCACCGTGTACTGGGACAGATCGATCGCCTGCGCGTTGGAGGGAACGGTTGTCCCGACGCTCGCGATCCGGCCGTTCTCGATGACCACGACGGCTCCGGTCCGGACCTGGCGACCGGCGACGTCGAGCAGACGTCCGGCGCGGACAACCACCACCGTGGGCGCGCTCTGCGCGGTCAGCGCGGCGAGGAACGCGGAAACAAGCACGGAACTGAATAGGATTCGGCGGGGCATCGACTCTCCTCCTGGCAGCGGTGCACGGAGAGTATCACCGTGAGCGGCGCCAAGGAAGAGCGGTCGCGCTACAGGCGGTGGTCCGCGGCGGCCGCAGGCGCCTGGTGTTAATCTCGTTCGCGAGGCCCACGCAGGAACTCCATATCGCTTGGCCATGAACGAGCCTCCTGTTCCGTCACTGACAGCATCGACCGTGCCTCGCGGCGCGCTCACGCGGTTCGCGCCGGCCCCCACCGGGTGGCTGCATCTCGGTCACGTGCTGAACGCGCTGCACGTCTGGGCCGCGGCCCGTGAGAACGACGGACGGGTGCTGCTGCGCATCGAGGATCACGATCGCGACCGGTCACGGACCGAGTACGAGGTGGGAATCCTGGACGACCTCGACTGGCTCGGGTTTCACCCTGACGTGTTTCCCACTGCCGCTTTCCGCGCGGGACCCTGCGACGGGCGCCAGAGCGACCGCGAGCTCGTGTATCGCGGCGCTGTCGGGATTCTGCAGAGCCAGGGCCTGGTCTACGCGTGCGACTGCTCGCGCGCCCGCATCGCCGACGAGGGACGCAACGGATCGGAGCTTCGTTACTCAGGGCACTGTCGCGAGCGCCACCTGCCCTTCGCGGACGGCTACGGCTGGCGCGTGCGCATGGATGAGGGGACCGAGATCTTCGACGACGTCCGGCTGGGACGCCAGGAGCAGGACCCGTTCGAGCAGTGCGGCGACCTGCTCATCCGCGATCGGCGCGGCAACTGGACGTACCAGTTCGCCGTGACGGTCGACGACTGGCGCCAGGAGATCGACCTCGTCGTCCGCGGCATCGACCTGCTCGCCTCGACCGGCCGGCAACTCCGGCTCGCGCGGCTCCGGCTCCTGGGCCGCGAGTGCCCTCCTGTGTTCCTGCACGATCGGCTGATCATGAAGTCGTCCGGCACTCTTCAGCACCCTTCAGCACCCTTCAGCACCCCTCAGCACCCTTCAGCACCCCTCAGCACCCTTCAGCACCCCTCAGCACCCTTCAGCACCCCTCAGCACCCCTCAGCACCCTTCCAGAAGCTGAGCAAGTCCGACGGCGATACCGGCGTGCGCGATCTGCGCGCGAAGGGCTGGAGCGCGGCGCAGGTGATCGCCGCGGCCCGCGGGTAATAGCCAGGTGATGGAGAGCGCGGAGACGATCACACGGAGACACCGGGATCACGGAGACGCACGGAGAGGCGGGCCGGTCTGGCCGCGCTGCGCGCGGGAGGTGGCCACAGGAAGCCGAAGGCCGGCGCCAGACCGGCTGCCAAGGGCTGCGCACTGCGGGCAAAGAGCAACGGTACGTGCGCGTTTCTTTCCGTGCGTCTCCGTGCGCTCCGCGCCTCCGTGTAAGAGGTCTTCTCCGCAGGTCAGACGGAGGCGCAGGCGTCCGGGGGGGGCGACGGGTTGATTCGTCTATTTCGTCGTGAGCTTCACGCGCGCGACGATGAATCCTCCGTCCCCCTTCGCCAGGTAGTACAGCGCGTCTCCCGCAATTGAGGTCGCCGTCTCGGCGGGCGTGACGATATCCGCGGCGAGCACGGTTGACTTCGTGACCGCGCGGCCGCGTGAATCGAGGTGCCACCGAACCATCCGGTATCGCCCATCGTCCTGTCTCTGGACGCCAACGAGCGCACCGCGATGCCAGCGGATCCGCGTCACACCCGAGAGACTGAGTCCGTCAGGCACCCTCACAGGCGTCGAGAGTCTCGACGACAGGTCGATTCTGCTGACGCCGGCTTGCGTCGCCACGAACGCGATGCCGCCGGGCGCCGGCGCGAGACTCGCGGGCCCGGCCTCCGCGATCGTTGCCGCCACGGACAGCGCGGCCGAGCGCGGCTGGAGCCGGAGAATGCGCCTGCCGTTCGCGTCGAGCGCGAGCACCGCGTCCTGGGAAGTCACGGCGACGTCAACGAGGCTGACGGGTCCGACTGACTCCGCGACGGGATAGCTCGCGAGCACCCGGCCGGACACGAGCTGCAGCTTGTGCAGCGTCGGATGCGCGCCGTCAATCCCGCCGCTGACGACCCACAGGTCGCCATCGCGCGGATCGATTTCGAGCGCGGCGATGTCGCCGAACCCGGCCTGCGAGCCTGCCAGCGTGGCCACATGCTGCGAGAACTCGTCGACGACGGAGAGCTTGCGGCCGAGGCGATCGGCGATGAGAAAGCGCCGCGAGACGGCGTCGTAGGCGAGGCCGGAAGGCGTGGGCGTCGACTCGACAAACCGGATCGTCTCCGGCGAGGCGGCCGCCGGCGCGGACGCGGTACCCTCGCGCTTCGGCTCTTCGCGTGTGCGCTCGTCGGTTCCGGACGCTTTGGGCGTCACCGTCGAAGCTGCCGCAGGCGCCCCCGTGCTGCGCGCGTCGAGACGGGCGGCCAAGGCAGCCCAGCCGGGCAGGTTCCGTACGCGTGCGAAATCTCCGTTCGTGGCCGCATCGGTGACGATGCCCTTGTCGGCAAGCCGCTGGAGCATCACGAGCGCGTCGGACGGGCGGCCGCTGAGGCTTTGCGCCCGCGCGAGAAGATACATGAGGGAGGTGTCTGCGCCTGGGCCCGTCTGCACGGCGCGCCACGCGAGGTCGTGAAATGCCTCATAGTCACCGCGGCCCTCGGCGTCGAGCGCAAGCTGCCGGCATTCGTGCCATTCGCGGCATTGAGGCGGGGCGGGCCGTTCCTGTGACGACAACAACGCGACGACGATGAGCAGGGCGGCTGGCGACATCAGTGGCTGGGGCACTCCAAGGCCATCAGCATATCGCTGGCGAGCCGCAGCGCCCAACCTCGGCGCGCGAACGTGCGTCAAACAGCCATGATCAACGACCTTCGCAGCGGCGTCCGGGCGCTTCGCGCGACGCCCGTCATCTCGGCCGTAGCGGTCCTGTCGCTCGGGCTTGGCATCGGCGCGAACACGGCCATCTTCTCCATCTACGACAGCCTCGTGCTGCGGTCGCTGCCGGTCCGCGATCCCGGGCGCCTCGTCCAGCTATTCCTCGGCCCCGAGCGGTCATCGTGGACGAATCCGCTGTGGGAACAACTGCGCGCGCACCCGGACCTCTTTGACGGCGCGTTCGCCTGGTCGTCGCCGCGGATGGACCTGTCGCGCGGCGGGGAGTCGCAGTTCGTCAACGGCCTGTGGGCGAGCGGGCAGATGTTCGACGTCCTCGGTGTGCGCGCCGTGCTGGGGCGAACGCTCGAGCCGCAGGACGACCTGCGTGGCGGAGGGAAGGACGGATCGGTGGCGGTGATCAGCTACCGGTTCTGGCAGCGTCACTTCGGCGGCGCCACGAACGTCATCGGTCAACCGCTCACACTCGAGCGTGTGCCGTTCACGATTGTCGGCGTCACCGCTCCGGGGTTCGAGGGGCTCGATCCGGGACGGGCGTTCGACGTGGCGATTCCGCTCGGCGCCGAGCCGCTCATCCGGGGCCGCGACAGCGCGCTCGATCGGCGATCGTACTGGTGGCTCAACGTGGCGGCACGGCTCGAGCCGGGCCAGACGCAGGAAGCGGCGACCGCCGCGTTTCGCGGGGTGCAGCCGCAGATGCGAGAGGCCACGATCCCGCAGAACTGGCGCCCGCAGGATCTGTCGCGTTATCTCAACGACCCATTCGTGCTCAAGCCTGCGGCCAGTGGCGTGTCGTCGCTCCGCCGCCGCTATCAGCAGCCGCTGACGGTCATCATGACGGTCGTCGCGCTCGTGCTCCTGATTGCCTGCGCGAACATCGCGAACCTCATGCTCGCGCGCGCGACCGCGCGGGAGCACGAATTGAGCGTGCGCCTCGCGCTCGGCGCATCGAAGGGGCGGCTGGCGCGGCTGCTGCTGGCGGAGAGCCTCGTGCTGTCGGCGTGCGGCGGCGTGCTGGGGCTCGCGTTCGCGAAGTGGGGCAGCGGCGTCCTGGTCCACCAGCTCTCCACCGCGACCACCCAGGTCTTTCTCAACCTGTCGATCGACTGGCGTGTGCTCGCCTTCACACTGGCCATCTCGGTGGGAACCGCGGTGCTGTTCGGCGTCGCGCCGGCATTCCTTGCGGCGCGCTCGGAGCCTGGAGACGCACTCAAACAGCAGGGACGCGCGATCGCCAGCGGTTCGCGCGGATTCGGCAGCCTCCTGGTCGTCGCGCAGATTTCGCTGACGCTCGTGCTGCTCGTCGTCGCCGCCCTCTTCATCCGTAACTTCAGCTCGCTCATCTCGACGCCGCCGGGATTCGACCGCGATCGCGTCCTGATCGTTGACATCGACGCGCGGCGGAGCATCGCCGACCCCGAGGCGCGAGTCGCGTTGTACGAGCGCGCGCGGCAGGCGGTGCTCGCGCTGCCCGGCGTCTCCGGCGCCGCCGTGTCTGCCGTCACGCCGGTCAGCGGCAGCACGTGGGACACGCTCATCGAGAATCCGGAGGGCCTCTCGCTGTCCGAGGACGACCGCGACGTGTACGTCAACAGCGTGAGCCCCGATTGGTTCCGGACGTACGGGACGGCGCTGGTCGCGGGGCGCGACTTCACGGCCGCCGATCGCGTGGGATCCCCGGACGTCATCGTCGTCAACGAGACGCTCGCGCGGAAGTACTTCGCCGGCCGGTCGCCGCTGGGCCGCACGCTGCGCGAGGCAGGCAGGCCCGGCCAGGCCACGCCGGCTCTCGAGATCGTCGGCGTCGTGAAGGACGCCGTCTACAGCTCGCTGCGCGCGGAGATCCCGCCGACGATGTACCGGCCGCTCGCCCAGGAGAAGACCGCGCCCTCGTCGATGAGCGTGAGCGTGCGATCAGCCGGCGGTCCGCCGGCGCGCCTTGCACGAACCGTGGCGGAAGCGCTCGGGGCGGTCGACCGGGATTTCGCGCTGACGTTCCGGCCGCTCGCGAGCGATCTCAGGGCATCGCTCAATCAGGAACGGATTGTGGCGATGCTGTCCGGGTTCTTCGGCGGGCTGGCGCTGCTGCTCGCCGGCATCGGGCTCTACGGCGTGATGGCGTACACCGTGAGCCGCCGCCGGAGGGAAATCGGCATCCGCGTCGCGCTCGGCGCAGCCCCGCGCGCCGTGGTCGCGCTCGTGCTGCGGCGCGTGGCGTACCTCGTCGGCGCAGGGGCGGCTATCGGCCTGCTCGCTTCGATGTGGGCCTCGCGCGCGGTGGCGCCGCTGCTGTACCGGCTGCAGCCACGGGATCCCGCGACCATCGCCGCCGCGGTCGTCGTGCTTGCCGTTGTGGGCGCGGCGGCCGGATGGCTTCCAGCCCGCCGCGCCGCCCGCGTCGATCCGGCCCGCTTGCTGCGCGAGTCGTAGCCACGGAACGACACGGAAACAACAACCACGGAAGAACACGGAAGAACACAGACACGACAAACCACGGAAGAACACGGAAGAACGCGGACACAACAAACCACGGAAGAACACGAAAGAACACGGAAAAACACAGACACAACCACGGAAAAACACGGAAGGACACAGACACGACAAACCACGGAAGAACACGGAGGATGCAAGCTATCGAGCGTCCAGAATCGGCCCGCTCGTGCTATGACTGGAGGTGAGCTGCCAGGCCTGCGGATGAAAGAGTGGTGTGCATGACGCGGTTCCTCACGTCCGGAACACTGGCCGCCTGTGTCCTTGGCCTGGCGGGCGGGCAGCAGCAACCGACCTTCCGTGCAGGCAGCGACCTCGTCCGGGTCTTCGTGACCGTGATGGATCGCGACGGCCGGCTCGTGACGACGCTCGCCCGGGACGACTTCGAAGTGCGCGACGACGGCAAGCCGCAGCCGATTACGCAGTTCGACAACACACCCCAGCCCGTCCGGCTCATTGTCATGCTGGATGTGTCCGGCAGCATGGAGGGCAACCTGCCGCTGCTGCGCGATGCCGGGGCGCAGCTCTTCGCGCGCTTTCGTCCGGACGACGTCGCCCGCGTCGGCGCGTTCGGGGACGACGTCTCCATCAGCCCGTCGTTCACGCACGATCCCGGCGAGCTCGCCGCGGCCCTGCCGGCCAGCATCAACCCGGATGCGCCGACCCCTCTCTGGCGCGCGATCGACCAGGCCATCGAGGCGTTTGGAAAAGAAGATGACCGCCGCAAGGTGATTCTCGTCTTGAGCGACGGAAAAGACACCGCATCGATGAGCTTCGGCCGGAAGACCGCGAGCCAGGGAGGCGTGATCGACCGCGCACGCGAAGAGGACGTGATGATCTACGCGGTGGGCATGCGCAGCCGCGGTCGGCAGCGGACGCCGCCGGCGATGGGACGCGCCGGCCTCGAAGAGATGCTGCTCGCGGACCTGCCCGACCCCGGCCTCGCGCGCGTCGCCGAGGAGACCGGAGGCGGCTACATCGAGATTCGCGCCGGACAGGATCTCGGCGCCGCGTTCGCGGGCGTCGCCGACGAGCTGCACACCCAGTACCTTCTCGGGTACGCCCCGCCGAAACGCGACGGTAAAGTGCACAAGACCAACGTTCGCGTCACCCAGGGCGGACTGAAGGCCCGCGCGCGCAGGAGTTACGTCGCGCCAAGGGGATGAGAGCGTTCGCCCTCGCCGCTGTCGTCGTCGTCGCATCCCTCGGCCTGCTAGCCCCTCACGCGGTGCGCGATCGTGACGTGCGTCCCGAACTGCGCTGGGCGGGCGATCCAGAGGGTGGCGCTCCGTACGTGGAGGCGGACCCGAACGATCCCGCGAAGGTCGTCGGGTTCGACGTCGAGGTCGCGGACCTGATCGCACGTGGCCTGGGCCGCGTGCCGCGGTTCATTTCTGCCCCGTTCGCCTCGATCGATCAGCTGGTCGCGCGCGGCGATGCAGAGGCCGGCCTCAGCGGCATCGAAGACGCACCAGCTCGCCGGGCCGCGATGGCGGTCACCATCCCGTACTACGAATTCCGCGAAGTCCTTGCGGTCCGCGGGGCCGATGCGGGCCGCTACCGGACGCTGCGCGATCTGGCGGGCCACCGCGTCGGCACTCTCGGCGGCACGATGGCGTACGAGATCCTGCTCGGCGCGGGCGCGTACGGCGTACAGGCCGTGTCGTACGACGACGACGTGCATCCCTACAGCGATCTGCTGATCGGGCGGGTCGATGGCGTGCTGCTGGACAACGTGCTCGCGGAGCGGCGCGCGCGCGGGATGGCCGGCATCACGGTCCAGCCGAAGACGGTCGCGACAGGGCACTACGTGGCCGTGTTCGCGCCGGGGAACGTGGCCATGCGCGACAGCGCGAACGAGATGCTGCGCACGGCCATGCGGGATGGCACTCTCGAGCGCCTCTTCCGGAAGTGGAACGTCTGGAACGGCGACCAGGCCGCTCTCTATGAGCGCCTGCTCGCGGGCGAGAGCGTCGCACCGATCGCGGATGTCGAAGGCGGCCTCGCGTTCGCGCCCACGAATCGATGGGAGGCGACGCGCCGGTACATGCCGTCGCTCCTCAGGGCGGCCGGCGTGACGCTCGTGCTCTCCTGTCTCGCGATGGCGGGGGCGATCCTGCTGGGCGTCGCGATCGCCAGCGGTCGTGTGTACGGCATTGCTCCCGTTCGCCTGGCGCTGACCGGGTACGTGGAGCTGATGCGCGGGACGCCGATCCTGCTTCAGCTCTTCGTCATCTATTTCGGCCTGGCCGCGGCGATCCGGCTGCCGGCCTTCGTGGCTGCGCTCGTGGGCCTCGCGCTGAACTACGCCGCGTACGAGAGCGAGATCTACCGCGGGGCGCTCCAGGCGGTGCCGGTCGGGCAGCTCGAGGCCGCGCGGACGCTCGGGTTCTCCGAAGCGCAGGTGCTGACGCTCGTGCGCGGGCCGCAGGCGTTCCGGCTGGCGCTCGCCCCGATGACCAACGACTTCGTCGCGCTGCTGAAGGACTCGTCGCTCGTCTCGGTGCTGACGGTCATCGAGCTCACGCGACAGACGCAGATCTTCGCCACGAACATCGGGAGCTGGATGGTTCCCGGGATGTTGTGCGCTGCGCTGTACCTTGCGATGTCGCTCCCCCTGGCGGCGCTTGCGCGGAACCTCGAGCGGCGCTGGAGCGCGCCGACGCGATGAGCGGGCCGATCCTCGAGGTCCGGGATCTGCACCTCGCCCGCGGTGTCCGTCGCATCCTCGCGGGCGCGAGCTTCAGCGTCGCGCGCGGCGGTCTCGTGGCGCTGATGGGGCCGTCCGGGTCGGGAAAGACCACGGTGTTGCGCGCGATCGCGGGTCTCGAGCGGTTTGACGCGGGATCCGTGGTGGTTGAAAACGTGACGCTCACCGCGGGCGGGCCGTCCGCAGCCACGCTGCGCGAATTACGGCGGCATGTCGGACTGGTCTTCCAGTTCCACCACCTGTTCGACCACTTGCCGGTGATCCAGAACGTCACGCTCGCGCCGGTCCACGTGCGCAACATGGCGGTGGCGGCAGCCGAAGAGCGTGGGCGCCAGCTGCTTGCGCAGCTTGGCGTGGAACACCGCGCCCGCGCGCTGCCGCGCGAGCTCTCGGGCGGCGAGGCGCAGCGCGTCGCGATCGCCCGGGCCCTGGCGGTGGATCCGCCGCTGCTGATGATGGACGAGCCGACGGCGTCGCTCGATGCGGGGCGCCGCGCGGAACTGGGCGAGCTGCTGCGGCGACTGACCGGCGAGCGCCGCACGATCCTGGTGTCCACGCACGACGAGGTGCTCGCCCGCGATTGGGCCACCGCTGTCCTGCGGATGCAGGACGGACGCGTGACGACATAGCGGAATCGGATCAACTCCAAACGCCCAACTCCAAACTCCAAACTCCAAACCTCAGGCCTCAAACTCCAAACTCGAGAGTTTGGCTTTTGAAGTTTGAAGTTTAGAGTCTGGAGTTTGGAGTTTGTAGTTTGGAGTTTGTAGTTGTCAGCGATTCTGTACGAATTGGAACCCGAAGCGTCCCTTGATGCAGAGATGCCCGCTCGTGACGTCGTGATCGAGCGGCGAGGTCACGCGCACGATCGAGTTGTCCTGCACGCGCAGCTGCAGCGTGCAGCCCACGCCGCAGTAGCCGCAGATCGTCTCGGTCACGGTCTGGCGGCTCTCGTCCCATGTGCCCGCCGCGCGCATGTCGTGCTCCGACTTGAACATCAGCGCCCCGGTGGGGCACACGCCGATGCAGTTGCCGCAGTAGACGCACGCGGAGTCGGGCAGCGGATGGTCGAACTCGGTCGCGATCGTCGCGCCGAAGCCGCGGCCTGACACCGCGATCGCGAACGTGTTCTGCGCGTCGGCGCCGCACGCTTCCACGCATTTGTAACAGAGGATGCAGCGCGAGTAGTCGCGGACGTACAGCTCGTTGTCCACCTTGACGGGCTGCGCGACCCTCGCCGCCCTCGGCCCGAACCGTTCCGGGCTCGCGCCGTAGCGCGCCATGTCCTCGCGCACGCGCGCGGGGGCCAGCGACAGGTCGACCGACGAAGCCAGCAGCTCGAAGACGACCCGCCGGCTGTGCCTGACGCGCTCCGAGTCGGTGTGCACCACCATCTTCGGCTCGACGGGGCGCGAGCAGGCCGGGACGAGCGCGCGCGAGCCCTCGACCTCCACGACGCAGACGCGGCACACGTTCACCGGCGTGAGCGTCTCGAGGTAGCACAGGGTCGGCGTGTCGATGCCAACCGAGCGGCACGCCTGCAGCAGCGTCGTGCCTTCCGGCACGCGGACCTGCCGGCCGTCAATCGTCAGCTCGACCTCGCGCGACGGCGGAGCGGGAATCGCGGCGCCCGTCATGATTTCGTGGCCCCGAACACGCCGAGTTTGCGCATCGCGGTCTGGATTGCGCCCGAGGCGGTCTGTCCAAGGCCGCAGATCGACGCGTCCCGCATCGCGCCGGCCAGATCGTCCAGGAGCGCCAGCTCCGCGGCGGCCGACCCCATCGGCGCGCCGGCGCGGAGCCGGTGCACCAGCTCTTCCTGCCGGATCGTGCCAACGCGGCACGGCACGCACTGTCCGCACGACTCTTCGCGGAAGAACGCCGCGATCCGATGAACGATGTCGCCCAGATCGATCGAGTCGTCGAACACCATCACGACGCCGGACCCGAGCGCCGCCCCCTGCGCGCGGGTGCCCTCGAAGGTGAGCGGCATGCCGAGCTCGTCGGGGGTGACGAACACGCCCGCGGCGCCGCCGAGCAGCACGGCCTGGAGCCGGCGTCCGCCCCGCACTCCGCCCGCGAACTCGATGAGATCGCCGAGCAACGCGCCGAAGTTGACTTCGTACACGCCCGGCCGCTCGACGCAGCCGGACACGCAGAAGAGTTTCGTCCCGGAGGAGGCGGCCGTTCCGATCCGCGAAAATGCAGGTCCGCCCTGTGACACGATGTCGAGCACGTTCGCGAGCGTCTCGACGCTGTTGATCACGGTCGGCTTCCCGAAGAGCCCCGCCTGCACCGGGAACGGCGGCTTGTTTCGGGGCTCGCCGCGCTTGCCTTCGATCGAGTTGAAGAGCGCGGTCTCCTCGCCGCAGATGTACGCGCCGGCGCCCCGGCGAATCTGAATGTCGAACCGCACGCCCGCGCCCATCACGTCGTCGCCCAGCAGCCCCCGCAGGCGCGCCCGCTCGATCGCGTGGGCCAGCCGCGACGTCGCGCGCGGGTACTCTGCACGGATGTACACGTAGCCGGTCTCACAGCCCGTCGCGTAGCCGGCGATGGTCATCGCCTCGATCAACGCAAACGGATCCTCCTCCATCAGCACGCGATCCTTGAACGTGCCGGGCTCGGACTCGTCGGCGTTGCAGATCAGGTAGTGAGGGCGAACCGCCGCGTGCGCCACCGCCTCCCACTTGCGCCCCGTCGGGAACGCGGCGCCGCCGCGCCCGAGCAGGCGGGACTCCGTGATCTCGCGCAGCACGCCTTCGGGACCGACGTCGAGCGCGCGCCGAAGCGCCGCGTAGCCTCCGTGGGCCCGGTAGTCGTCGAGGCTGGCGGGATCGACCACGCCCACCCGCCGCAGGAGGCGCAGGCCGGGGCGCCATTCCGGAACGGTCGTCTGTGGAGCGGCGATCCACGAGTCGCCTTCCCCGTTGTTCGCCTGGCCCGCCGTAGCGCGCACGCGCGAAGGCGGCTGGCTCGTGGCTCGTGGCTCGAACGTGGATCCAGCGAGGCTGCCGAGTATCGATTCGATCGTGGCCGCAGTGACAGTGGTGTTCACAGGGTTGGGGCCGGCGATCTGGACGAGCGCGACAGGGCCCCGCTCGCAGTGACCCTGGCACGGACTGCGCAGCCAGGTCGCCGAGGCGCCCGGCAACGGCTCGCCCGGCTTGCCGAGGCGCGCCTCGAGCGCGCCGCACAGCGCTTCGGCGCCGTTGACGCGGCACGCAATGTCGTCGCAGACATGCGCGACCGCGCGCGGCCGCTTCGCCATCGCGAACAGGGCGTAGAAGGACGCGACGCCGTACGCGTCAGCGGGTGGGACCGAGAGCCTCTCGCAGATGTAGTTGAGCGCCCCTTCGCTGATCCAACCGGCTCGTTCCTGCGCGGCGTGGAGCGCGGGCAGAAGCCACTGCCGGTCGGCGGCGCACGTCCCGAGCGCCGCGTCTATCGCCGCGCGCTCCTCGCTCGAGGGTACCGCCGAGGGGATCAGATGCAGATCCACGCTAGACGGCCTCCACGGCGGACCCGGCCGCGCTCAGCGCCGGCTGCACGCAGACTTTCTCGACGCGGATGGCGGAGGCCTTGAACTCTGCCGTGCCGGACTTCGGATCCACCGCGTCGATGGTCAGCAGGTTGGTTTCGACCTGCTCCGGGAAATGGAACGTCATGAACGTCAGGCCCGCTCGAAGCCCCGGATCGACGTGAATCGGCGCCTCCACGGCACCGCGCCGCGAGACGACGCGCACGATCTCCCCCTCGACGACGCCGAGACGACGGGCGTCCTCCGGCGAGACATCCAGCGTCTCGCCGCGGCGCATCGGCGACGCGTAGCCGCCCGTCTGCACGCCGGTGTTGAACGAATCGAGCCGGCGGCCGGTCGTGAGACGCAGCGGAAATTCCTCCGTCAGCCGATCGACCGGCGGGTCGAAGACCACCGGCATGAACGGCGCGGACGGCCCCTCGACGGGATCCTCCCAGAGCCGATCGTGCAGCAGCGGGCTTCCAGGGTGCGTGTCGTGCGGACACGGCCACTGCAGCCCGCCGAGTTGCTCGAGCCGCTCGTAGCTCATCCCGCGATGCCACGGCGACAGCGCCCGCAGCTCGTTCCACACGGCTTCCGCGGTCGGCGTCTCCCACGGATGGCCCAGCCGGCGCGCGAGTTCGCACAGGATGTCGATGTCGTCCCGCGCGCCGCCGGGCGGGTCGAGCGCCTTGCGGACGCGCTGCACGCGCCGCTCGCTGCTCGTCACGGTCCCTTCGGACTCGCACCACGAGGCCGCGGCGGGAAGCACGACGTCGGCAATCTCCGCCGTTCGCGTCAGGAAGATGTCCTGGACGATCAGATGATCGAGTCCGGTCAGCAGTTTCCTGGCACGGTGCGCGTCGGCCTCGGACTGGATCGGGTTCTCGCCGATGATGTACAGCGTCCGCAGGTCCCCCCGCTCCATCGCCTCGAACATCTCGCTCAGATGCCAGCCGCGCTTGGGAGGAAGCGTGACGCCATACGCGCGCTCGAACCTGGCGCGATGCTCCGGATTCTCCACGTCCTGGCCGCCGACGAACTTGTTGGGGATGGCGCCCATGTCGCCTCCCCCCTGCACGTTGTTCTGGCCGCGCAGCGGCACCAGGCCGGATCCGAACCGTCCCACGTGTCCCGTCAGCAGGGCGAGGTTGATGATGGCAAAGACGTTGTCGACCGCGTTGTGATGCTCGGTGATCCCGAGCGTCCAGCACACCTGCGCGCGGTCCGCGCGCGCGTAGGCATGCGCGAGCTCCTGAATCACGCTGGCCGACACCCCCGTGATCGTCTCGGCGTGCTCGAGGGTGTAGGGCTCGACGCTCTCGCGATACGCCTCGAAGCCGGTCGTCGCGCGCTCGATGAACGCGCGGTTCGTCAGGCCCGCGTGGATGATCTCGCGGCCGATCGCATTGGCCAGCGCGATGTCGGACCCGACGTCGAGGCCGAGCCACACGTCGGCCCACGCCGCGGAGCTCGTACGGCGCGGATCGATGGCATACATCCGCGCACCGCGCCGCTTCCCCTTCAACAGGTGATGGAAGAAGATCGGATGCGTCTCCCGCGCATTCGAGCCCCACAGGATGATGAGGTCGGTCTCCTCAATCTCCCTGTACGCGCTCGTGCCGCCGCCCGCTCCGAATACCGTCGTCAGACCGACGACGCTCGGGGCATGTCAAGTACGGTTGCAGCTGTCGATGTTGTTGCTGCCGATCACCCCGCGGGCAAACTTCTGCGCGAGGTAGTTCACCTCGTTGGTGGCCTTCGAGCAGCTGAACATCCCGAAGCGCCAGGGATCCCGCGCGTCGATCGCCGTGCGCAGCCCGGCGGCCGCGCGGTCGAACGCCTCGTCCCACGTGGCCTCCCGCAGGACTCCGTCCTGCCGCACGAGCGGACGCCTCAACCTGACGAGATTGGCCTTCATGTGACGAAGCTTACCAGCTTCCAGTTCCCAGCTTCCAGTTTCCAGCAGGCAGCCCGCTATCCTTTTATAATCGCTGCATGCTCATCCGTACTGTCGTACTAACGGCTGGTCTCGTCGCTCTTGTGACCGCGTGCGGCGGGGAGACGACTGCGCCGCCGACGTCGGACCCGTCGGCGATTCCCGCTCCGGCGGACGTCGCGGCTCCGCCGGCCGACGCGGTGAAGACTTCCTCCGGCCTCGCGTACAAGGTGCTCACGCCCGGAGGCGGCAGCCAGCACCCGCGGCCGAACTCGCGCGTGACCGTGCAGTACACCGGCTGGACGACGGATGGAAAAATGTTCGACAGCTCACTCCTCCAGCCGCAGCCGCTGACGATCGGTCTCGACGAGGTCATCGCTGGCTGGACCGAGGGCGTGCAGATGATGGTCCCCGGCGAGACGCGCCGCTTCTGGATCCCGCAGAACCTCGCCTACCAGGGGCAGCCCGACAAGCCCGCGGGGATGCTCGTGTTCGATATCGAGCTGCTCAAGATCGTGTCGTGATGTTTCGATCCTGGAGCGTAGAAGGCCTCCACGCCGTCACGCGGCGATCGTGACTCTATTCAACAGGACCTTTCTCCTGTTAGATCAGCGGCGTGCGCAGGCGCCGGACGACGCGTTTCCGCGTGAGCCGTCGCAATCCCGCTATCAACGCCACCATGCACGCGAGACCCGGCGCACATCTCGTGGGTGGCTTCACGAGAACGTTCGTGAAGACGCCGTATGTCGCGACCAAAGGAACCATCGGCACGAACAGGGACAATCCGCCACAGAAAGGACGGGAGCTCCGGCCGTGTCGCCGCTACGTCCAGAGGATGGGAACGTCGTACGGCTCGCACCCGCGGTCGTGCGTGACGAACGTGGCACCCTCGGTGATCGCCTGCGCGATGAGCATGCGATCGAAGGGATCCATGTGATGGGGCGGAAGGTCCGCCGTACGGTCCGCATGCGCAAGCGTGATCGGCAGCGGATGGAAGTCGCTTCCCTCCACCATTGAGGCGAATGAGTCCTCCAGTTGGATCTTTCCCAGATGCTGCTTGATCGCGACCTCCCAGGCGGAAGCCGCGCTGACCCACACGACATCAGCCGTGGCGATTGCGTTGCGGACAGGACGCGTCAGGCGGCGGCTGTCCAGCCGCCACCAGAGGAAGACGTGAGTGTCGAGCAGCAGCGTCACCGCTTCTTCTTCAGCCCGAACGCGGCGAGAACGTGGGCGGGCAGCGGCGCATCGAAGTCCGCGGCAATCCGGATGCGACCCTTCGATCCGCCCGCACGGCGCGCGGGTCGCCGGATGGGCACCAGCCGCGCGCGCGGGACGCCCGCCTTCGCGATGACGATCTCGTTCCCCGCCGCCGCCTCCTCGACGAGCGAGGACAGTTGCGACTTGGCCTCATACAGGTTGAGCACACGCGCCATAGGACCATCCTACGGCGCCGTAGGCTGTTGGTCAAGTTGGTCAAGAGCGCCTGGTAGTGGTCAAACAATTGACCACTACCGAGCGCCTGCGGCCCTACGACAGCAACAATTCGAGGTCCTCGGCCCGGAGTGACCGGACGAGACCGGCGTCGGCGCGCAGGATCGCGTCCGCGAGATCACGCTTGCTCTGCTGCAGCTCCGCGACCTTCTCCTCCACCGTGTCGCGCGCCAGCAGCCGGTACGCGAACACGTGGCGCGCCTGCCCGATGCGGTGCGCGCGGTCGATGGCCTGCGCCTCGACCGCCGGATTCCACCACGGGTCCAGCAGGAACACGTACTCCGCCGCCGTGAGGTTCAGTCCGAGGCCGCCCGCCTTGAGACTGATGAGGAAGACGGGACACGCGGGATCGTTCTGAAACCGCTCGACTCGTGCCGCGCGATCGCGCGTGCGCCCGTCCAGGTACTCGTAGACGATGCCCTGCGCCTCGAGACGCGGCCGGAGCAGCGCGAGGAGACTGGTGAACTGCGAGAACACCAGCGCCTTGTGTCCCTCCTCGATGACCTCGGCCAGCATCGGCAGCAGCACCTCGAACTTGGCGGAGGTCTCGGCGGCGCGCGAGCGATCGATCAGGCCGGGATGGCACGCGGCCTGGCGGAGCCGCAGCAGCGCCTCGAGGATCTGCATCTTCGATCGGTTCACGCCCTCGCGCGCCACGCGCGCCAGCAGCGTCTGCCGGTAGTGCGCGCGCAGCTCGTCGTAGTGCCGCCGCTCGGTGGGCTCCAGCTCGCACTGGAGGGTCTGCTCGGTGCGGGGCGGCAGCTCCGGCGCGACCTGCGCCTTGGTGCGCCTCAGAATGAACGGACGCATGGCGCGCGACAGCCAGGCGAGGTCCACGTCGGCGGCGGCGCGCTGAAACGACTTCGCCGAGCCCAGCACGCCGGGATTCAGGAACTCGAACAGGCTCCACAGCTCGCCGAGGTGGTTCTCGATCGGCGTGCCGCTCAGCGCGAGCCGATAGCGCGCCCGCACGAGCCGCGCCGCCTTGGCCGAGGCCGTCGCCGCGTTCTTGATCGCCTGCGCCTCGTCGAGAATCGCGTAGTCGAACTCGACGTCCTTGAGGTGCGTGATGTCCCGCCGCAGCGTGCCGTAGGTGGTCAGCACGAGGTCCGCCTTCGCGAAGTGCGACGCGTCGCGCGCGGTGCCGGTGTAGTCGAGCACCTTCAGACCCGGCGCAAAGCGCCGCGCCTCCTCAATCCAGTTGAAGACGAGCGAGCGCGGCACCACCGCGAGCGACGGCCGGCGCGCGCCCTCCTGCGCGGTGCGCCGCGCGTCGAGCAGCGCGAGCACCATCACGGTCTTCCCGAGCCCCATGTCGTCGGCCAGGCAGCCGCCGAACCCGAACCGCCGCAGGAACGCAAACCAGCCGAGCGCCTCGCGCTGGTACTCGCGCAGCGTGCCGGTGAACGACCGGGGCGGATCGGCGGGGGCGATGCCGCCGAACGTCCGCAGCTCGTCGCGGACCCGCCGGAACACCTCGTCGTACGCGACCGACGGCTGCGCCGCGAGCAGCGCATCGAGCAGCGCCGCCTGGGAAGGCTGGAAGCGGAGGCGATCCCCATCGAGCTCGCCGAAGCGCGCCACCGCGGCGTACCGCCGCAGCCATTCCTCCGGCAGCAGCCCGACACTCCCGTCGTCCAGCACCACCACCTCCTCGCCGCGCTGGAGCGCCGCGAGCAGCCGCGGGAACGGAGCGGAGCGGCCGTCGCCGAAATCCACGTCGCCGTGCAGATCGAACCAGTCGATGCCCGACGACACCTCGACGCGCAGGGCCTCGGCGGTGCGGAACGCGCGGCCGTGCGCCTCCACCCGCCACCCTTCCTTCACGAGCGTCGCGACGACGCGCGAGAACTGCTCGGGCGCGACGCCGAGCCGCTGCTTCGACTCGAAGTAGCTCCACGTGTACCGGAAGCCCAGTTGCTGGAGCCGCTCGAGCGATGCCTGCTCGAACCCGGGGTCGCGCCGGATCAACCGCCGGTGCTCCGGGTCGTACGAGTTCGCGGCCGCCGTCATGTCGGCGACGCTGCCGCCGTAGTCGAACTGGACCACGGCCTGGAGATCCTCGCGCATGCCGAACTGACGCTCGGGACGGCTGACGCGCACGACGGGCCGCGGCGTGCCGTCCGCGACTTCGTACCGCAGCTCGCCGGGCAGCATCTCCGGGCTCACGCCGGAGCGCGCGAGCGCGTCGGTCAGCTGCGGCCAGGCGTCGCGAGGGACGACGACGGGACCCGAGGCGCGCAGCCTGGCGATCCAGGTGAAGGCGCTGCGCGGATCGAGGCGTGCCATCGACGTCCGCGTGAACAGGAATCCGCGCCCGAGGACGAGCACGGGCTCGCCGAGCGCCATGCGCGCGGCGCCGCGCGTGAACTCGCCGTCGATGCGGATGGCGTCCTGCTCCGCGCCGTTCACGACGTGCAGGTCGAACCGCCACGGTTCGCCGGCGTCCCGGGTAACGGGGAGCAGCGCTCCCTCGCGCCCCTGGAGCTGCAGGTGCAGGCGCCCGGTCCCGGCCATCATGGGCAGCAGCCTGTCCTCCAGCGGGCCGTTGAGGACGTATCGCGACAGACGCGGGAAGCCGACGTCGTAGTACGGCTCGGTCGAGTGCGTCCAGGAACCGCCGGCGCCAATGAGGAGCGACAGGATGTCGCGGTCGTCGGTCTCGCGCAGGTGCTCGGCCTCGTGCGGCGTCAGGCCGGCGGAGCGCGGCTTGCTCCACTCGCCGTTCTTCTTGCGGTAGCGGAACAGCACGTTCACGACCGTGCCGCGCCCGCCGAGCGTATCGGTGACGTCGATCGCGTAGACGATCTGGCCGGTCGCGAAGCGCGGCGCCGGCAGCGGCCGGCCGGTGGTCGAGAGATCCTGCTGGAGCTGCGAGAGGAACCGCTGCCACGGAGGCGGTGGAGCCGCGGGCGTGGGGCCGCGCGTGCCGAACGACCGCACGCGACCGGCATGCACACGAGCCCCGCCGGGCTCGTGCACGACCGGGTCGAGGATCGCCTGCGGCCCCGCGGGCCCCTCACCGCCCAGCAGCGATCCCCGCTCGGCCGCCAGCAGCGCGGCCCAGACGTGCTTGCAAATCTGCCGGCGATCCGTGAAGAACGGACAGTCGCAGGATCCGGTAAAGCGATCGCCGTCGCGTGCCAGCCGGACGGTGTAGTCGCGCGCGCCGCGCACGATCGCGTCGGCGCTCCACTCGGCGCCGTCGATGTGGACGACCGCGCCGGATTCGAAATAGTCGCGCCCTTTCGCGCGGACTTTCGGATCGACGTCAGGCGCGAGCGCGCGGGTCAGCATCATCATTCGTACAGGGCAATCACCCAGTATATGGGAGGGACGCCGAAAGGACCGAATCGAGTGGTTCTTCGAGGGCGCGTCCGGGTTATGATGGACGCTTCAAGGACAACCTCATGCAGACCCGGCGTGCCTGGCGGTACGTCATTCTCGGTTGTGCTGCGCTCGGCTCGGCGATCGCGCCGGCGCGCGGCGACGACTGGCCGCAGTTCCGCGGACCGGCGCGCGACAACATTTCGCGCGAGGCCGGATTGCTGCGCCAGTGGCCGGCCGGCGGCCCGAAGGTCCTCTGGACGGTGCCGGTCGGCCAGGGCTACGCGGGCGCGGCGATCCTGGCCGGGCGCGTGTATCACAACGACTACGACGAGACGCACGGCGAGTGGCTCGTGATCGCGCGGTCGCTTGCCGACGGCAAGGAGATCTGGCGCTACAAGCGGCCGCGCGTCATCCGGCCGAATCACGCGATCACGCGCACCGTGCCCGCCGTCGACGGCAAGTACGTGTTTTCGATCGATCCGAAGCTCGGCCTCCACTGCCTCGACGCGAAGACAGGCAAGCCGATCTGGTCGCGCAATCTCGTCGCCGACTACAAGACGATCATCCCTCCCTGGTACAACGGCCAGAACCCGCTGCTCGAACCGGACCGCCTCATCGTCGCCACGGGCGGCGACGCGATCCTCGTCGCGCTCGACAAGGCGACGGGCAAGGAGATCTGGCGCACCCCCAACACGGGCAAGCTCGTGCTGTCGCACGTATCCGTGATGCCGGCGGTGCTGGGCGGCGTGAAGCAGTACCTCTATGGCACGCTGAACGGCCCGCTCGGCGTATCCGCGGCCAGCGGCGCGCTGCTGTGGCAGTACCCGCGCAAGTTCAACGTCGCCGTCGCCCCGTCGGTCACCGCAGTCGATGGCGAGCACGTCTTCATGACCGCGAGCTACGACGCCGGCAGCGTGATGCTCAAGGTCGCGAAGGACGGCACGCGCTTCACTGTCACGCCCGTCTTCGACATGAAGCTGAACGAGTGGAACTCCGAAGTGCACACGCCCATCGTGCACAAGGGGCGCATGTTCGCCGTGGGAAAGAAGAAGCGCGGGCTGTTCACGTGCCTCGACTTCAACGGCAAGGAGATCTGGACCAGCGACGGAAAGGCGTCATTCGAGCTGGGGAGCTACCTGCTCGCCGACGGCATGTTCTTCGTGCTCGAGGGAAAGACGGGCGTACTGCGGCTCGTCGACGCGAACGCCGCGAGCTACAAGGAGCTGGCGAGCGCGCCGGTGCTCGCCGGACCGGATGTGTGGGGGCCGATGGCGCTCTCGGACGGCCGGCTCGTGCTGCGCGATCTGACGAAGATGGTGTGTCTGGACGTCAGAGGGAAGTAGCAAGCCGCAGCTCGCAGCTCGCAGCTCGCAGCTCGCAGCTCGCGGCGCGTCGCGCGTGGCGCGTCGCGCGTGGCGCGTCGCGCGTGGCTCGGAGCTGGAAGCTGGAAGCTGGTAACTGGAAGCTGATCATGGGCTCCATGCACTACAGACGCCTACCCAACGTCCGCCGTGACGGGCCGGACAGCCGTTTTGCCACGGCGCTGCGGGGCCTCGCCGTCGATCGCCGCGACCGGATCTACGCGGTCGGCGACGCCGAGGTGAAAATCTTCGATCGCGACGGGCGGCTGCAGCGGCGGTGGCCGACCTCGCGGCCCGGCTGCTCCGTCGCGGTTGACGAATACGATCGTGTGTACGTCGGCGAGACCGGGCAACTGGAGATCTTCGACGCCACGGGCCGTCTGGCCGACGTCTGGCGTCACGCGTCGCGGCTCGGACGCGTGACCGCGATCGATTTTGCCGGCGGCGACGTCCTCGTGGGCGACGCGAACGACCGCGCGATCCGGCGCTACGACGAGCACGGATCGTTCATGAACGACATCGGCAAGAACAACCGGATGCAGGGCTTCCTGATCCCGAACGGCGTGATCGAGTTCGCCGTCGACCGCGCGGGCGTGATTCAGGCGGCCAATCCGGGGAAGCACCGCATCGAGCGCTACACGCTCGACGACCGCCTGCTCGGCCACATCGGCCGCTTCGACGGCGTCGACCCCGCGGGGTTCCCGGGCTGCTGCAACCCCACCAATCTCGCGGTGGACGTTCGCGGGCGCATCTACGTCACCGAAAAGGCGGATCCGCGCGTCAAGGTGTACAACGACGACGGCACACTGGTCGCGGTCGTGGCGTCGGAAGGGTTCGATCCGAACTGCAAGAACATGGATATCGCCGTGGACTCGCGAGGGCGGGTCTACGTGACGGATCCCGTGCGGCTCGACATCCTCGCCTTCGAGACGGAAGGGGCGGCATCATGAGCGACGGCATCACCCGCCGCGACGCGCTCGGGCGCGTCGTCCGCGGCACCGTGCTGCTCGGTCTCGGCAGCACCGCGGGTTTCCTGATCAACAAGGCCGAGGGGCAGGTCGTCTGGCAGGTCGACACCTCGCGCTGCGTGAACAGCCGTCTCGGCGAGGCGGGCGCCGAAGTCTGCATGCTCTGCACCACGCAGTGCGTCGTGGCGCAGTCGGCCGTGCGGGCGATCAACAGCTTCCGCGACTGCGGCCGCTGCTACGTCTGCCCGGCGTACTACAACATCAGGAGCGCCGTCGACGAGCGCGGACTGCCGAGCGAGAAACTGTGCCCGCGCGACGCCATCCGGCGGACGCCCATCGGCTTCGTCGATCCGGAGGATCCCGCCAACAACTTCTACGAGTACGTCATCGAGGAGGAGAAGTGCGACGGGTGCGGCCTGTGCGTGAAGGCATGCCGCGAGCCGCTCGGCCTCGGGTCGATCGTGCTGAAAGTCCGGCACAACCTGTGCGTGGACTGCAACCGCTGCGCGATCTCGATCGCGTGTCCGCACGACGCCCTCTTCCAGCACAAAGTGGCCGACGCGCTCGAGCCCACGCTCGCCAGACAGCCACAGCCATGACGTCCAGGGCCCCGCGGTCGGTCCGGCTGCTCGCCGCGGCGGTCCTCGCCGGGGTGCTGTCGGGCGCCCACGTCGCCGCGCAGGCCATCCAGTACGAGCGCCCGGTCCAGGTCGCTCCCCAGCAGGAGACGATTGGCGGCGGCTACGTCACGCCGGACGTGCAGCGGCCGCGCCCGCGCGAGTACTGGCTCCAGGTGGCGGACGTCGGGCTCCTCGCCGTCGCGATGGCGCTTGCCGTCTGGTTCGTGATCGAGCGGCGCAGCCGCGCATGGACGCTCACACTGACCGCCGCGTCGCTGGCGTATTTCGGCTTCTACCGCCAGGGCTGCATCTGCCCGATCGGGTCGATTCAGAACGTCGCGGTCGCGCTGACCGATTCCACCTACTCGATCCCCATGGTGGTGACGGCCGTGTTCTTCATGCCGCTCGTGGTCGCGCTGTTTGTCGGCCGCGCGTTCTGCGGGAGCGTCTGCCCGCTCGGCGCGATGCAGGAGCTGGTCGTCCTCAAGCCGATCCAGGTGCCGCGGCGCCTCGACAACGCGCTCGGGCTCCTGAAGTACGTCTACCTGGCGCTGGCGATCGGCCTGGCGATCCGTCCGGAGATCGCGCGCGATTTCGTCATCTGCCGGTTCGATCCATTCGTCGGCTTCTTCCGGCGCGAAGGCTTCGCGCACATGATGGCCATCGGCGCGGGCTTCCTCGTGCTCGGAACGGTCGTCGGACGTCCGTACTGCCGCTACCTGTGTCCGTACGGCGGACTGCTCTCGTGGTGCTCGCGGCTCGCGACACGCGGCGTGACCATCACGCCGGCGAAGGAGCTGGATTGCGGGCTCTGCGCGAAGGCGTGCCCCTACGGCGCGATCGATCGCATGCGCGCCGTCAGGAAGGAGTGCCTGTACTGCGCGCGGTGCTACGCGTCGTGCCCGTGTGAAGCCACCCCCGGAGTGGCGGTGTGACGGCGCGGGCGCCATGGCGCCCGGTCGCACGTGCCGGCGCCGCGGTCGCCGCCGGCTTCGTGTGTCTTCTGGCAGGCGTGCTCGTCGCCGATTACGTGAGCGCGCGGCGCGAAGAACCGCGGGAGCAGGCGCGCATCACCGAGCTCCAGGTGCAGGCGCAGACCGATCCGTCGGCCGCCCGGGCGCTCGCGGCGGAACAGGATCGCGTGACGCGCGGCCGCCAGCAGCGGAAAGCGCGCAAGAACGCGATTGCCATCCTGCTGATCGTCTGTGCGTCGGCATTCGTCGGTGCCGCCAAATGGATCAACGCGATGGAGGGACGCCGTCCGCATGCCTTGCCGGTCAAGGCGATCCCCATGGCCGTCGCCGCGCCCGTGACCCTCCCGTCCGCCGGCGCATCCGCGCCAAGCCCGGGGCTGCCCGCACCGCTCGACCTGACATTCGTCGACGAGCTCGTTGGCCGGGAAGGACGCAGCAGGGAATCCGCGATCCCGATCCTCCAGGCGATCCAGGCGCACTACGGGTACCTGCCCGACGACGCGCTGCGGCGCGTCACGGAGCTGACCGAGATCACGCCCGCGCAGGTCGCGGGAACGTCCACCTTCTACGCGCGCTTCCGCCGATCGCCCGTGGGTGAACACATCGTGCGCGTGTGCCACGGGACGGCCTGTCACGTGTCCGGCGCCCGCGCGATCACGGAGGAGCTCCGCCGGCAATTGCACATTCGCGACGGCGCCGATACGGATCCCGCCGGGCTGTTCACGATCGACGAAGTCGCCTGTCTCGGATGCTGCAGCCTGGCGCCCGTGCTGATGGTGGACGAGCGCACGGCCGGCGGCCTGACGCCCGCTTCCGCGTATGCCGCCCTTGGCGCGGCGCGGCACCCGGAGCCCGCATGACGCCCGGCCCCCTCGAGATTCGTGTCGGCCTCGGCTCGTGCGGCCTCGCGAGCGGCGGCGAGGCGGTGCGGGCGGCGCTCCTCGACGAGGCGCGCGCCGCCGGCGTGCCCGGCTGCATCAAGACCGTCGGGTGCAACGGCATGTGCCATCGCGAGCCGATCGTGGAGGTCATCTCGGGCGGGGGCACCGCCACGCTCTACGGCCACGTCACGCCCGAGGCCGCGCGCGCCATCGCGCGGGCGCACATCGAGCCGCGGCGGCTCTCGACATGGACGCGCTGGAAAGCCTCGGCGCTCCTCGACATCGTCGCGCCCCGGAACGATCGCGCCGAGCTGGAACGCTGCCGCGTCGATCGCCGGGCCGGCGCGGCGGCGGCCTATCTCTCCAAGCAGCGCCGCATCGTCCTCGAGAACTGCGGCGAGATCGACCCGCTCGACATCGATGCGTACGTGGCCCGCGACGGCTACCGGGCCCTCGAGGAATGCGTCAGGGGCCTTCCGGCCGAGCGGGTTGTCTCCACGATTCTCGAGTCCGGGCTGCGCGGCCGCGGCGGTGCCGGCTTCCCCACCGGGCGCAAGTGGTCCGTGGCGCGCGCGGAGCCCAGCTCGACGAAGTACGTGATCTGCAACGGCGACGAAGGCGACCCGGGCGCGTTCATGGACCGGCTCGTGCTCGAAGCGGATCCCCACCGTGTCGTGGAAGGGCTGGCGATTGCCGCGTACGCCGTGGGCGCCGCGCACGGGTTCTTCTACGTTCGCGCGGAGTATCCGCTGGCGGTCAAACGGATCCGGGAGGCCATCGCGCAGGCGGAAGCTCGCGGGTATCTCGGCCCGCGTATCCTCGGGTCCGACTTTTCGTTGCACGTGGAGCTCCGCGAGGGCGCGGGGGCGTTCGTGTGCGGCGAGGAGACCGCGCTGATCCTCTCGCTCGAGGGGCAGCGGGGCATGCCGAAGCTTCGTCCGCCCTATCCCGCGCAGTCGGGCTTCCGCGGGCGGCCCACCATCATCAACAATGTCGAGACGCTGGCGTGCGTGCCGTGGATTCTGCGGCACGGGTCCGGGGCGTTCGCCGCCCTGGGCACGCCGACGAGCAAGGGCACCAAGGTGTTCGCGCTCGCGGGAAAGGTCAAGCACGGCGGGCTGATCGAAGTGCCGATGGGGATCACGATCCGGGAGATCGTCGAAGGGGTCGGCGGCGGGATCAAGGCCGGCCGGCGCTTCAAGGCGGTGCAGATCGGCGGTCCTTCAGGCGGGTGCATTCCGGCGCGGCTCGCCGATACGCCCGTCGACTACGACGCGCTCGCGCAGACGGGGGCGATCATGGGTTCGGGCGGTCTCGTCGTGCTCGACGATCGCGACTGCATGGTGGACATCGCGCGCTTCTTCCTGCGGTTCACCCAGTCGGAGTCGTGCGGCAAGTGCACGTTCTGCCGCATCGGGACGAAGCGGATGCTGGAGATCCTCGACCGGCTGTGCGAGGGCCGCGGCAGGGACGACGATCTTCAGAAGCTGGAGACGCTCGCCGACTACGTCAGCCGCGGGAGCCTGTGCGGCCTCGGCCAGACCGCGCCGAACCCGGTGGCGACGACGCTGCGCTATTTCAGGGACGAGTACGAGGCGCACCTGCACGAGAAGCGCTGTCCTGCCGGCCGGTGTCCGACGCTGATCGAGTACCGGGTGAAGGACACCTGCACCGGCTGCACGCTGTGCGCGCAGGCATGCCCGGTCGGCGCGATCGAGTTCAAGCCGTACGAGCGGCACGCGATTGACACCACGCTGTGCACGCGGTGCGACATGTGCTTCCAGGCATGCAAAGACGACGCGATTGAAGTGGCATAGATGGCAACGATCGAGCTGACCATCGACGGGCGCCGCGTCAGCGTTGACGCGGGGACGACCGTGCTCGACGCGGCCCGAGCGGCGGGGATCCGGATTCCGACGCTCTGCCACGTCCGCGGGCTGGAGCCCGCCGCGTCCTGTTTCGTCTGCGCCGTTCAGATCGACGGCCGCCGGACGCTCTCGCCCTCGTGCGCGCTCGCGGCCGCCGACGGCATGGCCGTCCGAACCGATACCGCCGACGTGCGGCAGGCGCGCAGAATCGCGCTCGAGCTGCTGCTGTCGGATCATGCGGGGGATTGTGTGGCGCCCTGCACGATCCGCTGCCCGGCGCTGCTCGACATCCCCGGGTTCGTGCGCGAGATCGGCGCCGGCAACAACCGCCGGTCGATGGAAATCCTCACCGAGCGCCTGGCGCTTCCGGGCGCGCTCGGCCGCGTGTGCCCGAGGCTGTGCGAGCAGGAATGCCGGAGGTCGCAGCACGATTCCGCGCTCGCGATAGGCGCGCTGCACGCACACTCGGCCGACGAAGATCTCGGCTCGGAGGACCCGTACATTCCCGTGCGCGCGGCGGCGAGCGGCAAGTCCGTCGCGATCATCGGCGCGGGACCGGCCGGCCTCTCGGCCGCCTATTTTCTCCTCCGGAAAGGACACGGGTGCACGCTGTTCGACGCGTCGCAGGAGCCCGGCGGCATGCTGCGGTACGGCATCCCGTCGTATCGCCTGCCCAAGGACGCGCTGGACGCCGAGATCGGCACGATCCGCGCGCTGGGCGCCGAGTTCCGGATGAACGCCCGGTGGGGGATCGATTTCACGCTCGCCGAGCTCGGCCGCGCATATGATGCCGTGTTCGTGGCGATTGGCGCCCAACGCGCGCAGGGGCTCGGGTGCGAAGGCGACGAGCTGGCGCTGTCCGGCGTCGAGTTGCTGGCGATGCTCGCGCACGGCAACCCGCCGGTCCTCGGCGATCGCGTGGTGGTCCTCGGCGGCGGCAACACCGCGATGGACTGCGCGCGATCGGCGGTGCGACTCGGCGCGGGCAGCGTCAGCGTGCTCTACCGGCGCACGCGCCCGGACATGCCGTGCCTCATGGACGAGGTGGACGCGGCCGAGGCCGAAGGGGTCCGCATCGAGTTCCTGGTGTCGCCCTCGAGCCTGGAGCGCACCCGCGATCGGCGGCTGCTCCTGACCTGCCACCGGATGCAGGCCGGCGCGCCGGACGGATCCGGCAGGCGTCAGCCAATCCCGATCGCCGGATCGGAATTCACGATCGAATGCTCTGCCCTCGTCGCCGCGATCGGGCAGATGGTGGATCGCTCGGTGGCGGAACGGGACGGACTGCAGGTGAGCGGCTCGGGCATTGCCGTGAACGAGACGACGCTCGAGACGAGCATCCGCGGCGTCTTCGCCGGCGGAGACGCCGTGCTCGGCGCGGATCTCGCCGTCCGCGCCGTCGCCGCGGGGAGGATGGCCGCCGTGTCCATCGATCAGTTCGTGCGCGGCGACGCCGTCACGGGCGAGCAGGCGCCCTGGCACATCGCCATGCAGCCGATCGACGACGACGAACGCGCGGCCATGTTCCGGGAGGTGGAGCGGAGCGGCCGGCACATCGACTCCGATCCCCGCGCGGAAGCGCGGCGGTGCCTCTCGTGCGGCTGCTCGAAGGCGGACTGCTGCGAGATGCGGAGGCTCGCCGCGGATTACGGCGCCGACCCTTATGTCTTCGCGGGCGCGCGCAGGCGCTTCTCGCGCGACAGCTCGCACGCGGAAATCGTGTACGAGCCAGGCAAGTGCATCATGTGCGCCGCCTGCGTCCGTATCGCCGAGGAGGCCGGAGAGCCGGCCGGCGTGAGTATCGTGAACCGCGGATTCGACGTGACCGTAGCCGTGCCCTTCGGCGGATCGATGGCCGACGGGCTGCGCGCGTCGGCGACGCGGTGTGCCGACGCGTGCCCCACCGGCGCGCTTGCCAGGTCACCCGACCTGAAGGTCGGGCCTGTATGGCGGCCGATTCCCAAGGAGACTCCATGAGGCGTCCTGCATTCTGGGCCCTGCTCGTCGTGCTGGCCGGCCTTGCCGCGGCCGTCGGCTGGCATTACTTCCCGCGGGCGTTCTCCATCGTGTCGCTCGACATCACCATGGATCGCAGCGCCGCGCTGGCCGCCGCGCGCGACATCATGCAGCGCGACGGCCGCGGGCCCGCGGGCTTCCGCCAGGCCGCGTCGTTCGCGCTCGATGACGATGCGCAGACGTTCGTGGAGCTCGAAGGCGGCGGACGCGACGCCTTCATGCGGATGCTGCGCGAGGGCCTCTATTCCGCCTACACCTGGCGCGTGCGCCAGTTCAGGGAGGCGGAAGCCAACGAGACGCTGATCCGCTTCACCCCGGACGGGAAGCCGTACGGCTTCGTCGAGCGGTTGAAGGAAGACGCGCCCGGCGCGGCGCTCGATGCGGCAGCGGCGCGGCGGATCGCGGAAGACGGCGCGCGCGCGCGATGGGGGATCGATTTCGCGAAGTTCACGCCCGTCGAGACGGGGCAGGAACGGCGCACCGGGGGACGGGTCGATCACACGTTCACCTACGAGCGTCCCTCGCCGACGCTCAACGAAGGACGCTATCGCCTGCGCCTCGTGGTCTCAGGCGATCGGCTGACCGAGGTCGCGCATTTCGTCCGCATCCCGGAGGCGTTCACGCGGCGCTATCAGAACATGCGGTCGGCGAACGACGCGATCGGCCTCGGCTCCGCTGTCTCCATGATGTTGTTGTACGTGCTCGGCGGGATTGGCGTCGGCTTGTTCCTGATGCTTCGCCGCCGCTGGGTGATCTGGCGGCCCGCCGTCGCCTGGGGCGTGGTCGTCGGACTGATGCAGGCGCTGGCGGCCGTGAACGAATGGCCGTTGATGTGGATGTCCTACGACACGGCGCTTCCGAGGGCGACCTTCCTCACACAGCAGATCGCGATCGTCATCGCCACGTTCCTCGGCTTCGCGGTGTTCTTCGGCCTGTCGTTCATGGCGGCGGAGACGCTGACGCGGCGCGCGTTCGGATCGCACCCGCAGCTCTGGCGCGTGTGGGGCCGGCAACCCGGCAGCTCCGTCTCGATCCTCGGCCGCACGGCCGGCGGGTACCTGCTCGTGTCGGCGTTCTTCGCGTACGACGTCGTCCTGTACCTGGTGGCGACGCGCGCGTTCGGCTGGTGGGCGCCCTCCGAAGCGCTTCTTCACCCCGACGTCCTGGCCGCGCACGTGCCGTGGTTCTCGGCGATCGCCAATTCGTTCCAGGCGGGCTTCTGGGAGGAGTCGCTCTTCCGAGCGGTGCCGCTCGCCGGCGCGGCCCTCATCGGCGATCGGTTCGGCAAGCGGCGCTTGTTCCTCGTGCTCGGGTTCATCGTGCAGGCGGTGATCTTCGGCGCCGGTCATGCGCCGTACCCGACGCAGCCGTCCTACGCGAGACCGGTCGAGCTGATCCTGCCATCCATCGGCTTCGGGCTCCTCTACCTCTATTTCGGCCTGCTGCCGGGAATCATCCTGCACTTCACGTTTGACGTCGTCTGGTTCGCGCTGCCCATCTTCGTGGCGAAGGCGCCGGGGATCTGGATCCAGCAGGTGATGGTCGTGCTCGTCACGCTCGTGCCGCTGTGGATTGTCCTCTCGCGCAGGCTGCAGATTGGACGGTGGACCGAGCTGTCCTCCGGCGATCGCAACGCGGCGTGGCAGCCGCCGGCGGCGCCCGAGCGTACCGAATCGACGGCGGCGATCGCGCGACACGCCCTCAGCCCCCGTGCCCGCACCGCCTGGCTGGCGATTGGCGCCATCAGCCTGATCGGCTGCGCGTACGGCACGCTCGCGAGCCGCGACCGTGGCAGGCTCACGATTTCGCGCACGCAGGCCGCGGATATCGCGCGCCACGCGCTCGAGGCGCGCGGCGTGACGCTCGGGCCGCAATGGCGCGTGTTGCCCGTGCCCGACAATGGAGAGGGTGGCCCGAACGAGTTCGTGTCGGATACGGCCGGCGAGGCCCGCCGGACCGAGCTCGTCGGGTCGTATCTGCCGAAGCAGCGCTGGGTTGTGCACGTCAGGACGTTCGAAGGGGACGTTGCCGCGCGCGCCGAGGAGTGGGAGATTGCCGTGCGCGACACCGGTGAGGCGCGCATCCTCCAGCACAGGCTGCCGGAAGATCGTCCCGGCGCGACGCTCGACGAGAACGCCGCGCGTGCCGCGGCGGTCGCGGCGCTGCGAGACCGCACAGGCCTCGATCTCGCGCGAGGCCAGGCGCGCGAGATTTCGGCCAAGCCGTCAAAGCTCAAGGCGCGCACCGACTGGGTCTTCACGTTCGTGGACGTGACGGTTCCCGCGCTGCCGAAGGGCGAGCCGCGAATCGAGATCCACATCGCGGGTGATGAAGCCGCGGGCGTGGGGCGCTTCGTCCACGTTCCCGAGGACTGGGAGCGCCTGCAACGCGCGGCGGTCACGCGCGCCGTCGTGCTTCAGATCGTCAGCGGCCTCGTGTTCGGCGGCCTGTTCGTGACGGTCGCCGTGCTCGGCGTCATCTCCTGGAGCCGCCGCCGGTACGCGCCGCGGCTCTTCCTGATCGCCGCGGCAACGATTCTGATCGTGTCGGTCACCAGTGCCGTCAACGAATGGCCGGGAATCATGGCGGCGCTCCAGACCGCGCTCCCGCTGCAACTGCAGGTCGGGGGACTCATCGGTCTCGGCCTCGTCGGTGTGGTCATCACCGCGTCACTCGCCGGCCTGGCGATCGGCGCGCTGCCGGTCCGGCTCGCGGGGACGGGCGCGTCGAATGACAACGACGTGCTGCGCTTCGGCCTCGTCGCCGGTGTGTTCGGGGCCGCGGTGATGATGGCCGCCAACGCGCTGCGCACTCCAGCATGGGCGAGCGCGCCGTGGGTCGATCCGCTCGGCACGTTCGTCCCCTTTGTCGAGGTCGCGCTTGGACCGCTCGCGGCATTCCTCATGCGCATGGCGCTCGTCCTCAGCATTCTGGTGTTCGTTGAAGTGGCGACGGCGGGGTGGACGCGCCGCCGCGCGCTCGGCGCCCTCGTGCTCGCGCTCGTCGGCTTCCTCGGGGCCGGCGCGCCCGTGGGACTGCACGTGGCCCCGTGGGTTGCCGGCGGGGCCGTGACCGCGGCCGGCCTGCTGCTGCTCTACTTCTCGCTGCTGCGCGCGGATCTCACGATGACGCCGATGGCGATTGGGACGATGATGGCGATCGCCGAACTTGCGCGCGGCGCCCAGCGGCCGTTTCCCGGGGCGCTTGCCGGATCGGCCGTGGCGGCCGCGCTCGTCCTGGTGCTGGGATGGTGGTGGACGCACGCGCTCCGCCGCGCGCGCGCGACGGTCAGTGCGACAGTCGCAGCGGAGGTGACTCCCTAGCGGGCGGCGCCGAAGTTCGAGCGCCGAGCCCCGAGCGCCGAGCGCCGGCTTCACTCATCGTGCGAACGTCCGATAGTTCGCCCGCGTGATCCGGACCTCGGCGACCTCGCTCGGACCGCCGAGCACGCGCCCGGGCACGCCATTGATCGTGTAAGAGAACGCCGCCGCGTTGCCGATGCGCAGGGCGATCTCGTCGCGCGCCTCGAGCTTGGTCTCCTCGCCGGCGAGCAGCGCGCGATACAGAATGCGCTGGCCATCGGCCGTCGCCGCGACCCACACCGCGTCGGACGGACGGATATCCAGTAACAAGGTCTCCGGTTCCCGGACGGTACCGGACTGACTCGCCGGAACCATGCCTGCCGCCGCGACGCCACCTGTGCCGACGGCGCCACTCTCCGCGGCGCCCGGCGCCGGGCGGTGACGGCTTGCGGCGACAGCCGCGGCCAGCACGAGCACAGCCGCCGCCGAGACGAGGCCGCGCGGGAGGTGGAAGCCCGACAGCGGGAACGCCGGCCGCTCGATCCGCGGCTCGAATTCCGGCTCCGGTTCCATCGCGGCCATCTCGTCGTCGAACTCCTGGACAATCTCATCCGGCGGGAGGCCGACTTCCCGGGCGTAGCTCCGCAGGAACGCGCGCGTGAAAAAAGTGCCGGGGAGCTGCCCGAAGTCGCCGCGCTCGAGGGCGCTCAACAGCGCGACTTTGATCTTGGTTATCGCGGAAATCTGCTCGAGAGACAGTCCCGCGCGTTCCCGCGCCACCCGCAACCGATCGGATACGTCGGCCATAACGACCACGTATTGTGCAAGTTAGGGACCATGGGGGTCTGGTCGGGGTAAATAGCTGCTGCGTGCTTCGTAACTCAGCCGTTACCGAGTCGGACATTGTACACTTCGCCACATCCGTGCCTTGACCCTGACATTCGCACTCTTGCGCCGTTTCGCGCGAGCGTGGCTCACGATCGCGCTGCTTGCCGCCGCGGCGCCGGCCGTGTGGGCGCAGCCGTCCTCTGCCGCGGGTGTCGCCGGCCGCGTCATCGATCCTTCAGGGCATGCGCTCGAGGGCGTCGTCGTCGCCGCGATGGATGGCGCCGGCGTTCAACGGTGCCGCGCGCTCACGGCGGACGATGGAAGCTACACGCTGGCGCCGCTCGCGCCCGGCGAGTACGTCGCGACCTTCGCGCTCGCCGGATTCCGCGAGCAGCGGCACGTCGTCCGCGTCACGGACGCGCGCGTGGCGCCGCTGAACGTTGCGCTGGCGCTCGCCGCGATTCCCTCGGTCGTGAACGTTGTCGCCGCTCCGGACCGCAACGATCCGGAACAGACGATCCCCGAGGGGATCGTCTACGACGCGTCCGGCCTGGACCTGATGCCGCCGCACGGATCACACGCCGCGCGCATCACCATGGCGCCCGGCGTGACGGCCAATGGCCCCGGCGGCGCGATCAGCATCTCCGGCGGGCTCTCGTACGGCAACCTGTTCCTGCTCGACGGCCTGGTGATCAACGAGAACCTGCGCGGACAGGCGCGGCCGTTCCTCATCCAGGACGCCACGGCGGAGACGCGCGTCGCGACCTCTGCCGTCACGGCGGACTACGGGCGGTTCCAGGGAGGCGTGGTCAATACGATCACGAAGTCAGGGACCAACGTGCTCAGCGGATCGGTGCGCGCCGGATTCAGCAACGACCGATGGCGCGCGCTGACGCCGTTCCGCGGGGACGCCACGGTGAACCATCGCATGCCGTCGGTGCAGGTCACAGCAGGCGGGCCGGTGCGCCTCAACCGCATGTGGCTTTTCGCAGCGGCGGAACTGGAGCAGTTCGAGCAGAACCGCACGCTGGCGTACACGCGGACGAACTACACGTCGGGACAGACGGAGCGGCGCGTCGAGGCCAAGCTCACCTGGGCGATCTCGGCGCGGCAGACCGCGCGCGCGCTTCTCTATCGGATCGACACGCGGCGGACGAATGCCAGCGACGGCGTCGTCCTGGAACGCGCGACTTTCTACGACAGCACGTCACCGGAAGCGCTTGCGGGCGTCACATACACCGCGACGATCGGCCGCGGGCTGCTCTTCGAGGCGCAGTACTCGAACCGCCAGTTGACCATCGACGGCATCGGCTCGCGTGACACCACGCTCACCGGCGGGACGCCCGTCTGGGATCGCTCGCGATCGGACGCGCGGTTCAACTCGCCGGCCGGGTGCGCGGTGTGTGACGGCGCCACGGACGAACGCGACAACCAGAACGTGCGGGCCAAGGCGGCCTACACGCTCGCGACCCGCCGCCGCGGCACGCACGAGATGTCGGCCGGCCTCGACGGATTCCAGGAGACGCGCCGCAACGACTCGTACCAGACCGGCAGCGGCTTCCGGGTGCGGGCAACACGCTCGAACATCACGAGCGGCAGCGTCACGCCCGTGTTCCTGCCGGATCGCACGACGTGGATCTACTGGATGCCGATCCTCCAGGCGGCGCGGGGCAACGACCTGCGCACGGCGTCCGTCTTCGTCAGCGACACGTGGCGCATCAGTCCGCACCTCACCGCCCGCGCCGGTGCGCGATTCGACTATACCCGCGCCCGCGACAGCCTCCGTGCGCCGGTCGTCCGCAACGGCGAGGTGAGCCCGCGCGCCGGGGTCGTGTGGGACGTGCGAAAGAACGGACGCCTGCTGCTCAACGCCGGAGCGGCGCGCTACGTATCGTCGATCACCACGAATGTCGCTGACGCCGCGTCGCCGGCCGGACGTCCGTCGACGTACGTCTACGACTACCTGGGTCCCGCGATCAACGCGGATCCGAAAGGACCGCAGCTCACGTCGACGGATGCCCTGGCAGCGGTCTTCAACTGGTTCAACGCGAATGGCGGAACGGGCCGCGCGCCGCGCAGCGCGCCCAGCATCCCGGGCGTGACCACGAAGATCGACCGGGGGCTCGAGCCGCCCGACGCGCGCGAGGCGACGGCCGGGGTGACCATCGGCGTCGGCCAGTCGGGTTGGCTCAAGGTGGAGGGCATCTACCGCACGTTCGGAAATTTCTATGCGCGTCAGCGGGACCTGTCCACGGGGCGCATCACCGATCAATCGGGGCGCAGTTACGACCTGCTGATCGTGACGAACACGAACGCGGTGACCCGCACCTACAGGGCTGTCAATGCGCAGGTCTCGACGCGGATTGCGAAGCGGGGGCGGATCTCGATCGCCTATACGCTCTCGGCGGCGCGTGGCAGCTACGACGGGGAGACCACGAACATCGGCCCCGACACGGCGGCCTACACGGATTACCCCGAGTACCGATCGCCCTCGTGGAGCAGTCCGGCGGGATGGCTCGCGGTCGACCAGCGCCACAAGCTGCGCGCGACGACGACGTGGGACCTTCCCCTTGCCCCGTCACTCGGCCGCCTGACGCTCGGTCTTGTGCAGCGGTACGACAGCGGCCGGCCGTGGAGTGCGGTCGGCAACGTCAATCCGAAGTCGTTCGTGGCGAACCCGGGCTACCTGACTCCCCCGACCTCGGTGCCGTATTTCTTCAGCCCGCGAGGGGCGTATCGCACCGCCGCGACCGCGAGCACCGACCTGTCGGTCAGTTGGAGCCGGCGTGTGCCGCGCACGAAGCGCGCGCAGATTTACGGGCGTGCGCTGCTCATCAATGCCTTCAACCGGTCGGCCGTCGTGAACGTGGGTAGAACCGTGCTCACCCGCAACGACAGCGCCACCTATCAGCTCTTCAATCCGTTCACCGACACGCCGATCGCAGGCGTGCACTACGGGTTCGGTTCGGATTTCGGTCGCCCGCGAACGCCCGGCGACTACCAGCCGCCGCGCGAGTTCACATTCTCGCTCGGCCTGCGCTTCTAACGCGCTCAGAACCGCCAGACCGCGCGTGCCCCGAACCCGAGTTCGCGATATCTGTCCCCAACGCGCGCCGGGCCGCCGTAGACGAACCGGACTTCCGGCGCGAGGCTGAGATGGTCCGTCAGCGCAACGGTCACATCCGAGCCGAGCAGGAGTCCGCCGCGCGTTCGCGACGCCGACGAGTCCACGAGGGTTCGTGCCGCGTCCGCCGGGTCGATGCCGTCGGGAACCGTCAGGAGCGTGTAGGTGGACGTCTGCCGATACCGGCGCCCGGACGCTCCTGCGCGCACCGCCACCATCACCCGCCGGCTGGCCTCTCCGCGGGCCACGAACGCAGCGGACCACCCGGTGCCTGGCGTATACCCAAGGGTGCGCCGGGCGGTGGGCGCCAGCCGTTCGATTTCCTCGCGGGTCGCGCCGTATGGCGCAAATGAAGTGAACCAGCCCTGGTAACTTCGCTCGAACCCACTTGACGCGCGGGTGAGCTCGGCTTCCACACCGTATGAGCTGGAGATGTCGACCCGCGCCGCGGCCCCGACCACCACCGTCATGCCGCCGGCGCCGCCTTCGAGGAAGACTTTGTCCACCCGGACGACCGGACCGATTTCGAAGCGGGATGCAGGCTGGGCGAGCGCAGTGCCAGCCGAGACGAGCACGATGACCGCGATGGCGACAATGGTTCGCATGGCCTCACCTCTACTGGTAAGGCGCGGTCCGCCTGCGATTGGGCTCAGAACGTGCTGATCACCGACGAAGGTGCTTGCGCTGTGGCGCGGGCGGGCGTTCCGATCGGGGCGACCTTGAGCCGCGTGACCCCCTACAGAGGGTAAAGCGCGCCCGCAGCGTGACCGCCGCGTTGGGTTGGGGACCCAACGCGGATCGCGATCGACGGTGTGGAGGACGCGCTTTTCCACGCGAGCGAAGCGGGAGCCCCGATCGGAATGCCCGCCCGACGGCCGAGGATCGCGAGGCAGCCCTGAAGGGCTGCGCAACAGGAGTGCTGGGAGGCGACCGGGCGTTCCGAGCGCAGAGCGCGCAGTCCCGAGCGCCGAGCGCGCCGCCTTCGCGCTTCGCGCTACGGCGCGCCAGGCTTGAGTATTTCGAACGGAATGGCGGGAAGCGTGCCGAGGACAATGCGGCGGCGCCGGGGCGGCGGCTGTTGACCGGCCGGCGGCACGCGCTCGCCGGAGATCGTCACGATCAGGTTGCCCTTCAATCCCGTTTTCGCCTTCGCCGCATCCGCGCGCAGCACGAACGTCGCGCCCCCGTCCTCCAGCGCGACGTCGCCAAGTGTGATGCCGTCGGGCGGGTCGCTCAACTCGAACTGCAGATGTTCGAATGCGCGATAGCCGGGGGGCAGGGCGACCTTGATCGGCACGGACGCGCCCTGCTTCAGCGCGGCGCGCTCCGGCGCGATCCGCAGCGCCGCCCTCAGCCCGCCGCGGGCGACGATCGCGACGCGCAGCGCGTCGGCCTGCACGAGATGGCGGTAGGCAAACGCCTGCATCATGTCGTCGGCGGGCGTGGCGCGGCGGACGAGATCCTTGCCGCGGATCGTGGCGCGTCCCTGGAGTGCAATGGGCACCGGCGGTCGCATGACGTTGGGCCCGGGCACGGGCGGCACAGTCAGCGTGACCCGCACGCGATCCTGCCCCCCCGGCAACACGCCTCCCGCCAGCCTGAATCCCCCTGGCGCGCCGTCGAGCGACAACGCGATATCGCCGTCGAACCCGTCGTCGCGTCGCGCGTACACGGTCATCGGAATCGTGGTGCCGCCGATCGCATTGATGGTGGACGGCGTCACCCAGAGAGCGAAGTCAGGCGCCGGCGGACCGATGCGCAGCCGATACGCGTACTCCGGACCACTTTTTCGCTGCACGTCCCACAGCCGCACGAAATACGTTCCCGTCGCGGGGAGCGTCGCCATCACCAGCGAGTCGGCCTGGTGCGTCAGGAGCCCGAATCCCTTGTCGTCGTGATCGTCGTTGAACGCGACGCGGCGTCCCGCGGCGTCGACGAGCTCCAGCGCGGAATCCACGGGAGAGTCGAGGCGGCGCGCGTGCACCTCCGCGACGATCGCATTCCCCGCACGCCCCTCGAAGCTGAAGACGTCGTGATCCGCGGCCTGCTGGATGCGGCCGTCCACGACAATCGGCAGGCGCACCTTCTGCGCCTCCCTGGCGGAGTTGTTCGGCTCGCGCTCGGCAACGCCGGCCCGATCCGCCGCACCTGGCTCCATCGTCCTCGTGTTCTCCCGGCGCGGAAGCGCGCCGCCAACGACCGGCCGCTCGCCTATGGCGATGCGGTAGACGAAGTCCTCGCGCCCGCGGTACAGCGCATCGCGAATTTCAAGGACGTACTCGCCGTCCGCGGGGATTTCACACTGAAGGACCGGGTCGGGACGGTAACGGTCGTCGTCCTGGTACGCGATCTCCTTGCCGTTGCCATCGAACAGGGCCACCGTCGACTGGAACCAGCCTGGAACGGCGTCCGCAAGATAGGGGATCAGATCCCGTGCGCTGACGGCGGCCACCAGGCGCTGGCCCTTGCGGGCCATGAAACGGTAGCGATCCACGTCGCCAGGCATGTACTGCGGTCCTTGCCTGAGCGGGAACCTCACGCGATCGATGTCTCCCGGAATGACGCGGCCGTTCACGACGGCGGGAATCGTGATGCCCAGCTCCGCGTCGGCCTTGGTGTTCTTCACGTCGAGCTCGCGGAATTCGGAGAGCTCGCCGACCACGAACACGAGAGGATTGGTGAGGCCGAGCGGCGTCGCGAGCCGCAGCGACCGCGCGCCGGGCTCCGCCGACACGTCGATGGCCACATCAATCGTGACGAACTCCGAGAGCACCGGCGCCGCATTCCGTCGCACTGAGTCGCCGACGCGATCGCGAATCTCGATCATCTCCTTGCGCGCGGCGGGGTCGGCCGGGGTCTTCTGCAGCGCCTGGAGCTTGTCGCGCAGCTCCATGATCTGGCGCTGGTTCAGCGGCTTGTCGTGCGCGACGACGCTCGCCTGGACGCCAGGACCCGAAACCAGCACACCGCTCACGCCGTCGAGGAACTGTCCGCCGACTTTCACCTGCACGCGGGTGCCGCGCTGGCCGCCGGCAGGGTACACGTATCCTGCGTGCGGGACGTTCTGCTGCTGGCCGCTGACCGCCGCGACGAGCGACAGCACGGCCCCGAGCCGCGCCGCAACACGCACCTGCCGTGTGTGCAAGGATGGTCCCCGCATTACATGATTTCCGACAGGCGTCCACCGGTCGGCGCCTTCGCGGGCGGAGACGGAATCGCGCGCACGTCCAGCCCTTCCGGGTGCGGCAGCTTCGCATCCGCGTCCATCCCGAGCAGCTCGTACATGCTGGCGATCAGATCGCTCGGCGCCACCGGCCGATCCCGCACTTCTTCGCCTCTCGCGTCGGATGCGCCGACGACGTGGCCTCCCTTGAAGCCGCCGCCGGCGACAACAGAGCAGAAGACGTCGCCGTGGTGGTTCCGTCCGCCGTTCCACGGCGCCTCCCACGACACCTTGGGCGTGCGTCCGAACTCGCCGCCCCACCAGACGATCGTGCTGTCGAGCAGCCCGCGGTCCGACAGATCCCGCAGCAGCGTCGCCATCCCCTTGTCCATCTGCGGCAGCTTCTGGCGCATCACCTGGAAGTTCTGCTTGTGCGTGTCCCATCCCTTGTAGTTGATGGTGATGTACGGCACGCCGCGCTCGACGAGCCGCCGCGCGACGAGACACGACTGGCCGAACGTGTTCCGCCCGTACCGCTCGCGCACCTCGTCCTTCTCCTGCGAGAGGTCGAACACCTTGCCGGCGTCGCCGAGGATCAAGTCGTACGCCTGGTCCTCCGACTTGACGAAGGCATCGAGCGCCGGCGTCCGCGGCGGGACGAGCCCGAGCGCATTCAGCCGCTGCAGCAGCTCGCGGCGGTCTCGCTGCCGGTCGTCGGAGACCGACTGTGACACCACGCCCTCGACGACGAATCGCGGCTGCGCGGGATCGCCGCCCGTCGCGAACGGCTTGTACCGCGGGCCGAGGAAACCGGCTTCCGAGAAGCGTCCCTGCAGCTCGCTGAGCACGACGTACGGCGGAATCAGCCCGCGATATCCCGCGTCGTACCCCTTGAAGAGCGAGACGACGGATCCGACCGACGGATACATCTGGCGGTCGCCGGACGCGCGGCCGGTCTGCACGGTGTAGGACGCGGTCTCGTGCGCGTTGATGCCGTGCGTCATGCTGCGGATGATCGAGTACTTGTCGGCCTCGGTCGCCAGCAGCGGCAGCAGCTCGCCGATGACGATCCCGTCCACGTTGGTGGGAATCGGCTTGTCGAGCGGGCCGCAGTAGTCGTACCCGGCGCCTGGCTTGGGATCGAAGGTGTCCAGGTGCGGTGGACCGCCCCACATCCAGATCTGGATGACCGACGTCGCCCTGGCCGTGCGCCCGGCGGCCAGCACGCCCCCGCCGAGCCTGTCGGCCAGCAGCAGGCCGGCAGCCCCGAACAGGCCGCAGCGCATCGCTTCGCGTCGTGTGGGTGCCATAGTCAATCCGTCAGTGCCGGTACTGAAATTCCGCGCTGTTGATGAGCGCCCAGGCCAGATCGACGACGGCCCCACGGCGGTTCGCGCCCGGTCGCGGCGGCCGGCCGGCCTCCGCCGCCGCCGCTGGCGCCGGCGCCGCCTCCATCCGCGCGCGGCCGTACTCGGTGGCCATCTTCAACTCGTCGTCCGTCGGGAACCGCGAGAGGATCGTGAGATACAGCCCGGTGACGACCTGCCGGACATCGCCGCGGCCGAGCAGGGCCTGCAGCGCGGGCCCCTGCTCGATCTTGCGCTGGATGAGGCTCGAATTGAGGAGCGAGAGTCGTCCGGAGGCGGTCGGCTTCGGGGTGCGCTCGGCCTCGAGGCCGGTGTCACGCGGCGAGCGGCCGAACGTCTCCAGAAACGTGCTCGTGATGCTGCCGTCGGCGAGCGCGATGGCGCGCTGCTCCTGCGGCATGAACGTAAACGGTTCCGGGATCGCGCTCGAGTACTGCTCGGTCGTGCCCGTGATCTGGCAGAGCGCGTCGATCAGCACCTCGGCATCGAGCGGACGAAGCGTGTACCGCGAGTACTCGGCCGCCGCGGCGTCGGCCGCGCTCTCCGTTGCTTGCTGGTAGGTCCCTGAGTTCAGGATCAACCGGTACAGGTGCTTCAGGTCGTAGTGCGACGCGATCAGCTCGCGCTCGAGGTACGACAGCAATTCCGTGTTGGCTGGCGGGTTGTCCGCACGGATGTCGTCGGGCTCATGAATAATGCCGTGCCCCATGAGCCACGACCAGACCCGGTTGGACACGCTGCGGGCGAACCATGGATTGCCGGGCGCGGTCAGCCATCCGGCGAAGACCTCGCGCGGGTCCCGGTCCGCCGGCAGGCGCACGACGGTGCCATCCGGGAACGTTGCGGAACGGGCAGCCGCGGGGGTCGCTTCATCGAAGAAGACGATTTCTTCCTTCCACTCGCCGGTCGCCTTGTAGCCGATACGCGAGAAGAACACCGCCATCCCGGCGAGCCGCTCCTTCGGCCACTGCTCCGCGCGCGTTCCCATGAAGGTGAGGGCCACGGCCCTGCCGACGACTGCGGGGTCGCGACCCTGCACCGCGCGGTAGAAATTCACCTGCGGCACGCGGAAGTTGCTGCCGCTCTCCGTCAGCAGTTCCCGCGCGAACCGGTCGTACGGCACGCCGTCGCGGATGCTCGCGCGAATCCAGCGATGGTACGCCTGCACGGCGTTCGGCCACAGGTTGATCGGGAACTCCGACTTGACCCGGAGCAGGTCGCTCCATTTCATCGCCCAGTAGTCGGCGTATTCGTCGCGCTCCAGCAGCCGGTCGATGAGCGCCCGGCGTTTGTCGGCCTGGCGGTCCGTGAGGAACGCGCGCGCTTCCTCCGCCGTCGGCAGCGTGCCGATGACGTCGAGATAGGCACGGCGGAGAAACACCGCATCGGAACAGGATGTGGGAGTCGCTGAACGGCCGCTGCCGCGACGGACGAGATCGTCGATCGTGACGCGCGCCGTAGTGGCCAGGCGGGCGGACGGACGCTGCCGCGCGGCGGGCGCGCTCGGCACAGCGAGGAGGAGCAGCACGACGACCGGCGCGACGCGCGGAGTCGTCATGGCAGGTCGGGCGTGCGCCCACGCGGCAGGATCGCAATCGCCTCGATCTCGACCAGCAGGTCTTCGCGGCACAGTCTCGCCTGGATGCCGGTGCTTGCCGGCAGCGGATCGAGGTTCAGCCAGCGGAAGAACGCCGTGCGGATGTCATTGAAGTCCTTGTAATCGCGCTCGATGTCGCGCAGGTAGCACGTCGTCCGCACGATGTCGTGCCACGTCGCGCCTTCCGCGGCGAGCAGCGCCGTGATGTTGCGGTAGGTGCGCCAGAGCTGCGCGCGGAAGTCCCCGGTATGAACGGTGGCGCCGTGTTCGTCCACGCTCGCGGTGCCCGAGATGAGCAGCACCGTCTTGTCCGCGATGTCGAAACGCAGGCCGCGCGAAAACGACGCGGCCCGCGCGTACTCGTACGCTTCGTTCAGGACGGAAGCGGCATGGATCGCCCGCTTCCCGATGGGCGGAGGCGTGTCGTACGGGGCTTGCGTGAGGGGAGGCGGCAGCAGGCTGCCGGATGTCGAGACCACGCCGAGGGCGATCATCTCCTTTCGCTCGGCGGACGACGCCGCCGGCAGCACTTCGTGTATGCGGGGCTCGGGGTGGTATCTCACGTTCAGTTAGACCCGCAGTGGGCGGAAACGTTGAAACTCCGTACAATGCCGGATTTCCGGCACCCGCTCGGTGATGGCAGCCCTACCCCAACTCGGTGATGGCAGCCCTGAAGGGCTGCGCAACGAAGCGGTGGTGGAGGCAGCCCTGAAGGCTGCGCAACGAAGCGGTGGTGGAGGCAGCCCTGAAGGGCTGCGCAACGAAGCGGTGGTGGAGGCAGCCCTGAAGGCTGCGCAACGAAGCGGTGGTGGAGGCAGCCCTGAAGGCTGCGCAACGAAGCGGTATAGGGAACACCGTGTTGCGCAGCCCTTTAGGGCTGCCACGTCTACGAGATCTTCGTGCCGGCGCGCGTGACGATCGGCGGCAGATTCTTGCGGCGAAGCTGCTCGTTGAACGCCGCCACGTCGCGCGCGAGGACCGCCTCGAGATCCGCGGCGACCTTCGCGAGCCGTCCCTCGAGTTCCTTCTGCACCTCGAGCTGCTGCGCCGTCGGACCGAAATCCGCGCTGGCCAGCCCGTTCGCCAGGTACGCGAGCTTGCTGTGCAGCTTCGCGCCCCAGCGGACACCGTCCTGGCCGTTGCCGGTCATGCGGGGCTCGATCAGTACCGACTCGACGTCGATCAGCTTCCGATCGAGCTCGCTCCCCGCCGCGACAATCGACGCGTCGATCCGTCCGAGGTTGACGATCTGGCTGCGCACCAGCTCGATCTGGTGAATGAGGTCCGTGGCGCGGTCGAGATCGCGCGCCAGCGCGGTCACCACCTTTCTCTGCTGCTGGATGTCCGCGTCCGTGCCACCGGAGTTGGGATCTTTCCGGACGTCGAGCTTCTCCGTCAGCGTCTTGCCGGCGGCCGTCACCTGCACGGTGTACGTGCCTGGCGGCGCCAGGATCGTCAGCCGTCCCGTGCCCGGCGCGGCGCGCGTGCCGTCGGGGCCGAGGGTCACTTCGGGCGCATAGAGCGGCGGGGTGCGGAGGCGGACCTCCTTTGTCGGCTCGTAGCGAAGATCCCACGTCGCGCGGTTCAGGCCGGCCGCCGACGGGCCGGTGAATCGCCGCACGACCTGTCCGTCGCGATCGAGAATCGCGATCGCCGCGGTCCCAGTCGCCGCCGACTTCAGATAGTAGTTGATGGACGCGCCGTACGCCGGATTCTGGCCGACGGTCGGGTCGTTGGACGCGGAGGCCGGCTGCGTGATATCCCGGAAACGATACGCGGGGCGCGGCGCGAACAGGTGCGCGTCGGACGCCAGGACCTGCGGCGTCAACCGCTGGAGCGGCGTGATGTCGTCCATGATCCAGAACCCGCGGCCGTAGGTCGCGATCACCAGGTCGTTGAACTGCTCCTGCACCGTAATCCAATACACGGGCGCGTGCGGCAGGTTCGCCTGCAAGGGCTGCCAGCTCTCCCCATCGTCGGTCGACGCGTAGATGGCGTTCTCGGTGCCGAGATACAGCAATCCGCGCCGCACCGGGTCTTCACGAACGCAATGCGCGTAGCTCAACATGCCAGGTGGGATGCCGTTGACGATTGGCCGCCACGTCTTTCCGTAGTCGGCGGTCTTGTAGACGAACGGGTCGCGGCTGTTGACCTGGTGGAGATCGACCGTCAGGTACGCGGTGCCCGCGTCGTGGCGCGACGGCTCGATGTTGCCCACCGTTCCCCACGGAGGCAGCCCGGGGATGTTCTTCGTCACGTTCGTCCAGGTCTTCCCGCCGTCGCGCGTGAGCTGCACCTGGCCGTCGTTGGTACCCGCCCAGATCACGCCTTTCTCGAGCCGCGATTCCGCGATCGCCATCACGGCAAACGCGTACTCGACGCCGATGTTGTCCGGCGTCAACCCGCCGGAGATTTGCTGGCGGCTCTTGTCGTTGGTGGACAGATCCGGGCTGATCACTTCCCAGCTCTGGCCGCGGTTCGTCGTGCGGTGCACGTACTGGCTGCCCACGTACACCGTGTTGCGGTCGTGCGGCGACATCGCCAGCGGCATCGTCCAGTTGAACCGGTACCTCAGACCCGCCGGCACACCGTTCAACTGCTCGGGCCAGACCTCCACGTTGCGCGCCTGCCGCCGGTTCTCCTCGTAGATGGCGACGATGCCGCCGACGCTGCCGGATCCGGACGCGCTGGCCCAGACGATGTTGGGATCGACCGGGTCGGGCGTGGACCAGCCGCTCTCGCCGCCGGCAATCGTGTGCCACATGGCGCGGGGAATGGCGCCGCCCAGCCGGCTGTTGCTCGGGCCGCGATACGACGGACCGTCCTGCTTGTTGCCATACACGTTGTACGGAACGAGGTTGTCGGTCGTGACGTGATAGATCTGTGCGTTCGGCAGCCGATAACGCACCCACGACCGCCCGCGCGTGAGGGAGAGCGACACGCCGGCGTCGTTGGCGACGATCATCCGTTTTGGATTCGCCGGATCGATCCACATGTCGTGGTTGTCGCCGCCCGGCGACGAGCCGCCGGGCTGGCTCGCCAGCGTGCGTCCGCCATCGAGCGACACCGTGTAGCTGGCGGCCAGGTAGTAGGTCAGGTTCTCGTCGTCCGGCGCGACAACGACGTGCGAGTAGTACGCCGTGCGTCCCATCGCGTTCCGGTCGTAGCTGACCACCTGCCAGGTCTCGCCGCCGTTGTCGGACCGAAACACCTGGCCGCGGTCGGTTTCCTTCCCCTTCCACGGCACGCCGTCTCCGGTCTCGATGAGCGCATACACGCGGTCCGGATTGGACGGCGCGATCGCGACGACGGTCTTCCCCGTTTCACGGGACGGCAGGCCGCGGCCGCGCACGCGCGACCATGTGGCGCCGCCATCGTTCGTGACGAACAGGCCGCTGCCGGGCCCGCCGCTCTCACGCCCCCACGTCTTGAGATCGATCTGCCACATGCCCGCGAACAGCTTGCGCGGGTTCGCGGGATCCACCGCGAGCGACGAGCAGCCGGTGTTCTCGTCCACGAAGAGGACACGCTCCCAGTTCTTTCCGCCATCGGTCGTGCGGAAGACGCCGCGCTCCTGCTGCGGGCCGTACGCGTGGCCGAGCGCGCACGCCATCACGATGTCCGGATTGGTGGGATGGACGACGACCTTCCCGATACGTCCGGTCTTCTCGAGACCCATCCGCGTCCACGTTTTCCCAGCGTCGGTGGACTTGAAGATGCCCTCACCCACCGAGATGTGACCGCGGATGCACGCCTCGCCCGTCCCCGCCCATACGGTGCTCGCATCGCTCGGCGATACGGCGATGTCGCCAATCGACTGCACCGCCTGATCGTCGAAGATGGGATCCCAGCTCGCGCCGCCGTCCTCCGTCTTGAAGATGCCGCCGGACGCGGAGCCGGCGTACACCACGAGCGGATCGCCCGGCACGCCCGCGACCGCGCTGACGCGATTGCCCTCGGGCCCGACGGTCCGCCAGCGAAGCTGGCCGGCGAGCGCCGGCGCGCTGCGCGGCGCCTGGGCAACGATGCCGGAGCCGGTCAGGACGAAGAGGCCGAGCAGCAGATGACGGAGTCCGAGCGATCTCATGGCCGACTCCTTTGAAAGGCAGCCCTGAAGGGCTGCGCAACAGGGATCTCGAATCGCACCCGGCACCCGCCTTCGCGCTGCGCGCTTCGGCGCGGCAAGCCCGGTCACTGTTTTCGCCTTTCAACCATCCATATATCCGCCTCCGCCCTGGAGCCGCCGTAGTAGATGGTCCGGCCGTCCAGCGCGACAGCGAATTCGTCCTGAACCGACGCAAGCGGCAGCCGCACGGCCACGATCTCGCGTGCGCCCGTCACGACGTCGAGCAGGGCGAGATGCTGCGCATCCGGAAAGTACGCGAGGTGACGGCTGTCGGGCAGCCAGCGCACGAACGCGGTCTTATCCGCGCTCACCTGCCGCGCCAGGCCGGTCTTGAAGTCGTACACGCCCAGGCCAAGGGGACTGCCGTTTGCCGCGGCGATGATCCCGGCGAGCTTTTCGCCGTCGGCGGACCAGGCCGTCGGCCAGAGCGGATGCGTGTCCACGGACATCCCTTCGAGCGTGCGGAAGTTGGTGTCCGGCGGGACACCCGGCGCGAGGCTGGCGACGTAGGTAGCCGACGTGACCCCGGTGAACACCACGCGATCGCCCTCCGGTGAAGGCACCGGGTACACCACGTCGTCAGGCGGCGAGGCAATCTTTCGCAGGCCGCCGCCATCGGCCCCGATCGTCCAGATCTGCCAGCGGCCGTCGCGGTTCGAATAGAACAGGATGGCGCCGTCAGGGGTCCATACCGGTCCGCGATCGCGCGTGGCGTCGTCGGTCAACCGCCGGATCAGCGTGCCGTCGGCCGCGCCGACGAAGATGTCCTCGCGCTGCTCGCCGATGTTGAAGAGCGCCAGCCACTTCCCGTCTCGCGAGATGTCGCTCGGGATGAGCGTCGTGTTCGCGTTGTTGAGGATGCGCGGCACGCCCGCGTTGCGCGCGACCGGATCGAACGGGATGGCGATCGGGTTGACCGACGCGATGCGGGAACGGAAGACGAGGCGCGCGCCGTCCTTCGACAACGACGGCAGCTCGGCGCTCGCCTGAACGCCCGTCGTGACCGGCTCGGGCGCGCCCGCGACGCGCCCGGACGATTGATCGATCTCGATGCGCCACAGGTTCATGGAGCCGCCACGATCGCTGGCGAAGTACAGGTAGCGGCCATCGGGCGACCACACCGGGCACCAGTCGAGCGGCGCGTCCTCCATCACCGCGACGCGTGCGCCGCCGGCGGCGGGAATCGTGTAGAGATCGCGCCTTCCTCCGACGTTGCTCCAGAACGCGATCCGTGCGCCCGATGGCGACCACGAGGGCTGGACGGCGTCCCCATTGTCGATCTTGCGCGGCGTGCCGCCCGTCGCGTCCACGATCCACAGCTCGCTCGTGCCCACGCGGTAGTGCGGCCTGGTGATCTCCTCGGTGTTGAAGACGATCTGCTTCCCGTCGGGAGACCATGCGGCGTGAAAGCCAAAGTCGGTGACCCGGCGCGCCGACTCGCCGGTCGCCCCCGCCACGAAGACGCCTCCGTCCGCGTCCGACTCGTGAAACGCGATGGACTGGCCGTCCGGGGAGAACGCCGGGCCTGATTCATCACGCGTGGAATCGCCCGCGACGACCACCGGGTTGCGGCCCCCGGTACGTTGCGAATAGATGTCCCACGTGCCGAGCGTTCGGCTCGCGTACGCGACCGCCAGGCCGTCAGGCGAGAGGGTTGGCGAATTCTCCTCGCCTGCCATGTCGGTGATGGCGGTGAACTGCGCCCATCGCGGCTCCTCCGGCGCGCGGCGGCCAGCGGCCATCCAGATCGCGGCGGCGGCGGCGATGGCCAGGGCGGCGACAGCCCACGGCAGCCACGCGGCGACCGCAGAACGGCGCGGCGCTGGCGCCCTCACCGGCGGCTCCGCGGCCGCGGGCCCCGCCAGGGCGCCTTCGAGATCCAGCCGCGCGTCGCCGATATCGCGCAGGCGGCGCTTCGAGTCCCTCTCCAGACACCGTTCGAGGACGCGGCGGACGGCCGCGGGAGTCTCCGCGGGCAGATCCCGCCACGGCACGTCCTGCCGCAGGACCGCCGCCAGCGTGTCGGACACGGTGTCCCCCGCGAAAAGCTGGCGCCCGGTCAGCATCTCGAAGAAGACGACGCCGAACGACCAGATGTCGGCGCGCTTGTCCACCGGCCGGCCGCGCGCCTGCTCCGGCGCCATGTACGCGGCGGTTCCCAGAATCAAGCCACGCTCGGTCATCGCCGGAGTCGTGAACGTCGGGGAATTGAGGGCGGCGCCGGACGCCGGATCCACGCCCGCTTCCTTCGCCAGTCCGAAATCCAGCACCTTCACCATGCCGTCGTCGCGCACCTTGACGTTGGCAGGCTTCAGATCGCGATGGACGATGCCGCGCTCGTGCGCGCACTCGAGCGCATCGGCGATCTGCCGCGCGATGTCGATCGCATCGGCGAGCGGGAGCCGCGCGGGCGAGGCAATCAGCTCGTCGAGCGTCCGCCCCTCGACGAGCTCCATCACGAGGGCGCGTCCGGACGGCGTCGTGCTGCCCGGCCGCGCCGGCGCGAGCTCCTCGAGGCCGTAGATCTGCGCGATGTGGGGATGATTCAGCGCGGCAAGCGTCTTGGCTTCGCGCTCGAAACGCGCGAGCCGATCGGGATCGACGAGGAAGATCTCCGGGAGAACTTTGATGGCGACGTCGCGTCCGAGCCGGCCGTCGCGCGCGCGGTACACCTCGCCCATGCCGCCGGCGCCGAGCGGCCCCGTGATTTCGTACGCGCCCAGCCGGGCGCCACCCGTCAGCGACATGGTGGCGGCGATTATACCCGCCGTGCCCGCCTGATGTCGTTGAGAGGGTTCAGGCGCCGATTGGCTTGCCCGGCTTCATCGGGAGGGCGGCCGCCGTCGCGGCCGGCAGACCAAAGCTGGCGATCGCCTGCTCCTCGGTCGGGAACACCTCGAAAACGGACATCAACTGCGTCATGGTCAGGACGCGGCAGGCCCGCTCGCTCGGGCACAGCAGCTTCAGCCGTCCGCCGCGCTTCACGACGTGCAGGAACATCGCGACCAGGCCGCCGACGCCGCCGCTGTCCATGTAAGAGACGTTCTTCAGGTCGACAATCAGTCGATTGCGTCCCGCGCTGACGAGCGACGTGACCTGTTCGCGAAAGGCGCGATCGCCTTCATCGAAGACGAGATGACCGCTGAGCTCGAGGATCGTCACGTCCCCGGCCGAGCGGAGCCGAATCAGAAGAGGCGCTGACATATGACGCACCTCCGGGGGGCAATTGAGGAGTATACGCCTCGCCGGGCGCGATTTCACCCTCAGGCCGTGGAGGCCTTGCGCTCGTATTCCTGGCGGGTCCGAAGGATGCTGCACCAGTCCTTGTGCTCGGCAATGGGCATCCCGCACTCGACGCAAATGCGCACGCGCTGCTTCGGTTTCCGCGAGAAGAGCTTCTGCCAGAAAGTCATGTGGACTCCTACGAATACACCCTGAGACGGACTTCAGGCGCGAAAGGTTTGCAGAAAGCGCCAACTCGGGGTCAGACCCCCGGACTACCGCACCCGGGGTTTCCGCTTCGGGACCCCAAGCTCAGCGAGCCTCTCAGCAATGGCCCGGCCGTGCGCGACGACGTTGACCTGCTTGTCTATGTAGAGGATGCGGCCGTCGGCCCCGATGAAGAAGGTCCACCGTAAGGCGCCGCCCGGGCTATCCACCCCGTACGCGGCCGCGACCTTGCGGTCGGGATCGCTGAGAACCGGGAAGTCGAGGCCGAGCTCCCGGGCGAAGTCTTTGTTGATGTCGGGCGTGTCGACGCTGGCGGCAAACAAGGCGACATCGAACGCATTGATGGCGTCGCCGCTCTCACGGAGCGACTTGCACTCGGCGGTTCAACCGCCGGTGAACGCCTTCGCGAACCAGGCCAGCACCACCGCCCGTTTCCCGACCGAATCAGAGAGTTTGTGGACGCGGCCGTCGGAGCCCCGCAGCGCGAACGGGGGCGCGGGATCTCCAACGGACAGCCCGTCGAAGGCGCGTGCCCGCACGCCGGCCGAGGACGCCAGGACGAGGACTGCCGCCACGACACCAACGGCCAGCATCTTCATTCAATCTCCTGAACCACGTGCGACCTCCTGAGCCACGTGGAAAGGGGGGCGGGGGCATTATACTCGCGAGCGCATGGCACTGGGCCCGGGCATGCGCGCGGGGCACTACGAGGTGCTCGACCTTCTTGGCGAAGGAGGCATGGGAGCCGTCTATCGCGCCCGCGATACGCGGCTCATGCGCGAAGTCGCCATCAAGGTCATCCGCAGGGACCTGACCGCCGACCGCGAGTTGATCAGCCGTTTCGGAAAAGAGGCCCGGCTGCTCGCCGCGCTCAGCCACCCGAACATCGCAACGATCCATGGATTCGAGGAGGCCGAGGGCGAGCGGTTGCTCGTCATGGAGCTGGTGCCGGGCGCGACGCTGGCCGAGCGCCTGTCCACGGGTCCGGTCCCCGTGGACGAGGCGATCGCCATCGCCCTGCAGATCGCCGGCGCGATCGAGATGGCGCACGGCCGCGGAATCATCCACCGCGACCTGAAGCCCGCGAACATCAAGCTCACCCCCGACGGCATCGTGAAAGTGCTCGACTTCGGTCTCGCGAAGGCGCTGGTGGCCCCCGCGGCACTCTCGCTCTCCCCGACGGTCACCTCGGGCGGGACGCGCGAGGGAATGCTGCTGGGCACGGCGGCCTACATGAGCCCCGAGCAGGCTCGAGGCAAGGACGTCGACGAGCAGACGGACATCTGGGCGTTCGGCTGCGTGCTCCACGAAATGCTGACGGGCCAGCCGGCCTTCGGCGCCGCGACGCTCTCGGACACCATCGCCGCGACACTCACGCGCGAGCCGGATTTTTCACGGCTCCCTCATGACGTGCCGGGCGCCGTGCTGCGCGTGCTCCGCCGTTCGCTCGTGAAAGAGACCAGGCACCGCCTCCGCGATATCGGCGACGCGCGGATCGAGCTCGAAGAGGCGGGGCTGGGCGACGCCGTCCCGGTGCCTTCCCCTGCACGACGGCAGTCGAACCTGCGGTCGGCCGCCGTCTTCCTTGCGGGTGCCCTCGCCGGCGCCGCGACGCTGTGGCTCGTGGACCCCCGCGCGGCCGCACCTTCCGTTCAGACCGTGCGTTTTGCGCTGCCGCTCGAAGCGACCGAACGGCTTGCCGGACTCGACTTCCCTGCCATCGCCATTTCGCCGAACGACTCCCACGTCGCGTACGTCGCGACCGTGGGCGGCGATCAGCAGGTGTTCCTTCGGGATCTGTCGCAGGCCGCCGCCGTCGTGCTTCCCGGCACCGCAGGAGCGATCAGTCCGTTCTTCTCGCCGGACGGGCGATGGATCGCATTCTTCGCCGAGGGCAAGCTGAAGAAAGTCCCTGTCGGAGGCGGGCCGGTTCAGGACATCGCGAACGCCGCGATCGGCTTCGGCGGAAGCTGGGGGGCCGACAACACGATTGTCTTCGCGCCCGACAACGGCTCCGCGCTGTGGCGTGTCTCCGCCGACGGAGGCGAGGCGCGACCGCTCACCACGCTCGACAAGGCGCGGGGCGAGTTCAGCCACCGCTGGCCCGACCTCGCGCCGGACGGCAAGTCCGCCCTGTTCACGGTTGGCACCAAGGGGACGTGGGACGATGCGGAGATCGTCGCGGTGTCGATCGCGGATGGGAAGCGGCGGACGATCGTGCAGGGAGGCAGCAACCCTCACTACCTGAGCGATGGCCGGGTGCTGTTCGTGCGCGCGGGATCGTTGTATGCCGTGCCGTCTGGCGGCGCGCAAGCGACGGAGAACGCGTCCCTGCTGCTCGAAGGCGTCGCCGAATCGCTCGACGGCGCCGCGCAGGCGGCGCTCTCGCGGACCGGAAGCCTCGCGTTCGTGCCGGGCAGCGGCGAGGCCGGCGCGCACGCGCTCGTGTGGGTCGATCGCCACGGCCAGGTGCAGCCGCTCGCGGCGCCGCGCCGCACGTACGAGTCGCCTCGCCTCTCGCCGGACGGCCGCACGATCGCGGTCACGATTGGCACCGGCGACCGCGACGAGGTGTGGACCTACGACGTGGCGCGCGCCTCGCTGAAGCAGCTCACCTTCAACGGCGGGTCCGCGCCGGCGTGGACGGCCGACGGCGCGCGCCTCGCGTTCAGCTCCCGGCGCGAAGGACTGCCCGCGTTGTTCGTCCGCAAACTGGACACGTCGGCGTCGGACGAACGGCGCGGCCGCGCCGGACGCGCGCGGGTGCCGCTGTCGATCGCACCCGACGGCACGATTGCCTGCGTCGAGTACGACACCGCCGGCCGGGACGTCGTCCTGTTGAAGGAAGGGGACGCGACGCCGCATCCGTTCCTGGCGTCACCGGCGAACGAGTCGGCCGCGGCGTTCTCGCCTGACGGCCGGTGGCTGGCGTTCGTGTCCGATCGCTCGGGGAGGAACGAGGTGTACATCACCCCGGCGAGTGACCCGGCCCGTCCAATGCAGGTATCGAACGACGGCGGCACCGAGCCGGTGTGGCGGAGGGGTGACGGGCAGGAGCTGTTCTTCCGATCGGACGACCGCATGCTCTCCGCCGCGATCCATCCCGGATCGCGCCTCGCGATCGGCAAGCCCGCCGTGCTGTTCGACGCGGCGTTCGAGCCCGGCGTCGCGGGGCGGCCCGGTTATGACGTGAGCGCCGACGGCGCGCGGTTCCTTATGGTGCACGGGGATGAGCAGGAGCGTCCAGCGCGCGAGGTACGCGTGATTCTCGGCTTCGTTCGCTGATCCCGGCCCGGCTCGCCTTCCCGCCGGCACGCTCTTCAGCTCCGGCGCCCTGTTCTGTACAATGGCCACTCTGTTCAGAGGGAGGACAGCATGCGTACATGTCACGTACTCGTCGTCGCGCTCGGGGTTGCGCTGGCCGCGCCCGCCGCCGCAAGTGCCCAGGACGCGGACCGCGTTGTCCCGGGTGGCGGCATCACCGCGCCCGGATGGAAAGGACAGGTCGATCCCGCCTCGGCGAAGGCCGGGCGCACAGTCGCCGATTCGAAATTCGAGAAGGACGGCGACGCGCTGCGCCTCACGATCGGGCCGGCCGCCATCTACTGGAATCCGGCCAACACGGCGACGGGAGACTTCATCGTCAAGGCGTCGTTCAGCGAAACGGACATGGGCGTCCGCTCGGGACATCCGCATCCGTACGGTGTCTTCATCGGCGGCAACAACCTCGATACGGCCAGGCAGTCGTTGATGTACTGCATCGCGTACGGAGACGGATCCTTCCTCGTGCGGCAGTTCAACGGCGCCACCGTCAACACCGTGATGAAGAGAACGCCGAATCCGGCCGTCCACTCCACGAAGCCGGGGGGCAGCGTCTCGAACGACGTTGCCTGGTCGGTCAAGGGCGGACGCGCGGAGTGCTTGATCAACGGCACCGTGGTCGCCGGTTTCGATCGCGCCGAGATCGTCGGCCCGGGCAAGCTCGACTCGACGGACGGCGTCTACGGCATCCGCGTCAGCCACAACCTCGACGTCGTCGTCACCGGCTTCGGCGTGACGAAGTAGACCGGCGCGGCGGCTGCGACTCGGGCGCGGCCGCCGCTGGCACACCGAGAGAGGCAGCTCGATCGCGCCGGCGGCGAACAGCGAACCCCGCGAAAAATACCCTGTGCTGCCGTAAGCGCGCCAGCCGTCGCGCTGCACTTCGATGCTGGCCGGGAGGCCCCAGTTCACGCGACTCTCCCCGGGAGCCGGCGCGGAGTTCAGGATCTCGATGGCTGGAGTCACCGCGAATCCGACGCGGTGCGACGCTGGATCGCGAAGCTGGATCTTCGCACTGAGATACGCGTTGACTGCCAGCTCGACAAGATCGCCAGAACCACATGGTGGGAAGCGCTGGAACCGCACTCGAGCCGACCGGTGCTAGGATGGCTGCGCCATGAGTGGACACGAACCCCGGGAAACGGTCGGATTCATCGGTCTCGGCGTGATGGGCCGGCCGATGGCGCTCAACCTCGTCAAACGGGGATTTCCGCTCGTCGTGCACAGCCGCAGCCAGGGTCCGGTTGACGCGCTGGTCGCCGCAGGCGCCGAGCGCGCGGTCTCCCCCGCGGAGGTCGCGCGCCGGGCGACGCGCATCATCACGATGCTGCCCGACTCTCCCGACGTCGAGAAGGTTCTCGAGGGACCCGACGGCGTGTTCAGCGCCATCGAGCGCGGCACGATCCTGATCGACACGAGCAGCATCGCCCCGGCTGTCGCCCGGCGGCTCGCGGAGGCTGCCCGCGCGTTTGGCGCGGTGATGCTGGACGCGCCGGTGAGCGGCGGGGAGATCGGCGCGATTGATGCCTCGCTCTCCATCATGGCCGGCGGCGACCAGGAAGCATTCGCCGCGGTGAAACCGATTCTCGACGCGATGGGCAATCCCGAGCGCGTCGTGCGCATCGGCGATTCCGGCGCCGGGCAGATCTGCAAGGTGTGCAATCAGATGGTGATCGGCGGCACGCTGGCCGCCGTCGGCGAGGCCTTCGCGCTGGCGCGCAAGGCGGGCGTGGACGCCGGACGCGTCCGCCAGGCGCTGCTCGGCGGCTTCGCGGCCAGCCGCGTGCTTGAAGTCCACGGCGAGCGCATGCTTCAATCGAATTACAAGCCGGGGTTCCGCGGGCGCCTGTACGCGAAGGACATGCGCATCGCCAGCGAGACGTTGACGGAATTCGAGACCCCGGCGCCGGTGTCAACCGTCGTCCACCAACTCGTCACCGCGCTCGTCGCCTCGGGACGCGGCGACGACGATTACGCGGCGCTTGCCACCGTCCTGTTCGATTTGGCGGGGTTGTCGGTATGAACAATCACCGTTCTCGTCTGTCGGCAGCCGCGTTCTTCGTCCTGCTTGGGACCTTCTGCGTTCCACCTTCTACCTTCGACGTTTCGGCGCGGGTCCACGCGCAGGCGCCCGCGGTCCAGGCGGCTGCGCCGGCCACCGCCGGTTCCGCCCGGCTGTGGGACGGGCGCAACGAGGCATACGAGACCTTCATTCGCGCCGCCGACATCGATCGCTTCGAAGATGTGCCCATCGGCGTGACGCATCCGCGCCGCGCGTACTTCAAGCCGGATGGCCTCGTCGCCAGCGTGGCGTGGAAGAACATCCCACCGGGCCGGCCCAACGGATTCTGGGAGAGCTACAAGTCGGAGATCGCCGCGTACGAGCTCGACAAGCTGCTCGACCTCCGCATGGTGCCCGTCGCCGTCGAGAAGAAATGGAAGGGCGAGACGGCTGCGGCGATTCTCTGGCTGAAGCCGATTCACCCTTGGAAGGAAATGGAACCGAAGCCGAAGCCGGAGACGTGGGCCCGGCAGGTCGTGCGCATGAAGATGTTCGACAACCTGATCGGCAACCCCGACAGGAACGCCGGCAACCTGATGGTGGACGATGCGTGGAACCTGTTCCTGATCGATCATTCGCGGGCGTTCGTCGGCACCAACGCGCTGCCGTTCAAGATGGAGCATGTCGATCGGCCGTTCTGGGATCGGATGCTCGCGCTCGATGAACCGGCCCTGGCCGGAGCGTTGGGCAAGTGGCTGGACAAGTCGACGATCCGCGCCATCCTGTCGCGCCGGGACAAGATGAAATCCACCATCGACGCGCTCGTGAAGAAGAACGGCGAAGCCGCCGTGTTCATCCAGTAACGCCATGCGCCCCCGCATCGTTCTCAGACTCGCCGCCCTCGCGGCGGCGCTGGCTCTCGCGCCGCTCCACGCGGCGCCGCCTGCCCGGATCGTCGCCGTCGGCGACGTGCACGGCGCCGCCGACACGTTCGCGTCGATTCTCCGCCGCGCCGGCCTCATCAACGACAGGCAGCGGTGGACCGGAGGCAAGGCGGTCCTGGTCCAGACGGGCGACGTGATGGATCGCGGCACCGGCGTGCGCGCGATTTTCGATCTCCTCATGGCGCTCGAGCCGCAGGCGGCATCCGCGGGGGGCCGCGTGCAGGCCGTCATGGGCAATCACGAGGCAATGAACCTGCTCGGCATCACCCGCGACACGTCACCCGAGACGTTCGCGAGCTTCGCCGACGCGCGGTCGGAGACCCGCCGCGAGCGCGCGTTCGACGCCGCCCTGAAGCAGCGCAAGGACCTCGACAAGGCGGCGTGGATGGCGGCGCACCCGCCGGGATACATCGAGTATCGCGACGCGATCGGGCCGAATGGACGCTACGGAAAATGGCTGCGAGCCAAGCCCGTGCTCGTCGAGATCGGCGGGACCGTCTTCATGCACGGCGGCATCAACCCCGCGTTCTCCAACGACACGCTGGATGGAATCGTGCGGCGCGCCAAAGGCGAGCTGGCCGAGTGGGACGCTGCCGTGCGGTGGATGGAGGGCGGGAAGCTGATACTCCCCTTTTCCACGTTCGCGGAGATCGGTGAAGCGGCGCAGGCGGAATTGACACGGCTCGTGGCTGCGAAAAAGGAACGCGATCTGACCGAGGAAGAAATGGCGGCCGCGAAGCGGCTGCTCACGGTCGCCGAGGTCGGCACATCGAGCCTCGTTCACAGGGACGGCCCGCTCTGGTTCCGCGGCTTCGCCACGTGGAGCGACGCGGAAGGGAGCGCGCCAATGCCGGCGCTCCTCCAGAAATATGGTGTGAAGCGATTCGTGACAGGGCATACCCCGCAGCCGGGCCGCATCACGACGCGCTTCAACGGCGCCGTGTTCCTGATCGACACCGGCATTCTGGGCGGCACGTTCTTCCCGAACGGCCGGCCCTCCTCGCTCGAAATCGCCGGCGAGAACGTGACGGCGGTGTACGAGGACGGCAGAGTGCCGCAGGTCGCAACCGCTGTCGTGAAATAAGCGTCTCTTGTAGCGCAGCCCTTCCGCCTTCGCGCGAAGCGCTTCGGCGAGACTCGCCGTAGCCTTGGCGGAGGCGGTCAGGGCTGCCCGCGGCCGTTTGGCAGGCCTGAAGGCCTGCGTTACGTGAGGCCGCGGCTGATTCAGCAACGGGCCGGACCCGGCGAGGGCCTTGCAAGGTTCTACCTCATGCCACGGAAGAAGCGCGCCTCCGACGGCGCGGACGACAGCCCCTCCCTCATTGACTGGCAGGAGCCAGAGCGCAACATGCATGTGCTCGACTGGCGCAGCCGCGCGCGCGAGTTCGGCCTGGTCCCCGGCGCGGAGGTTGACGACTCCGACGGAGTGATCGAGCCGCCGGAACTGCTGATCAAGGAAGAGGAGCCGGAAGCCTTCGACGATCAGCCCACGGCCGAGCCGGACGACGAGGAGCCGCGGCCCGTGGACACGGAGGCCGGCGAGGAAGAGCGACCCAAATGGGCCGCCGGCGAGGACCGCGACCTCGTCCGCGTGTATCTCACCCACGTCGGCAAGCGCCCGCTTCTGAAGGCCGCCCAGGAGCAGGAGCTCGGCCGCCGCATCGAAGACGCCCGCGGTGCCGTGCAGGAGGCCCTCGGCGCCATCCCCTGCTCGCTGCAGACACTGCTGAATCTCGCGGATGAGGTCGGTCACGGCCGCGCGCCGGCAGCCGAGCTGATTCTGCTGCCCGACGGCGGCGAGCTGAAGCCGGCGAACATCGCGCCGGTGCTGAAGGCATTCGCGACGGTGCGAGGCGCCCGGCGACGCCTCGAGGAAAGCGGGCGCCGGCTGGCGGATAAACGATCGAGCGCGGCGAGCCGCGCCGGGTTCAGGAGTGAGATCGCGCGCGCCGGCGACCTCATCGGATCCGCGCTGGCCCCGCTCCCGCTCCGGCCGTCGGTCATCGACGACATTGTCAAGGAGCTTCGAGAGATCGACCGCGGGTTCTCCGCGCTCGACACTCTCCCGCCCGCCGAGCGCGCCGCGGCGCGCCGCGCGCTCGAGGAGCGCGCCTGCATGCCGCGCACCCGGTTCCGGCAGGCGTTCGCGCGGGTGCTCCGGCACGAAGAGGAGATTGCGCAAGCCAAGCACGAGCTGCTCGAGGCCAACCTGCGGCTGGTCGTCTCGATCGCGCGCCGGTATCTGAACCGGGGGCTGTCGCTGCTCGACCTGATCCAGGAAGGCAACATCGGGCTGATGAAAGCCGTGGATCGATTCCAGTTCCGCCGCGGATTCAAGTTCTCGACGTACGCGACCTGGTGGATCCGCCAGGCGGTGGGGCGCGCGGTCGCCGACTACGGCCGCACGATCCGGCTGCCGGTGCACATCTTCGAATCCCTCACGCGCCTGACGCGCGAGCGCCGCGCGCTGGCCACGGAGCTGGATCGCGACCCGACGGCCCAGGAGCTGGCCGCGCGGCTCGACATTCCCGTCGCCAAGGTCCAACTGCTGCTCGAGGCCTCCCGGCCCGCGACCTCGCTCGAGACGGCGCTCGGAGAGGAAGACGGCATGCGGCTCGGCGATCTCGTGCGCGACGACGCGGCGCCGTCGCCGGAGGCCGCGGCGATTCGGGGGCAGGCGGCGCGGGAGGTGGAGCGCGCGATGGCCCCCCTCACCGATCGCGAGAAGGAAGTGATGCGCCTGCGCTACGGCCTCGGCACCGACCGGGAGATGACGCTGGAGGAAGTCGGCCGGCGGCTGTTCGTCACGCGCGAGCGGGTCAGACAGATCGAAGCCAAGGCGCTCGCGAAGATGCGCAAGCGCCGCGGCCGCGCCGCATGATCCACCGCCAGCTCCGGCTGCGCGTGCTCGAATCGCTCGAACGGCGGGCGAAGCAGTTTCGGTCGCGCGAAGAGTTGTGGCCGTTCCGCGTCCCCCACGAGCCCCTGGCCCTCGACCGCGCGGTCGAAGACGCGCTCGAACCCGACGAGATCCCGCGATTCGATCCGGCGGTCCTCCGGTCGCGGACGCTGCTCGCGCTCGAGTGGCACGACGGCGGCGCGTGGGAGGCGTGGACGATTGCGCTCCCGTCGGGTGTCGTGCTGTATTGCGACTCCGGCGCTGAAGAAGCCCGCGTGCTCGCCTCGGCCCGGCGGCACTCCCCTGAGGAGGCCGACCACTTCTTCATCGAGTTGCTCGCCGAATCCCGCGGGGAGTATTTCGGGATCGAGATGTCGGGCGACGCTCCCGATCGCGTGCGCACGGCCGTCGTGGATCGCGATTTCCTCGTCGACGCCTTCGTCGAGATGTACGAGGGCACGCCAGCTCAGCATTCGATCGAGCGGACGCGTGCGTCCGCCGGCGTGGAGGCCGATGCGCGTTCAGCCGGGGGGCGGGATTTCCGCGGCGACGTCGCGCGGTGGCTCGATGTCGTCCTCGCGGCGCCCGATCGGGCGGCGGTGCGCCGCGCCAGACGGCCGCGGCGCCTGCGTGAGCTCGAGTCCTGAACAGAAGCCGTTTTTTCACGTTATACTCGACGGTGAAGACCTGCCTCGGGACATGTTCTGTAATCGCCTCCGCTCGGTCCGGCATACGCGCGCGGCTTCAACGTGCTCGGCACGGAGACGCTGAGCCCGCGCTGGTTCGCCGCGGCCGCGCGTCCCGCCCTTCAGAGCGATGATCTCGAACTCCTCCGGCGTGAGCGGTCCCGGCTTCCGCCTCGTCCACCGCGGGCGAAGCCACGATCGGCTACCGGCTGACGACGGATCTCACGCTGCGCGGAGGCTATCAGCGATCGCGCGGCTTCAACCGCACGGTGTGGCAGAACGCCGCCGTCGTCTCCGCCGTGCGGGCAAGGCGATGGTGGTAGAAGAGCCTGCCGCGCCGTCTTGTCCCGCCGAAGCGTCTCGCGAAGGCGGAAGCGCGAAGCGCGGAGGAGGAGCCTGCCGCGCCGCCTTGTCCCGCCGAAGCGTCTCGCGAAGGTGGAAGCGCGAAGCGCGGAGGAGGAGCCTGCCGCGCCGCAGCGCGAAGCGCGGAGGAGGAGCCTGCCGCGCCGCAGCGCGAAGCGCGGAGGAGGAGCCTGCCGCGCCGCAGCGCGAAGCGCGGAGGAGGGTGGTAGAATTCCCCCGCACATTTTCCCGTCAGGAAGAAAGCATGGATCAACCTGAACGCCCGTCTGTCGGGTCCAAATGCTGGAGCGGACCGCTGCAGTTCACGCCGACTGTCGCCGACATGAACGCGCTCGTCAGAAGAGCGAAGCGCCATCCGCTCGGTATTGAATTCCTCCTCACAGGGGAACTCGGCAGCGTGGCCGCGACGTTCCACGCGCACGCGTTCACGGTCATCGCCGCGCGCGAGCGGCTGGCCAAAGCGGAGAGTTGATGCCATTCCGGGATCGCATTATCGCGTGTGAATGCTGGGCGCGCGACGGACTCCAGTCGATCCCCAAGGTGGTCCCGACCGAGGCCAAGATCGAGATGATCGACCGGGTCGTCGCGGCGGGGTTCCGGAAGGTCGAGGTCACGTCGTTCTCGCATCCCAAGCTGCTTCCCCAGTTCGCCGACGCCGTCAACGTGCTCCGCGGCATCAGGCGCCGCCCGGGTGTCTCCTACGTCGTCCTCATGCCGAACATGAAGGGGTTCGAGCGGCTCGAGACGTGCCAGAAGGAGGGTCACGGGGCCGACGAGATCGTCCTCATGATCTCGTCGAGCGAGCGGCACAACCTGCTGAACTTCCGGATGCAGATCGACGAAGCGATGCGGGAGCACGCGGCTGTGATGACGCGCGCCCACGCGCTGGGCATCAAGGTGATCGGCTGCGCGGGAACGGTCTATGGATGTCCGGTCGGCGGCGACGTGCCGCTGGCCGACGTCATCCGCATCGTGAAGTTCTACCTGGACGGAGGCGCGCAGACCATCATGCTCGGCGACACGACCGGCGTGGCCAACCCGAGACTGGTCCGGGAACGCCTCGGCGAGCTGACGGACCGGTTCCCCGGCGCCGAGTTCATCGCGCACTTCCACGACACGCGCGGCACGGGCGTGGCCAATTCGCTCGCGGCGCTCGAGCTCGGGCTCGGCTACGTCGACTGCTCCATCGGCGCGATCGGCGGCCAGCCCGCGACCGGCGCCGCGAAGTACTCCGCCGGCTACACGGGCAACACGTGCAGCGAGGACCTGATCGCCATGCTCCAGGAGATGGGAGCGGACACCGGCATCGATCTCGAGCAGTTGATCGCCGCCGGCCGACGGGCGGAGCACATCATCGGGGAGCGGCTGCGTTCGAACGTGATTCTGGCCGGGCCGGTGAAGCATGAGCCCGCGGGGGTGTGAAGTGCGTATCTAGCAGGCAGCATGCAGCAGGCGGCAGGCAGTAGGCAGTAGGCAGTAGATCACGCTGTCCCGCTGAGGGAGAGGATCACCCGGCAGGCTGGACAGCTCGACACACTGCCTGCTGCCTGCTGCCCGCTGCCTGCTGATTTCGAGGTCCCTATGTCCCTTCATAAACTCAACGCCTCGCTCGTCAGCGAGGTCTCCGCACTCGAGCGGGAAGGGCGCGCGAAGGCGGCCGAGCGCGTCATCAGCGGCTACGTCGCTCCGCGCGACGGCCGCGGGCCCCGCTATACCCTGCGCGGCGGGGGCGCCGAGTTCCTCCGCATGAACTCGAACAGCTACCTGTCGCTGTCGAACCATCCGGTCCTCCTCGAAGCGGCGGACCACGCGGCGAGACAGTTCGGCGCGGGTCCCGGCGCCGTCCGGTTCATCGACGGCACGGCGACGCCGCACGTCGATCTCGAGGCGCGCATCGCGAAGTTCACCGGCAGGCCCGCGGCGAAGGTGTTCAATTCCGCCTACACGACGGTGCTCGGCCTGTCGATCGCGCTGACCGGGCCCGACACCTTCTGGATCGGCGACGAGCTCAATCACAACTGCATCATCCGGGCGATGCGCATCGCGAACGTCCCGAAGGAACAGCGCGCGATTTTCAAGCACAACGATCTCGGCGATCTCGAGCGTCAACTGGCGGCGGTGCCGGACGGCGTCGGCCGCGTGCTCGTGATCTTCGACGGGATCTTCAGCATGCGGGGCGACAACGCGCCGCTCGACACGATCGTGGCGCTCTGCCGCGAGCACGACGGCCGGTTCCGCGACGGCGTGACGACGATCATGGACGATTCGCACGGCATCGGCGCGTACGGCAAGGCGGGTCGCGGCACCGAGGAGTTCTGCGGCGCCCGTGCGGACATCCTGGTCGGCACGTTCGGGAAGGCCTTCGGCGTGAACGGCGGGTTCGTCGCGGGCAGCCCGGAGCTCGTCGAGGCCGTCAGGCAGAAGGGGGACACCTACATCTACACGAATCCGCTCGGCGCGGCGGATGCCGCGGCCGCCATCGCGGGCGTGAACATCGCCGACAGCGCGGAGGGGCGGGATCGGCTGGTGAACCTGAAAGCGCGGACGGCGCAGTTCCGCGAAGGGCTCGCGCAGCTGGGCCGCGAGTCGATTCCCGGCCCGCACCCCGTCGTGCCGCTGCTCGTGCGCGACACCGATCGGACGCGCGCCACCGTCCGGCACCTGTTCGACAACGGGATCCTGGCGGTCGGCCTCACGTTCCCCGTAGTCCCGCGCGGCGACGAGACGATCCGCTTCCAGATCAACGCCGCTCACACGCCCGCCGACATCGAGCAGGTGCTGGCGGCCCTCAGGTGAAATTGCAAGCGTCAGGCGTGCGCCGCGGCCCGCTCCTTGGGATCGATCGCCATGAGGTCGGCGTGCGCCTCGACGTGCGCCTTGACGATCGCCTCCGCCTTGGCCATCGCGTCGGCTTCGCCGTTGCGATAGATGTCGTTGGCGGGGATCAGGTCCTTCTGGGTCGACGGCGTGGATTCGTGGCTGTCGTAGATGGCAGCCACCGGACAGGCGGGCACGCAGGCGCCGCAGTCGATGCACTCCTCCGGATGGATGTAGAGCATCGCCATCGCTTCGAACTCCGGCTCGTCCTTGCGCGGATGGATGCAGTCCACCGGGCAGACGTCGACGCAGGCGGTGTCCTTGGTGCCGATGCACGGATCGGTGATGACAAACGGCATGTGGTCTCCTCGATGGCCGGGGGGCTTCGCCCCGCCGGACCCCCCAGCTCACTCGCTCGCGGGGACCCCTCCGCCCCGCGCCGCTCGTGAGGCTCGCTCGCTTCGCTCGCTCGCGATGGTCTATGAGCTTACACCGGGCGGCACCCGCGGCGCTATACTTCGCCCCATGAAGCCACGCCTTCTCGCCATCGTTGCCGCCGTGCTCGCGCTGTCGCTGGGGCTGCCGGCCCAGGGCCGCGTGACGACGCCAAAGGACTTCTTCGGCTTTGAGATCGGCGACGACTACCAGCTCGCCAATTACCAGCAGATCGCCAAGTACTGGCGGACGCTCGATTCAGAGTCGGACCGCCTGACCGTCGAGGAGATCGGCAAGACCGCCGAGGGGCGGCCTCAACTGATGGCGATCGTCACCTCGCCGGAAAACCACCGCAATCTCGCGAAGTACAAGGACATCTCGCGCCGCCTCGCCCTGGCCGAGGGGCTGACCGATGCGGACGCGCGGGCCCTCGCGAAGGAAGGCAAGGCGATCGTCTGGATCGACGGCGGCCTTCACGCGACCGAGGTGCTCGGGTCCCAGCAGCTTCCCCTGATCGTGTACGAGATGGTCAGCCGGACCGACGACGAGACGATGAGGTTCCTGGACGAATGCATCGTCCTGTTCGTGCACGCGAACCCGGACGGGAACGATCTGGTGGCGGATTGGTACATGCGCAACGCGGATCCGCTGAAGCGCACGACGGCCGGCCTGCCGCGGCTCTATCAGAAGTACATCGGCCACGACAACAACCGCGACTTCTTCATGTCCACGCAGGCCGAAACCGAAAACATCAACCGCGTGCTCTACCACCAGTGGCTTCCGCAGATCCTCTACAACCATCACCAGACCGGGCCCGCGGGCACCGTCGTGTGGTCGTCGCCGATGCGCGATCCGTACAACTTCAACCTCGATCCCTCGCTGATTCTGGGACTCCAGGCGCTGGGGACGCACATGCACCAGCGCCTCGCCTCCGAGGGGAAGCCGGGCGCGACGATGGCATCGGGCGCGTCGTACGACGGATGGTGGAACGGCGGCATCAGGAACACCGGCAACTTCCACAACATCATCGCGATTCTCACCGAGGCGATCGGCAGCCCGACGCCGATGCGGATTCCCCTGGTCCTGCAGCGGCAGATCCCGAGTCGCGATCTGGCCTACCCGATCGCGCCGCAGGAGTGGCGCTTCAGGCAGTCGATCGCGTACGCGATGTCGTTCGACCGCGCCGTCATGGATTACGCCGCGCGGAATCGCGAGCACCTGCTCTACGACATCTACAAGATGGGACAGCGCTCGATCGAGCGCGGCAGCCGCGACACGTGGACCCCGGCGCCGTCGCGAATCCAGGCGGCGAGCGAGAAGATGGGCGCCGGAGGCCCTTCGACAGGCTCAGGGCAGGCGGGACGCGGCGGCGGAAACGTCGAGCAGGAGACGGCCGTCTGGAACGACCTGCACAAGCCCGGGCTGCGCGACCCGCGGGGGTACATCATCCCGTCGAACCAGCCGGACTTCCTCACCGCGACGAAGTTCATCAACGCGCTGCGCGAGGTCAACATCACGGTGCACCGCGCGACGCGCGACTTCGACGTCAGCGGCAAGCGCTACCCTGCCGGCTCGTACGTCGTCATGACCGCGCAGGCGTTCCGGCCGCACGTGATGGACATGTTCGAGCCGCAGGATCATCCGAACGTGATCCCGTATCCGGGCGCGCCGCCCACCCCGCCGTACGACAACGCCGGATGGACGCTCGCCTTCCAGATGGGCGTGCAGTTCGATCGCATCCTCGACGCGTTCGACGGCCCGTTCGAGAAGATCGCTGACTGGAACGTGAAACCGCCGGCCGGCGCCGTCGCGACCATGCCAAAAGCGCGTGCGTACGCGCTCTCGCGCGACACGAACGACGCGTTCCGTGCGGTGAATCGGCTGATCGCGGCGGGAGAAAAAGTCTCGATGACGCCGTCAGCCTTCTATTTCGGCGTGGGCGCCCCGACGGTTGCGCGGCTCCGGCAGGTCGCCGCGGACATCGGCGTCAGCTTCGAGCCCGTTGGTCTTGCACCGGCCCCGCCGCCGATCCGTGCACCTCGCATCGCCCTCTGGGATCAGTACGGCGGATCGATTGAATCCGGATGGGCGCGCTGGATCCTGGAGCAGTTCGAGTTTCCGTTCACGCGCGTGTATGCGCCCGAGCTCGACGCCGGGGACCTGAACGCCAGGTACGACGTGCTGATCCTCGTGAACGGCGCGGTGCCGGCAAGCGGCGCCGGGTCGGGCGGCCGCGGCGGACGCGGCGGCCCTTCGGCAGGCTCAGGGCGGGCGGGTGGGCCGGATCCGCAGGACGTCCCCGCCGAGTACCGCGCGCAAATCGGCCGGGTGACGGCCGACAAGACGATCCCGCAGATCAAGAGCTTCGTCGAAGCAGGCGGGACCGTGATTGCGATTGGCGGCTCGGCGATGAACCTCGCGGCGTACCTGCGCCTGCCGATCGAGAGCCACCTCGTCGAGAACGGCCAGGCGCTGCCGCGCTCGAAGTACTTCGTGCCCGGATCGGTGCTGAGCGCGCGCGTGGACACGCGGCTGCCGATTGCCGCCGGCATGCGTGAGCGGACCGATTTCTTCTTCGACAACAGCCCCGTGTTCAAGCTCGGCCCCGGCGCGGCGGCCGCCGGCATCCGCACCATCGCGATGTTCGACACCGCCACGCCGCTGCACAGCGGCTGGGCCTGGGGACAGAAGTATCTCGACGGAGGCATCGCCGCGCTCGACGTGCCGATGGGCAAGGGGCGCCTGCTGCTCTACGGTCCCGAGATCCTTCAGCGCGCGCAGCCGCACGGGACGTTCAAGCTGCTGTTCAACGGCCTGTATCGTTGAAGGATGCGATGTGACGAGCTTCGCCTGACAGGCTCCGGAGGAGCGAACCGCGTCATGGAGGCGGAGCTGAAGCGCCTCGTGATGCGCTCGCCCTTCGAGGTCCGCGTGCCCAAGCCCCGTCGCGAGGGCGAGGCCACGCTCCTCTATCCCTTCGATGCCCGCATCGCGTGGGTCGCCGCCTGCCATCACCGCACGTCGTCGCGCATCTCGTGGGATCTGTTTTCAAGCGAAGCGGTGAGGCTCGAGCCGCTGTTCGAGGAACTGCTGCCGTCGCTGCGCGCTGACGATCGTCTGCCTGCCGCTTCCGCCCTGCGGTTCTCCGTCGATCTCGGGTCCGCCCACGACTTCGAGGCCTCTCCGCTCCAGTTGCGCGGCGTGGTGAAGAACGCGATCGTCGATGCGCTGAAGCCACGCGGAGTGACGGCGGAGGTCGACGCGGACTCACCCGACGTCGTGTTCGTCGCGCGGCGCGCGGGCACGCCGGAGCACCGCCGCACCGTCGTCGGCATCGACATCGGCGGCGGCGCGCGGCACCGGCGCGGCGCCCGCGTCACCTCCGGGCCCGCGCCGCTGCGCGAGACGATGGCGGCGCAGCTCGTGATGCTGTCGCGGTGGGACGCGCGGTCCGAGCCGCTCGTCGATCCGATGGCCGGCGGCGGCACGATCCCCATCGAGGCGGCAGGACTTGCGGTCGGCGCCGCGATCCGGAAGCCGGGCGATCTGCCCTTCCGTCATCTCGCGGCGTTCGATGGACTGCCCTCAGAGGTTCCAGATCTGTTCCCCGGCACAACCCCGCGCATCCTCGCGCTCGACATCGACGCGGAGCGCATCGGCACCATCGTCGGCAACCTGCGCGCCGCGGGCCTGACGGGCGCGTCTCACGAACAGTCCATCGTCATCGGCCAGAAGGACGTGCGGACGCTCACGCCGGATGACGTGATGAAGCTGCTGCCCGCCGCGAGGGACATGAAGCCGGGCGTGTTCTGCTTCAACCCGCCGTACGGCGTGCGCATCGGCGGAGAGGCCGGCGAAGGGAAGCTGCTCGAGCTGTACGCCGCGATGGGACGCGCGATGGCGCGATTCACGGGCTGGCGCGCCGCGTGCTTCGTCGCCAACCCGCGCTTCGTCGAGGCCTTCGGCCACGCGCCGATAATGACGAAGCCCGCGACGAACGCCGAGCTCCCCGGCGCGTTTCTCGTTTATACCCTGTAGCGCGAACGAGAACCTCCCGCGCGGTCGCTTCCCTCGACACCAAGGAGCGACGGGAGAGCGGCTGGCGAAGCAGAAGACAGATTGGTGTCGGGCGTGATGCGAAGCAACTAGCGCCCGCGATGCTCGCTGCGGTACTCAGCGATCCTGGCGGGAACGTCCGATGGCTTCAGGCCACGTGCCGCGGCTTCTCGCCGGTTGTCGGACACAAACGATCGCAGACGGACCACGGCCCGGCGTGTTTGAAGCAGCTTTCGCGCGGCTTCCTCGACGAGTTCGTCCGTCGTCTTGCCCTCAACCTGGGCCTGCTCCGACAGCTCATCGAACCGCTCCGGCGCCAGCGTGATGTTCTTCTGCATGGTCGCGCACCTGTTTTGATTATACCCCGTCGGTCCCAGGTCACACGGCGGCTCTGTCTGCCGGTGGCAGGACGTCCCTACCCTTGGTGCTATTCTTGATCTCTTCCCATGATCTCGTTTTCCCGCATCTCCAAGCAGTACGGACGGCAGGTCCTCTTCGTCGACACCTCGTTCCAGCTCAACCCGGGCGACAAAGTCGGTCTCGTCGGGCCCAACGGGGCCGGCAAGACGACGCTCTTCCGCATGATCGTCGGCGAAGAGGCGCCCGACGAAGGGGACGTGTCGGTGCCGAAGAAGCTCACGATCGGCTATTTCCGGCAGGATGTCGAGGAGATGTCGGGACGCTCGGTGCTCGACGAGGCCATCGCGGGGAGCGGCCGCGTCGGCGACCTGCACCACGAGCTGGAAGCGCTCAACGCCGCGATGGCCGACCCGGAGCGCGCGGACGACATGGACACGATCCTCGCGCGTTTCGGCGAGGTGCAGGAAGAGTACGAGCATCTCGGCGGCTACGCGCTCGAGAGCCAGGCGCGCGAAGTGCTCCACGGCCTCGGCTTCGACGACGAGCGGATCGACGGCGACGTGGGCGCGCTGTCGGGGGGCTGGAAGATGCGCGTCGCCATGGCGCGCGTGCTGCTGGGCCGCCCCGACGTCCTGCTGATGGACGAGCCGACCAACCACCTCGACATCGAGTCGATCATCTGGCTCGAGGACTTCCTGAAGTCCACGACCGGGTCGCTGCTCATGACGTCGCACGATCGCGACTTCATGAACCGGACCGTCTCGAAGATCGCCGAGATCGACGGCGGCGAGATCACCACCTACACCGGCAACTACGACTTCTACGAGCGCGAGCGCGCGATCCGGGACACGAACAAGGAAGCGGCCTACGCGCGGCAGCAGGCGATGCTCGCCAAGGAACAGCGGTTCATCGACCGCTTCAAGGCGCAGGCGGCCAAGGCCGCGCAGGTCCAGAGCCGCATCAAGGCGCTCGACAAGATCGAGAAGGTCGAACCCCCGAAGAAGCGCCGCGTCGTCGAATTCGACTTCCACCAGCCGGCCCGTTCCGGCGAACAGGTGGCCGTCATCGTGGACGTGCACAAGTCGTACGGGAAGCGGCAAATCTACGAGGGATTGAACCTGACGATCCGGCGCGGCGAGCGCTGGTCGGTCATGGGTCGCAACGGCGCCGGAAAGACGACGCTGCTCAGGATGGTCGCCGGCGCGCTGGCACCGGACTCAGGAGAGATCCGCCTGGGCGCGAGCCTGAAGATGGGCTACTTCGCGCAGCAGGCGCTCGACCTGCTGAACCCGGACCTGACCGTGTGGACACAGATTGAACAGGACTACCCGCACGAGTCCACCGGCGTGCTCCGAACCCTGCTCGGCGCCTTTCAGTTCTCCGGAGATGACGTGGACAAGCGCATCCGGGCGCTGTCGGGCGGCGAGAAAACGCGGCTCGTGCTGGCGCGCATGCTGCTCGATCCGCCGAATTTCCTCGTGCTCGACGAGCCGACCAACCACCTCGACCTGGCCACGAAGGAAATGCTCGTGCACGCGCTGAAGGACTTCGAGGGGACGATGCTGTTCGTGTCGCACGACCGCTCGTTCCTGCGCGGGTTGAGCAGCCGGGTGCTGGAGCTTGGCGGCGAGAGCGGCACGGACGCCCAGCCGCACGCGTATCCCGGGTCCTACGTCGAATATGTTGAACGCACGGGTCACGAGGCGCCGGGCGTGCACGCGTAGATCCCTGATCCGGCTTTGCCCCCAGCGCCCAACCTTTCCGCCGCCGGCAACGTCTAGCCTCTAGCGTTTGCCGCGCGCAGGCGGGCGCGGTGCCGGGAGGAAGCTCATGCACGATTTCGGACGCGATCTCAGGCTCGCATCTCAGTGGACGACACGAAGCGCCTCGGAACATTCGCCGACAAGCACAAGATGATGGTCGGGTACCATGGGCATACGAAGACTGGCCCTCTGGACTGGGAGACGGCGTTGGGTTACGCCAGGTACAACGGCGTCAATCTCGACCTCGGTCACTTCATCGCCGGGCTCAATACCTCGCCGATCCCGTACCTCAAAGCGCACCACGATCGCGTCACGCACATCCATGTGAAGGACCGGAAGCTGAACAACGGGCCGAACGTGCCATTCGGTGAAGGCGACACACCGATCAAGGAAGCGCTTCAGTTGATCCGCGACAACACGTGGAACATTCAGGCGACGATCGAGTTCGAGTACCCGGTGCCACCCGGCTCGGATCGGATGAAGGAAATCGCGAAGTGCGCGGAGTACTGCCGGGCGGCGCTGGCGTGAGGGCCCGGGTCAGATCGTGAACAATACGCCGGTCGTGGGCCGACCGGTCGCGCGCGCGACGGCGTTGATGTACTGCTGGAGCTGCGCGCGATAACGGGCCTCCCCCGCCGCCGCCAGCTCGTGGTCGGTCTTGAAATCCACGACCGTCGTGGCGCCGTCCTCGTCGAACGCGAGATCCAGCACGCCTTCGATCAACGTGCCGTCCTTCTGCAGCCACGTGACGGGCGTCTCGCGGCGCACGCGCGACGCGGCACGGGCGCGGGCCAGCAGATCGTGCTTCAAGACGGATGATGCCACCGCGATCGCGGCGGCAACCTCAACCGCGCTCGCAGCAAGGATCTTTCCCTGCGTCTCTGCGGTGCCGCGGATGATCGCGTCGGAGGCGTCGAGCGGTACCGTCGCGAGGACGGCGTGAACGAGCGTGCCGAACTCGGGACCACGCGGACGATCGGCGCCGCCGGGGATCTCGACGATCGCGATTTCCGACGCCGCGGCAATCTCGGCGTCAATCCCCTGCTCGGCGGCGGACGCGGCCCACGACGTCGCCGTCTGCACGCGCACGCTGGGGCGGCGCGCCGACTCGATCGCCGCGTCGCGATCCGCGCGCCAGCGTTCGTACGCCACCATGCGTTCTTCGACCGCAAACATGTCGCCGTCCTTCACGATCAGATCGTCGCGCCGGAAACCGAACGACGCAGCTGCACCCAGGCGCAGAACGTGCGGATCCCACCACACTACTGAATATCCAGACGTGGCTCGTGGCTCGTGGCTCGCCTGGCCCGCCGAAGCGCATGGCGCGAAGGCGGCTGGCTCGTGGCTCGTGGCTCGAAATACATAAGAGCCTGGCGAGACGGTGTGCGGCAGCGCAGGGTCGCCGTCGGGGCGCTTCACGACCGAATCCTTCGACTTGAACGGCGGGCAGCCAACGGCAGGCGCCACCGTGGCGCGGTTGTCAGCCGGATAGATCGCGCTGGTGAACGGGTCGAGCCAGCCGCCCTCGTAGGCGCCGTCGCCTATCGTCGGGATGACCAGCACGTCGCGCGCGCGTGTGGCGGCGACATACGCCAGCCGCTCCGCTTCCGCCTTGTCGCGCGCGACTTCGTCGTTGCCGTGAAGAAGCAGATCGATCGGCGACCACCCGCCGAGCTTGAGCGCGCAGAGGTTCCGCTCGGGATCCAGCCAGCGGCTGGCATCCTGCCGCGCCAGCTTGCACGTCAGGTCGGCCAGGACGACGACGGGGAATTCGAGCCCCTTGGCCTTGTGCACGGTCATCATGCGGACCCCGTCGCTGCCCTCCTCGAGGATCGGCGCCTCGGCGGCCGCGGCCGTCTCCGCGGCCCGCCGCAGCTCCTCGACGAAGCCGCGAAACGAGATGCCGCCCGACGCCTCGTACTGCCGCGCGAGCTCGGACACGTGCAGCACGTTGGCGAGCGCCTGCTCGCCCGCGTTGCGCAGGACGAGCCCCGCGTGAGCGCGCGTCGCATTCAGCAGGTTGTGGATCGTCGTCGCGGCCGGTGTGTGATTGCGACGCCGGTGCAACTGTTGCAGCAGGTGCAGCGCGGAGGCGATCGGCGCCAGGTGACCGGGATGCTGAGGGACGCGGAATGGATGCAGGGTGCCGAGCGTCTGCTTCCATTCGAGCAGCTCCTCGTCGCCCACCGCGAACAGCGCGCCGCGCAAGGTCGCGAACACCGACAGCTCGTCGTCGGGCCACTCGATCGCGGCGAGCGCCGCCCGCATGGTCTCGACCTCCTCGCGGTCGTGAAAGGTCTTGCCGCCGACGAGGACGTGCGGGATCCCGCGTGCTTCGAGCGCCTGCACGTAAGGCTCGGTCACGTCCTGGCCGAAGCTCAGGAACCGGCGGAACAGAATGCAGATGTCGCGCGACTGCACGCGCGTGCTCTTCTCCCCATCGTCGCCGCGTGAGGTCACGAGCCACTTGCTGTCGTTGACGATCCACTCCACGAGCGCGCCCACGGCGTCGGGCAGCGACTTCTCGATCGCCAGCGCCGAGATGTTGCGCGTGCCGTAGGGCGCCGGCACCGGCAGCGCCACGACGGCGGGCTGCTTCGCGCGGGCGCGGCGGGACGGAGACAACGGCACGTAGTCCGCCTGGAGCGTGAACGCGTCGCCCGTCATGACCGGGGCGAACGCCGCATTGACGCACGCCTGGATCCCGGGGACGCTGCGAAAGCTCGTCGTCAGCTCGACGCGTGTCGCGCCGCATCCGACCAGCCGCTCGCACACCTCGCGATAGATCGCGACGTCCGCGCGGCGGAACCGGTAGATCGACTGCTTGGGATCGCCGACGATGAAGAGGCGGCCGGGAACGGGGGCAACCGTGCGCCAGTCGGTTTGCGCGGGATCCGAGGAGGCCAGCAGGAGCAGGATCTCCGCCTGGAGCGGATCGGTGTCCTGGAACTCGTCCACGAACACGTGCGTGAAGCGCTCCTGGAACCCGCGACGAACAGTCGCGTCGCCCTTCACCAGGTCGCGCGCCTTGACGAGCAGATCCAGGAAGTCGAGCGCGCCAGCGTGCGCTTTCAACTCCTCGTACCGTTCGACGACGTGCAGCAGCTCCTGCTGGAGGGCGGCCGCGAGATCCGCGTCCGCGTCCAGGCGGAAGCCGTCGAGGCGCATGCGGAAGGCGTCCATCGCGGCGATGACGCTGGCGCGGGTCACCCCCCGTCTGTAGTCCGGGCCGCGGCCGTGCCGCGCCTTCGAGAACGCCCGATCGCGCGAGAGATCCACGAGCCGCGCCTCGAGGCCGTCGTAATCGACCGCCTCCAGGTCGCCCCGCGCGCGGATCGCCTCGCTGAGGTAACGGACCGGCGCGGTGTCGAGGAACAGGAAGTCCCGTGCGTACGGCGGATCCGCCGTCATGGCGGCGAATGCGTGCAGATCGTCGATCAACCCGTCGATGGCGCGGTCGCGATCGAACGGCCGGCGCGTCCACGCGGCGGTGAAGTCCCGCCATTCGGCGAGATCCCACGCCACGCGCCGAAGCCGGTCGATCGGCCCCTCTTCAGTGCGCGAGGGCGACGGCGAATAGCCGCTCCACACGGACCGCCGAAGCGCCCGCCGCACGCCTTCGGGCGGCGCCGCCAGCTCGCCCTGAAGCCACGTCCCGAACGCCTCCTCGAACAGCCGCTCGGCCTGCGGCTCGGTGAGCACGCTGAACAGCGGATCGACACCTGCCTCGACCGGCCGCTCGCGCAGCAGCTCCGCGCAGAAACCGTGAATGGTGTTGACGTGCGCTTCTTCGAGGCTGGCCAGCGCGAGGTCGAGGCGGTCGCGCACCTCGCCGGCAGACGTCGTGGCGCGCTCCTTTTCCAGCGCCTCGCGCAGCCGCAGCTTCAGCTCGCCGGCGGCCTTCTCGGTGAACGTCACCGCGACGATCCGTTCGACCGGCGTGCGTCCCGTGGCCAGTATCCGGAGGATCCGGTTCACGAGCTCGGTGGTCTTTCCCGTCCCTGCGGCCGCCTCGACGACGAGCGTGTCGTCGAGCGCGGTGGCAATCGCGTCACGAGCGGCGGCGTCGGCGAGCGGCGTCACTTGATTCCTCGCAGCGCGTGGAGGTCGGCGAGCTTGTCGGCCGACTTGCGCGCGACACGCTGCTCTTCGTGCGGGCCGCAGACGGCGCGGAAGTCGCACCACACGCAGGCGCGCTCGTTCGGCGCAGCCGGCAGGAAGCCAAGCTCGATCGCGCGGTCCACGATCTCGAGCGCCTCCACGCCGGCGCGGCGCGTGGCGTCGTTGATGGGGATCTCGCGCTCGGTGAACCCGCCGGCGGCGGTGCAGTAGAAGAGGCGGCCCGAGACGACCGGCAGCGAGAGCGCCTGTTCGACCGCGAGGCTGTAGAGCACCGGCTGGAGGATTCCGCCACCGCCGATCACGGTCTTGTCGGTGGTGCGGTTCTTCCCCGTCTTGTGGTCCGTGACGCGCAGCAGCGATCCGTCCGCGGTTCGCTCGATGAGATCGATCGCGCCCCGCAGGCGGAACCGCCCGTCCACCATGACCGGATCCGGCGTGCTTCGCGGATCGCGCCCTTCGTCCGACAGGCCGAAACTGAATTCGAAGTACTCCGGAATCCACCCGGGTGTGTCCGGAAGCCGGCGCGCCCACACCCTGAGGTCCCTGGCGATGTCGGCCATCTCGTCCTGCCAGACGCGCTCGATGGCCGGCGCAAGCTGCTCGTGATATTTCGCGCCGATCTCCTGCGTGACGGCGTCGAGAACCGCCAGCGCGCGATCGAGGCCGGCGTGCGTGACCGGAAGCCCGCCCTCGTCGCGACGCGCGCGAAAGAACATCGCCTGCGCCTCGTGGAACAGGGCGCCGCGCGTCAGCGGATCCAGCCGCTGGAGCGGCTCGGGCTCTTCAGCGGGCTGAAGCCGGTGGACGGCGGAGAGCAGGAACTGGTACGGGCAGCTCGAGTACTTCTGGAGCGCCGACAACGAGTACGGCCGCGCGCCGAGCCTGTGCTTTGCAAGCAGCGGCGTTGTCGTCGCGGTGAGGCGCGTGATGCCGTCGTACGGCGTCCACTGCGACCTCCCGCGCGCCCACCGCGCGGTCACCGATCGCTTCAGCGATTCGTTCAGCCGCAGGAGGTAATGGGCGTGGCCGCGGACTTTCGGCGGGATCTCGCAGCGCAGCAACTGCCGCAGCACGGCGAGATCGTGCTCGAAGTCGTCAATCGCTCTGGCCGGGTCGGCGGGCGAGGGCCACGCCAGGTGCGCCTCGCTTTCGATTGCGGCGCGCTCCTGGAGCTCTTCGTGGTTCGGGATCGCGCCGGTGATCGCGCGCATGACGTCCAGGGCGTAGAACGACGGCACGCGCGGGCGCGATTCCGCCATGTCGATGCGGGGGTACGAGAGCCACAGGCGTTCGGTGGCGGCGCCGGCGGCCAGGCGCAGCAGCAGGCGCTCGGTCCGCCCGCGATGCAGTTGCAGCGCAAGACCCGCATCGAGCGGTTCCCGCAGCTCCTTGTCGAGCAGCATCGGATCTTCGTGGGGCTTCTGCGGGAACATCCGTTCCGCGAGCCCCGGCACGAAGACCACGCGGAACGTTCGGCCGCGCGCGTGCTGCGGGCCGCCGACGAACACGCGTCCGTAGCGCTGGCGCGGCGGCTCCACCTCCAGCAGCCGCAGCCGCTCCGCGAGGACGTCGCGCGCCTCGGCCAGCGTCACCGGACCGATGGCGGCCATCGGCCTGAGCTCCTTCAGCACTTCCAGCACGCGATCCGGCTGGCGCAGCACGAGCGGCGACAGCTCGAACAACCGATCGAGCCATTCGCCCCACGTCGCGGCAGCCGGCCACGAGGCCAGGCGGTCGACGATCGGCAGCGCGAACGACCGCAGGTGCTGGAGATTCCGGAGATCGCGCGCGATGCCCCGCGCGCGCGGCGACTCCGCGTCCTCCTTGGTTTCCTCCTGGATCCGGACGCGATACTCCTTCTCCATCCCGTCGAGCCGCCGGTGCCATCGCGCGGAGTCTCCGCCGATGACCGCTGACTCGACGATCAACGTCTCCCATTTCCACGGCGCGCGCAAAGACCCGTCCACGACCGCCGCGTCGTCCGAAACATCGAACTCCGTCGCGTGCGCGTCATCGGTCGCGCGGCCCTTTAGGGCTGCCTTGGGCACCTGCGCGAGCGACAGGTACTCGGCGAAGCGGCGCGCGGAAAGCTTCTCGCACGCGCAGGCCAGGATCGCGAGCAGCGCGCGGCCGGACGGATGCGGCCTCCGCGTACCCCGCTCGAACCACGCGGGAATGCCCGCGTCCGGCTCGGGCAGGGTGCCGTCGTGGCGCGATCCAACGCGCGCGAACGCGTGCTCGAGCAGGCCGACGTACCGCTCGGGCGATCGCACGAGCACGGCCATCTCGTCGAACGGCACGCCGCGCCGCGACTCCTCGAGAATGCGCCGCGCGATCTCCACCGCCTCGCGCCCTTCGCCCGGCGCGGAGAAGAACCGCACGTCGCCGGCCCGTTCGCGCGACGGCGGCCGCGTGCTGGCGAACAGGTGCCGCCGCAGCGCGACGAGGTCGCTCTCCCCTTTCTGCTCGAGGACTTCGCCAACCAGACCCAGGCTCTCCAGCCGTTCCAATGCCTGGAGATCTCCGAACGGGACGGTGACGATGACGGCGGAGGAGGCCTCGAGGAGAGCCCGGACGAACTGAAACTCGATCGCGGAGTCGAGAGGCACGTCGAGCAGGACGAGCGGGCGCTCGCGCGTCCCTGTCACGGCCGCCGCGGCGGTTGTCATCAACGTGGCGCGATCGATCGCCGACGCGGACGCGAACTGTTCGTCGAACCGCTCGAGGAGCGCGGACAGGTCCGGTCCGCCGAGCGGCAGCGCGGCCAGCGAAGACGCGGCGACCCCCGCGAGCCGCAGCTCGTTCAGCGTGCGCGCCAGCGCCCGCGGGAAGCCCGGCGTTCCCGCCACCGGAAGAAAGTAGTCGAGCGCACCGTCGCGCGAGGCCTCGAAGGTCGCGCGCGCGGCGACGGCTTCCGACGCCAGGTATGTGGACGCAGCCGTCCGCTCGGCCGCCAGGATCGGAGCCGCCAGACGCGCGGCAAGCTGCGCGAGGCTGAAGCGGTGCAGCCCAACCGTCGCGCCGCGCTCGACCGCAATCGACCGCGCCAGATCGTCGGCCGCTTCGCGCGTCGCGCCGACGATCAGGACTTCCTCACCCGCGTCCGCGTGGGCTCGCACGAACGCGCGCGCTTCCGCCAGGCGCAGCTCGGCCGCGGCGGATTCGACGGTGCGACAGTGGGAGAAGGTGATGGAGAGGCTCCTTCCCGGACTCCGTGCCGGGGCGCCGGAATCGGGCGCGCTACGCGACCGACAAACTCACAACTCCAAACTGCAAACTCAGAACTCAGAACTCACAACTCACAACTCACAACTTCAAACTTCAAACTGCAAACTGCAAACTCCAAACTCAATGCGCGGCGAGCTGGAGCACCGCCCACGCTTTGATTGGCTTCGGCATGTTGAAGTCGGCGCGCTGGGCGCCGCTTCGGCCCCTTCCGCCGCCGCCGCCCATCCCGCCGCCTCGCGGACGGCCGAACCCGCCGCGGCCGCCGATGCCGCCGCCGTCAATGCCGCCAGGTCCGCCAAAGCTGCCGCTCCTGCCAGGCGTCTCCCGCTTCGGCGTTTCGAGACCAATGCCGATCGCCGCGCCCGGCTTCGCGCCGATCGCATACGGGAAGTCCGACGTGACCGCGAGCGGTACCTTCAGCTCGTAGACGAGCGTGCCGCCCGCCTGCGCGATCTGTGCCTCGATGCCCGGCGCGCGATCCCGCATGTAGCTGCGCACGTCATCGTTTCCCGGTCCCAGCACTTCGAGACGGTTGGCAGGCTCGAGCCGCGGTGCGCCGCCGCCCGGCTCCTGGTCCGGATCGTCGCCCGTGGGACGCTGACGTTCACCCGGATCTCCGCCGCGGCCGCGTCCACGCCCGCCGAAGCCGCCATACCCCGCGCCGCCCGTGAAACCCGCACCGATCGGAAACTTGATCCCGAAGCGTTTCTTGTCCTTCCCATCGGGATCGAACCAGATGACGAGCCCTTCGCGCACGATCTGCATGCGCGCGGTTTGATCGCCGGCGATGACCGCCACATACAGGAACTCGCCGTCGTTGGCCGCGCCGAACGTCATCGCGTGCTTGTCGTCGAAGGGCACGAGCGGACCGGGCCAATCCACGGAGTCCCCATCGATCGCGATGGCGCGATCGCGCCAGCGGCTCTCGAGGCGCGGCTTCTTCGAGCCGGCCTGGAGCGCGGCCGATGTCGCGCACACCGCCAACAGCGTCACCGCTATGGCAACACGTCCGAACGACGTCTTGTTCATGTTCATGATCTTACCTGTGGCACCCTGGCGCGAGTCGCGCCGCGCCTGTGGCGGCCTGGCGGCCTTCTCGCGGAGTCATCGCGGCCCCATCGGGCTGAACCCTCTTCCCCGTCCGCGGCCTCGCGGTGCCTCCTGCAGCCAGCGTTCGAATCGCTGTTGCTGCTCGGGGGTCAGGATTTTGCGGATTTCCTCTTGAAAATCGTGCTGTTCCTGCTGGGCGCGCTTGACCATCTCGTCTTGCACCGCCTCGAGCCTGGGCCGCCGGGCCTTGAAGATCTCCTCGATCTTCGTCCGCTGCTCCGGCGTCAGTTGGAGTTCTCGATCCAGGCGCTCGATGAGCATGCCGGGGGACGGACCCCCGGGACCCGGCCCCGGACCTCCGCCGCGCATGGCCATGCCAAAACCCCCGTCGCGCAGTGGCGGCGGACCCAGGCGGCGCCCGATGATCGTGCCGCCGGCCAGGCCGACGCAGAAGACCGCCAGCACGAACAGCGAGAACCAGATGCGCGTGCGGTTATCGGACATTGTTCGGGTCTCCGGCCGACGGCAGCGTTCCGGTCAGCACGCCTTCGAGCAGCGCGTCGCCGCTGGCCGACGGCTGCAGGAACACGGCGGCGGGAGTGTTCGACGGCGCCGTGACATCCTCGAACGTCACCTGCGGCGCCGGCGTCGTAGTCGACGGCGTCCGCGCTGCGCCAACGCCGAGCCAGGCCAGCACGACGAGCGCGGCCGCGACCGGCGCGAGTCCCGCCGTCCAGGCACGCCAGTTGGCGAGGTCGAGGATGCTTTCCGCGGGCTCGTCCTGCCGATCGAGGCGCGCGGCCACTCGCTGTGCGAAGCCCGGACGGACCGGTGTGTCAACGCGCGCGTGCAGCAGCCGCGCGACGTGGCGCTGATCGTCGAGCGCCGCGCGGCACCCCGCGCACGATGTCAGGTGTGCATCGAGACGCGCACGCTCGTCGGCGGTCAGCCCCGCGGCGTCCGCGTCCCGCGCGATTAGGTGTTCCACGTCCTTGCAGTCCATCGTGATCCCCACGACTTTCGACTTTGACTTTGACTACCGACTTTGACTATCGACTATCGACTATCGACTGATCCAGCCCTTGACAGGCCGGAGAAGCGAGCGCAGACGCTTCCTGCCCCGGAAGATCCTCGATTCGACCGTCCCGATGGGCACGCCGAGCGCGGCGGCAATCTCCTGGTATTCGAGCCCTTCCACGTCGCGCAACACGACCGCCTCGCTCAACTCCACCGGAAGCGCCGCGAGCGCGCGATCGATGAGCTGCCGCATCGCCAGCGGCCGTTCGATCCCATCGTCCGCCGTTCCCCGATCGATCGGGGAACCCTCCGAGCTCGTGTCGCGCGTATCGGACGAGAACAGCCGGAGCCATCGCGACCGGCGGGTCCGATGCGTGCGAATGACGTTCAGGGCGACCCCGTAGAGCCAGGTCCTGAAGGTCGCGTCCGAACGGAACGACCCGATGCTGCGCCACGCGCGGACGAATGCTTCCTGCGCGAGGTCGTCCGCCTGGTCGTCCGAGTTGGTCATCGCGCGGGCCAGGTTCACGATCTGCCCCTGGTAGCGCCGGACCAGCTCGTCGAACGCCTCGCGGCTTCCCCCGGCAGCCTCTTCCACGAGGCTCCGGTCGGCATCCACTGTTCGTCTCGCTCTGAGTGTAGCGCAGCCCTTTAGGGCTGCCTCACCCGCGCGACGCCCCGTGCACCACCGACCGGAAAGTCGGGGATCCCGGAGTCGGAAGACGACTCCGGGATCCCCGACCTCCCGGCCGGTGGCCGCGCGAGCTTACCGCAGCCAGCGGAGCCGGCCGAACCCGGGTCCGCCGCCGGGGCCGCCTCGGCCTGGACCGCGCCCGCGGCCCTCAGGCATCTTCGACAGCAGTTCCTTCTCCTTCGCGCGCTGTTCGGGAGTCAGCACCTGCGCGATGCGGGTCTGGATCTCGATGCGCTCGGTGAGCGCCTCGTTGTGCGCGGCAATCAGCGCCGCCTTGAGCTGGTCGATGTTCTGGCCGTCGCCAAGGATGGCGATCCGCAACTGCCGCTCGAGGTCGGCGACCTTCTGCTGCGGAGGATTATCCGATCGATGCTGCTCGGTGATCGTGCGGATCTGCTCGCGCTGCGCCTCGGTGAGGTTCAGCTCGCGCATCATCGGGAACGGCCCGCCGGGTCCGCCGGGGCCGCCTCCGGGCCCCATGCCCATGCCGCGGCCGAAGCCCCGCCCCTGGCCCTGCGGCGGCTGAGCCATGACGGAAACCGTTGCCAGCGCGGCGACCGCAATCACCGCGAGGCCTGTGAGAATCGTGCGTTTCATCTGCGTGCCTCCTGTTTCTGCTTACTTAGACTCAGGGGGCTCGCCACTTATTCCCGCCTTGGCGCGCCGACTCGTCCGGCGAAGCGTTTCGCGAAGGTGGAAGCGCGCGAGCGCGGAGGCGGCTCGCCGTCCGGCGGTAAGCAGGCAGCACGCGGTAAGCAGGCGGCAGGCAGCAGCGGGCAGTGAGTCAAGCTGTCGAGCTGTTTCAGCGGGACGGCGTGATCCACTGCCAGCTGCTAGTGTCCCGTCTCCGTGGTTCGTGACATAACTCCGGGGCGGGGCATTCCGTCTGGCTGCGTTGCTCCTCCCTCAAATACACCCAGTATTCTCGGTCGTCGCGCCTTGCCAACCGGGCGCCGCGCTCCGGGATTTATGCCACGATCCACGGGGACGGGACACTAGCTGCCTGCTGCCGGCTGTCTACGACGTCTTACTATCCAGGTACTCCAGCATCTGTCTTCGATGCGCGATCGCCTGATTGCTCAACGGTTTAGCGGCACGCCGGGTGTCGTCGAACGGCAGGGAGCGCTGCGCGTACGCTTCGCGGCGGGCGCGGGTCCGCTCCATCCCGGTGCGGAAGCACTCGAAACATAACGTGCGGCCGTGGACGTGCGGGCACCTTGCCATGGCCTCCTCCTACTTCCCGTCCACCAGATCCAGCAGGCCGAGCGCGTGGCGCGCGTGAATCTGCGCCTGCCGGCGCCGCCGGTCGAGCGCCTTGTACTTGTCGGGACCGCGCAGAACGAGGGAAGGCAAGGCGAGGCGCAACCCCGCGCGGCTGCCCTGAGCTTGTCGAAGGGGCCGCCCAATCCCCGATCCGCCCTCAGCGTCTCGGAGTGTGATGTCGCCGAAATCCAGCTTGCGTGCGAGCGAACCGTCGAAAACGGGCTTGCCCTGAGCATGTCGAAGGGGCATCGGGCCTTCTCCTTCTCACTGGGGCGGGGCCCACCGCCCCGTCCATGCGCCCAGTCTAGAAGAGCCCTGTGACAGGGTAGGTCACGGGGTATCCTGTGAATTGGCGAATTGGCGAATTGGCGAATTGTGAATTAGTGAATTCGTGGATTAGTGAATCAGGCGCGGCAAGCCGTCCATTGGGACGACTCGAGCTCGTCCCCGGCAATTCACCAATTCACAAATTCAATTCACCAATTCACGAATTCACCAACTCACGAATTCTAGCATCGCCCCTATGCCCCGTAACGCTGAAGTAATCCGGCAGTGGTCGATTCTCCGCGACCTGGAGTCGTCCAAGCGGGTGACCATCGACGACCTGGCGGAGCGCACCGGCGTGTCCACGCGCACGATCCGGCGCGATCTCGAGGCGCTCCAGGCGGCGGGGTTTCCGCTGTTCGACGAGCAGTACGACGGCAAGCGCTACTGGACGCTCGAGCAGCGCGCGTTCAAGCGCCTGGACGACACGGGCTTCACGCTCGCGGAGCTGAGCGCGCTCTACTTCTCGCGCACGCTGGTCGAGTGCCTGGCGGCGACGCCGTTCCAGGCCGACGTGCGCAACGCCTTCGACAAGCTCTCCGGCGCGCTGACGCCGGGCATGCGGCAGTTCCTCGATCGGCTTCCGCTCGTCATGCAGGCGAAGGCGGAGCCGGGAAGTCTCTCCGCCGCGGAATCAGCGTCGCCTGCGGCGCGGGGCCCGCGCGTGGCGCAGCTCCTCGATGCGACGCTGCATCACCGGAAGGTCGTGCTGCGGTATCACTCGTTCTCGAGCAACCGTGAAAAGGAGTACCTCGTCGAGCCGCAGCGGCTCGTGTTCGCGCAGGGCGGCTTGTATCTCGTCGCGTTCGTAGCCGAGTACGCGCAGCTTCGGACCTTCGCGGTCGAGCGGATGCTGGCGGTCTCGCTCACCGAGAATCGCTTCGAGCCGAAGGAGCTGCCGGAAGATGCGTTCGCGCATTCGCTGGGGGTCAACCAGGGAACGCCGGAGCGGATCGAGATCGCGTTCGAGCCGCGCATCGCGCGCTACGTCAAGGAGCGCGTGTGGCACCCGTCGCAGCAGACGCGCGAGGACGCGGACGGCACGCTGCACCTCACGCTGAACGTCTGCAACGACTGGGCGCTGCGAAGCTGGATCCTCGGCTTCGGCCCCCTCGCGCGCGTCATCGCGCCGCTAGAGCTCGCGACGCGGATCCTCGACGAGATCGACCGCGCCCGCTCGCACTACGTCCCGTCTCTCGACTTCGATCTACCTGCAGCCGAGTGACGGCGCACCTGCGGCGCGTCGGCAGGATTGCGTCTTGCTCCCTCTCGCTGCGCGGAACCCGATCGCAATAATTGCGGCTTCGGTCCAGTCCGGCCGTTGCAGTACCTGCGCGGGTAGACTCGTGCAACCAAGAATCCGTCGAACAAGGGCGCAACGTTTCGCCCGGCACTCTATTCGCAGGAGCGCGTTACAATGAGCGCATGCCTGGCGGGGACGACATGAACGCGGCCGGCGGCGGACCTGCGCCTGATGCCGCGGCGGACCAGGGCGTGAAGCTCACCTACGACGACTTCCTGCTGTTTCCCGACGACGGGCGGCGGCACGAGCTCATTGACGGGGAGCACTATGTGACGCCCTCGCCGAATATGCGGCATCAGCGAATCTCACGAAATCTGACCCTCGCGATCGGGCGGTGGCTCGAGGAGCACCCAATTGGTGAGCTCTTCTACGCACCCCTGGACATTGTCTTCACGCGGTTCGACGTGGTCGAACCGGACCTCCTGTACATGTCGAACGCGCGCGCGGCGGAGATCGCGACAGCACCGCACCTGACGGGCGCCCCAGAGATCGTGATCGAAATTGGATCCCCCGGCACGAGAAAGCGTGACGAGACGATCAAGCGCCGTCTGTACGAACGCTCCGGCGTGTCGGAGTACTGGGTCGTGGATCCGGATCTGGATGCCATCCGCGTCTACCGGCGGAGCGGCGAACGATTCGAGCGGCCCGTCGAACTCTCCCGTGAAGCGGGCGACATTCTCGCCACCGCGCATCTGCCCGGCCTCGATCTAGCGCTCTCGCGAGTGTTCAGCTGACTCTCTCTGACCCAGCGGACCCGGGCCAATCCCGCTTCAGCGGGACGGCGTGATCCACGAGCCACGAGCTGCGAGCCACGAGCAACGAACCCCGAGTCCAAGCCGCGAGACTTGGGTATGCTGGTGCAATGACCCGGACCGAGCGGCTCCTGGCACTCCTTCAGCTTCTGCGGCGTCATCGCCGTCCGGTGACCGGCCGTCAGCTCGCCGGTGAAATGTCCGTGTCGCTGCGGACCGTCTATCGCGACATCGCGACGCTCGTCGCGCAGGGGGCGCCGATCGAGGGAGAAGCGGGAATCGGGTTCATCCTGCGGCCGGGGTTTCTCCTGCCGCCGCTGATGTTCAAGGACGAAGAGATCGAAGCGATCGTGCTCGGATCGCGGTGGGTGTCGCAGTTGCCTGACGCGACGCTGTCCCGCGCGGCGACGGACGCGCTGGCCAAGATCGAATCCGTGCTGCCGCGCGAGCTGCGCGAGCGGGCCGAGTACTCCGGCCTCTTCCCGGTCCCGCGCGCGTCGGTCCTCGCCGACACGGTGGACGGCGCGGTGCTGCGCCGCGCGATCCGCGACGAGCGCAAGCTCCGCATCATCTATCACAACGACCAGGGAGTGCAGACCGCGCGAGTGGTCTGGCCGCTCGCGATCGGCTTCTACGATCGCCTGCGCGTGCTGGTCGCCTGGTGCGAGCTGCGCACCGGCTTCCGTCACTTCCGCACGGACCGCATCCAGTCGGCGGACCTCCTGGACGAGCCGCTGCCGCGCGGGCGCCAGGCGCTCCTGGCGGACTGGCGTCGGGGCGAGGGACTCCCCGAGCCACAGCGATGACGACTGCTGACAGGATCTGACACAGGCGTCCCGTAGGATGCTCCCATGTCCAAGCAAGAGCGCCTCCAACTGAAGCATCTCACCCCCGTGCTGGTGGTCGATCGCGTGGAGCCGTGCGTCGCGTTCTGGGTCGAGCGGCTGGGCTTCGTGCAGGAGAACCAGGTGCCGGGGCCGGACGGCGCCCTCGTCTTCGCGAGCGTGAAGTCCGGCGACGTCGAGGTCATGTACCAGACGCGCGCGAGCGTCGAGGCGGACATGGGCGCGCCTGCCGCCGGCACGGCGAGCGTGCTGTTCATCACCACGGACGATCTGGACGCGGTCGAGCGTGCGGTCGCCGGCGCCCCCGTCGTCAAGCCGCGCCACCAGACGTTCTATGGCAGCACCGAGCTCTACATCCGCGAACCCGGCGGCCACGTCGTCGGCTTCGCCCGGTTTGCCTGATGACAAAGCGATCACCTGCCGCGCAGCCGTTGAGGACTGCCACACCGCGTCGACCTGCTGCCAAACGCGAGCGCAAGCTCGAGGATCTTGTCTCTATCGGCCCCGCCATGCGTCGCGACTTCAGCAGGCTTGGCGTCAACAGCGTCGAGCAGCTCGCGCGCCGCAGTCCGAAGCGGCTCTACGACGAGTTGTGCCGCCGGACCGGGCAGCGTCAGGATCCCTGCGTGCTGGACACCTTCCGTGCGGCCGTCGCGCAGGCACAGGATCCCGATCTGCCGATTGAGTACTGTGTCTGGTGGTTCTGGAGCCGCGTGAGAAAGGGTGAAGTCCCGCCTCCCCGCTGAAGCGGGACCGCGCGAGCCCCGAGCCCCGAGACCCGAGCCAGCCGCCTTCGCGCCATGCGCTTCCGCCTTCGCGGAACGCTTCGGCGGGACAAGTCCGCGGGCCAAGCGAGCTGCGAGCTGCGAGCTGCGTCGCAGCTCTACGTGTTGTCTTTCTTGTGGCACTCGGTGCACTTGACCGGCGCCTTCTTCCCTTTCGCGTTCTCGGCTTTGTGGCAGTCGATGCACGTTCCGGACTGTGCCGCGGGGTTGTGAAACGCGGCCTGGTACTTCGTCTTCATCGGCGGGACCGCCGCCTTCGTGTGGCACTCCGAGCAGGCCTGTTGCGGCGCGGCGGCGGGCTTCTCCGGCTTCGACGCGTGGTGGCATGTCTCGCACTTGTTGCCGGCCCGAGCCACGTGCTGCTTGTGCTCCAACCGAACCCCACCCAACAGAGAACCTGTCAGGACCGCAACGTCCTTGGGCATGACCTTCTTCGGTGCGGCCGGAACAGGTTTCTGAGGCGTGCTCTCCACCGTCGGGGCCGGCTTCGGTTCCGGGGGGCGAGCGGGTTCGGCTTTTGGCTCGGGCACCACAACAGGTGCCGGAGTCACCGGCGGCGGCTCCTTCTTCGCGCTCTGAGGGAGAGCCGGTTTCGGAGCTGGTGCAGAACGCGCTGGGACCGGTTGTGCAGGAGTCGGCCTGGCCTCAGGTGCCGCAGGCGCCGCCGCCTGTGGGGCACGCGTGGGTTCTGCGGCCTGAGCCTGAGGTGGAGCACTTGTCGTGCTGGCACTCTCCGCGGATTTCTTCTCCGTGCAGCCGGCGAACACGACAAGCAAGGCGAGCAACGCGATCGCACATCCGGCCGGTCTTTTCGTCGTGGGTTCCATCTTGAACATGCCTTTCTTCAACGGGCACCTTCATTCTGGCGCGGAGTCTCTATAATCACAATTCGTGATCTTGAAGATTCAATCGCGATCGGCGCTGGCGTGAAATAACCCAAGGCCTTCGGTATACTCTCCATCTGAGGGTCTTCGAGCATGACGTTTTGACTGCGGACTCTCAGTACCGCCCGCTGAATTCTCTCGACATCAACCGAAGTCTTCACCTGCATCCTGACGACGATGGCATCGTCCTCGAGACGAGCACAAGACGAAAGATCTGCGACATCGCACACCTGACGAGTACGCAGATTCTCACGCCCGTCATGGCTGAGGCGCGGATCCTGAAAGTGTGTGCGTCACACCGTCTGCGGTGGTATCGTCGTCGCTCGATCGAGAACAGGCTGGAGAGCGACGTGCCCCTTCCGCAGACCTTCGAATCCTTTCTGCAGATGCCGTCAAGGGCGCTCGCCTATCGCAAGTGCCGCTCCCTGGCCGAAGACTCTACCGCCCCGGGCGTTCTTCTTCTCCATGGTGGTCCCGGCACAGGAAAGACGCATCTGCTGCGCGCGGTCGCTCACGCCGCGCGCCGCCGCCGCTGGTCGTGCCGCGTCGAGGAGACCCGAACCGCTGATCTCGTGACGAACGTCGTACGGAAACTGACGTCGCAACCGACGACGGCCGCGTCACGGGGTCGCTACGATGATGTCGATCTCCTCATCGTCGATGACCTCCAATGGCTCGTCGCGAAAACCGCGACCCAGCGCTACGTCGCAGAGCTGTTCCGCCGCACGGTGGACGCTGGCGCGAGCGTCGTCTGCGCCAGCGGCGTGGCGCCGCGAGCGTTGCCCGAACTCTCGGACGTTCTCGCCGCCGAGCCGTCATACCAGCCGGTCGCGATGGGACCGGTTCCGCAGCGGGAACTGCATCGGACGATCCGGTATCTCGCGGACCTGCACGGAGTTCCGCTGTCAGCTTCCACCGTGCGCCTCCTCGCCGAGCGGTGCGGTGGCGACGTCGGCCGGATTCACGGACTCGTCGCCCAGTTCACCGCGGCTGTCCAGTGGCCGACGAGCGAAGCACGCGCGGCGGAACGAGAAGACGCCCGAGGCAGGCCTGCCACATACACGCACCCTCACCGGCTTCGAGGTCGGTGGCGCATCGCCAATCCACGTCAGTTCGAGCTTGGTGCGCGTGCTCATGCGAGGAAGCCGTCCATCGAGAGCGTGGTTTCCGGAAATGCTTTACGCACGGCTTTGTCTTCGGTCACGAGAGGCACGGACAGCTCTTTCGAGAGCGCGACGAACTCGGCATCGTAGGCCGACAATCGCGTCGCTTCGATGACCTTGAGGACAGCGTCGCTGGACACCAGGTGCTCGCAGCCTGCCAGCGCTTCCTCGACCTGCCGCATGACGCGGCATGCCTGGGCGGCCGAGAGACTGCCATCGCGCAGGTAGCCCGCAAGAATGCTGCGCATCTCCGACCGCCACAGCACGGGCACATGCCACTCCGGATCCTTCACGCGCACACGCTGTGCCAGCCCGGTCATCGGGCCGTTCAGCCAGCAGTACGCGATCACGTTGCTGTCGACGACGATCACGCGCGGCCCTGGCGCTTGTAGCGAGCCACGCGCTGATGGGCCACGCGCGGCAATCGCGCGGCAAATGCCCGGAGCGTCTCGGCGTGCGCAATCGGATCGAGCACGGGCCGGCTGATGTCCTGTTCGAGCCGCACGAGGATCTCGCTGTTCAGACTGCGGCGATTGCGCGCGGCGCTCGCCTTGAGCCGCGCGTGCAGGTCCTCCGGGATGTTCTTGAGTGTCAGTGTCGGCATGGGGCACCATTATGGAACCAGAATGGTTCCATTCTACCGCAGCTCCCACCTCATCGACGAAGACCGCGACTCGAAGCCGAGACGATCATGGAACATGATCATCTAACGCCGTTCATGATCATGTTAACGCATCATGATCACGTTTCGCCCTGGATATTGACCATCAAGGACTTGTGATGATCACGTTCATCTCTTCCGATCGCGTTTCTCCCACGTCGCGTCGCGGCCGGCCTTGACGCAGGCGATGCGGCGTTTCCGGCGCAGCTCCGCCAGCACCCGGTTGATCGTCGGTCGGCTCACCGCTGGACAGGCGCGTTCGAGGTCCGCGTAGCGGAAGTGCTTCGGCAGCCGATCGACGGCGTCCACGATCAGTTGCCGCTTCGCACCGCGGCGGGCCGTGTGGCTCCCGACCCGCTGTTCGAACTCCTGATACGCCGCCAGCAGGTTCACGCCCAGGAGGAACTGCCACCACGGCGTCAGCGAGTGCTTCCCTTCGTGCCAACCCTGGGATGAGCTGTAGAGCGCGTCGTGGTAACCGTCCTTGTGCTGTTCGACCATCGTCTCGAGGCTGATGTACCGCCCGACCTCGTACCCCGCCTTGTACAAGAGGAGCAGCGTCAGCAGCCTGGCCATCCGCCCGTTGCCGTCGGTGAAGGGATGGATGCAGAGGAAGTCGAGCACGTATGCGCCAATCAAGAGCAGGCGATCGACGTCGCCGGCCTGCCAGGCGGCGTTGAACCGCGCGTGCAGGTCGTCCATCGCCTGCGATGTCCGGTGCGCTGCGACGGGAGTGAATCGCACGACCTCGCTGCCGTCGGCGCGCTTCTCCGTGATGGTGTTGTCGCCGGCCTTCCAGCGGCCGCCTTGCCCTGGCACGAACTTGTAGAGGTCCCGGTGAAGCTGGAGGACAACGTTCGAGGAGAGTGGGATGTGTTGATGACGTGTGTGGATCGTCGTGAGCACGTCTCGATAGCCGGCAATTTCCTGTTCGGAGCGGTTCTGTGGCTTCGTTCTTCCCGCGACCAGCTCTTTGATCCGGTCGTGCGGCGCGACGACCCCTTCAATCCGGTTCGACGACTCCGTACTCTGAATGATCGCGGATTGCCGGAGCGCCTCGATCACCTGCGGCGATTGCTGGATGATGTCGGCAATGGCTTCATCATAGCTGACTTGGGGCGGCGACGACGCCCACGGTGAGCGGCATGAAGATTCCGATCAAGACGACGATGGCATCGGCGGCGGCCGAAATCAATATGGCGGAATCTGCAATCCAGGGTTGAGCGCGATACGGGAGGTCGAGCCGTGGATTGCGGAGCGAGCCACCGCTCTCACGCGAGCCTTCGAAACAACGAATAGCGCTCTTCGAGGAACTCGCGTCTGGGCCAGGCGCCGTGTCGGGCCGGCAATTGGATCTGCTGGCCATGGAAGCCCTGAATGCCATGAATCAGCATCGGTCCGTCGATCTCCGTCAGGACGTCGGGTCTGACCTCGATGACGTAATCCGGGGTGACGCCCAGAATGTGCGCGTCGAACGCGCGATGATGGAGCGAGCACAGGGCAATGCCGTTCGGCACGATCGGCTCTCCCCGCGGATGGCCATCGGGCAGCCGGTGAACGTCAACCGCTCGGGCGCGTCGCCGACGACGTGAACGGGCCACTCAGGAAACTACTGGCCGGCGACGATGCCGTGAAAGTAGACGAGCGGACGCTGCCGCCGCATCGCGAGGCGAAGGCCGACATTGTCGTGGTGCTGCGGATCCCTCCCGCGATACCTGTGCAGGAGGCCGTCGGTCGTCATTAGATCATCGTAAGGGCGTGTCGCGTCGTCTTCGACAGGCGTCGTTGTGATGCTCTGGAGGCGCAGCACGACGATGCCGGCGTACTGGTCCGGCGGGAATCGCACGGTGTTCGAAAAGTCCTTGTCGAGCGTGATCAGGATCCGCGTTCGGCTCGTGCGGCATCAATCACCGCGGCGTCGGGTGCGGAACACAGGTCTTCATCGAGAACTGTCCGCGCATCACACCCCTGCTCATGGGCCATTCTGGCGTGCCGCGCACCGAGGTTCTCGTCCAGCTTCAAGAGCAACATCGAACCCTACCCAGATGCGGTGCCCCCTGATGCACGGTTTGCCGAAGCACACATTCGGGTCAATCGAAATGCGCCGAAGCAGTTCTTCATGCGTCATCGACGTTGCTCCCATGGGCTCGGTTTCTCTGACGTCTTGTCGCCGCACCACCGGATCCGGCGAACAGGCACGAAGGCACGCTGCCCGCGGCACACCGGATCGTCCCCGACCCCGGACAATGAATGACGATGCCATCGTCTGGCGAAAAGCGCAAGAGCGCTCGAGACGACGAGCCATCGTCTGCGGGACCGGGTCAACAGTGGCAGATTCTGCGATACAGCGGCCATGAAGGGCTGGGTCATTGCGAGGCGAAGGCCGACGTTGTCGGGGTGCTGCGGATCCCTCCCGCGATACCTGTACAGGAGTCCGTCGGTCGTCATTGCGCTGTGGGTGAACAGCGACGGTGACGAAGCGAGGTCGCGGAGCGGGAGCGCGACGGGTGGGGTCGTCGCTTAATGGCAGAGTCAGAAATCGCGATCTGGTCCAGGCTCTCGGGCGCAGATTCTGCGCCCTTGCCCCTCATCGGCGGAGAGATTCGGCGGTTCCTCTCGTGTTTACTGCCGGCACGAACCGTGCTGATGCCGTTCGCACCCGCATGCGCCTGCGCCGCGCTGACGCGGCGGAGGGAGCCAGGACGATGGTAAACTCCCGGAAAGGCGGAGCGATGGCGGCAACAGACGACCTCGACGTTCGAGTCCAGCGTGTAGAGAGCAAGATCGACGCGCTCGGTGTGTCGGTGGATGAGATGTCGGCCGAACACCGTGACCACACCACGTTCGCCGTTGAGCGCCTGGCGACGGAGTTGCGCGAGCGGTTCGACGGCGTGGACACTCGGTTCGACGGCGTGGACACTCGGTTCGATGGCGTGGACGCTCGGTTCAACGCCGTCGACGCTCGGTTCAACGCCGTCGACGCTCGGTTCGACATCGTCGACAGCCGGTTGGAACGGATCGAGGCGAAATTCGACGCCGTTCAAGAGCGGATCGATAGCGTCGACGCGCGATTTCGCACTGTGCTCGCGCGGTTCGATGGAAGCGACGCTCGCCTCGAAACGATCGATGTGCGCTTCACGCGCCTGGAACGGAAGGTGGACCGGATCCTCGACCACCTGCTGCCGGGTGCAACTGCGGATACCAGGAGGCGCCCATGAACAACGAGAACATCTGGGACACGTTGGTGCCGGTGCTCCAGGCAAGGGTCGATCGGGTCCGGTTCTATACATGGTTCAAGGACTTGAGCTTCGTCTCGGATGACGGCGCAACCTTGCGCCTGCGCGGACCAAACGGGCTCTACTGTGACTTCTTCCAGCACAGGTTCGCGCCGATCGTCCACGAGGTCCTTGCGGAGTTCGGGCGAGCAGGGACGAACCTGGTGGTGAGGCCGGACTAGGCGCACACGATCCTACCTGCCCATCGTCTGCGGGACCGGGGCAACAGTGGCGGATTCTGCGACGTGACCCGCCGTGAAGTCGACATCGCCGCAGTAGACGAACGGCGCCGAGCCGCCGCCAAGTAGCTCCTTAAACTGGAAGGCGGCCATGCGAACGCGGAGATCCAAGTCATCGATCATGATGCAAGCGTGAATGTCACGTTCCAAAGACCTGAATTTAGTCTGGTCTGCGACGAGAGTCGAGCCCCCTCACACTTCAAGCGTCTTCCTCGAAAAGCTCACTGAAGCACGCCGGCGCGAACGAGTGGAACGGCACGAGGCGTTTTGGCGCCACGGCCCGCGCGAGGCGCTGGAGGTCCGGCAGGTAGGCGTGCCCTGACGCGTGGTGCGTGACGAACAGCAGGATCTTCGAGCCGCGCTGGGTTCAGTCACACGATGACGATGGCATCGCTTCCGTCAGGGCGATCAGGCCGTTCGCCGGCGGCGGGGTCTCGTGCGTGTGGCAGGCTTGGCGACGCGCTTCGGGCGCAGCGTCACGGTCTTCCGGGCCGCGCCACGGGAGCGCTTCTGGAGGTGGGTGATGATCTCACTGATATCGTCGTGACACTCTTTGGCGAGCGCGCGACGGATCGCGTGAATCTCTTCGAGGATGGGGTCCTTCCGCATGTCAGTCGGCTCCGAGTTCTTACGAAAGAGAATCACTGACGGCTTCGACGCGGAACGGGTGGCAAGCAACGTCCCGAAATCCGTATCTGCCGAGACGACAATCCGATCGTCGGCGGCAGCATGATCCAAGATCACCTCATCGTCTGACCCATGCAGCCCAATCCCTCGGACATGCAGGCCGTCGTGACCGGCCTGCTGTAGGCGGATCGCCAGATCCGGCGAGAGGGCATTGTCGACCAGGAACCTCATTCGCCGGCGGCGAGAGGCAGCGCCCGTTCTCGGACCGCCTCGGCAGCGAAGAGCAGCGCCTCGCGGATGTCCTCGGCTTCGAGATCAGGGTAGAGGGTGAGAATCTCCTGCGGCGCCTGTCCTTCGGCGACGAGCGCGACGATGGTGGCGACTGGGATCCGAAGTCCACGCAGGCACGGGATTCCTCCCATCTGGCGGGGGCTGGTCGTCACTCGCTTGAACGGCATAGGACTCTATTGTAGCCCTGGAGTCCCAGAGATGCACCATGCGGCGGCCGCCGAAATCAACATGGCAGATTCTGCAATGCGCAGCGGTCTACCCCGCCGCCATCCCGGCCGATGTCTCGAGAATGACGCCTTGCCCCACGCGAGCGAGCTGCATCTTGCAGCCGGCGGGCAAGCCATCCTCAGTCTCTCCCCCCAGCCGACGAGTGCGATAAGCTTACCGCCCGAACCCGCCGCCCAGGACGAACCAATGTATGTGAAACGGCAGGCGTGGCGGGATGCTTTTCCGGGAACTCGAACATGATCGCTTCTGCGAACTTGCTGAGGCCGCGAAAGTGTCGCGGGACGAGATCGACCGCGCCTTGGACGAGGACGGGCACGCGAAGCTGCGCGAAGGCGCGCACCACACGATGCTGATCCTGCAAATGCCTGTGTTCGCCGTGAGAGGATGGCTGAAGTAGATTGCGTCGCCGAGGTCAGGCTCCGCACTTCACCGGTCGTAAAGGTTCGCGCGCGGAACGACACGTGACAGGTCTGGTCATACGCCGCCCTTTCGCCTCATAGTGACTTCTTCAAGGCATCAGTCGACCGACACCGCGGAACCCGATCGTGCGCTTCGGCGGGCGCGAGGGCGTCATCAGCTCGCGGATCGCCTGAAACACCGCGCGAAACTGACTATCGTACTTCTGCTCGAGCGCATCGAGCTTCCTGGCCAACTCCTCGTTTGCGCCGAGCATGCGTCGCAGCTGGACGAACGCGCGCATGATTTCGATGTTCACGCGCACCGCGCGCGGACTCCGCAACACGCTCGACAACATGGCCACGCCCTGTTCGGTGAAGGCCTTCGGGAGGTACTTGCGGTGCCGGCCACGGCCGACGTCTAAGGTCACAGTTTGTGACCTTAAAGATCTGGCTTCCTCCCGGGTCAGCTGGAACATGAAATCCGCAGGAAATCGCTCCTTGTTCCGTCTCACGGCCTGATTCAAAACCTTCACTTCGACGCCATACAGCGTCGCCAAGTCGGAATCGAGCATGACGTTCTGACTGCGGACTCTCAGGACCGCACGCTGAATCCTCTCAACATCAACCAGAGTCTTCGCCTCCATCGTTGACGACGACGATGCCATCGTCGGCGGCCGAAATCGATATGGCAGAATCTGCAATCCAGGGTTGGGCGCGATACAGGAAGTCGAACCGTGGATTGCGGAGCGAGCTACCGCTTCTCACGCGAGTCTTCGAAACATCGAATATCGCTCTTCGAGGAATTCACGTCTGGGCCAGGCGCCGTGTCGGGTGGGCAATTGGATCCGCTGACCATGGAAGCCCTGGATGCCATGAATCAGCATCGGTCCGTCGATCTCCGTCAGGACGTCGGGTCTGACCTCGATGACGTAATCCGGGGTGACGCCCAGAATGTGCGCGT
>Ga0156223_167_pt1 | contig 98720 bp, 69 predicted proteins | sample RifCSPlowO2_12_FD_107871 | JGI IMG/M metagenome (GOLD analysis project Ga0156223, IMG submission 107871) | Acidobacteria bacterium RIFCSPLOWO2_12_FULL_66_21
CTCGGCGACAAGAACGCGCTCGAGATCACCGAGGGCGGGGCCCCCTCGGCCATTCCGCATGGCGAGGGCTATTACACGCAGCGGTTCAGCGCGACGGGTGAGGCGCGCGGCGGTATTGTCTTTGCCGGCTTCGGGATCGCGGCCCCGGATCTCGACTACGACGACTACCGCGCGGCCGATCTGATGAAAGGAAAACTCGTGCTCGTCATCGATCACGAGCCCGGCGAGCGCGACCCGGCCAGCCCGTTCGACGGCGTCGTGACGTCTGACGCCGGTGGGGCCCTCCGCAAGGCGCGGGCAGCGCAGGCAAAAGACGCCGCGGGGATCCTGTTCGTGTCCGACGTCCACAATCATCCGGGTGGCGGCGCGAACCTGACCGCACGGGGCGCGTGGCCGGCACAGCCCTCGCGCCTCGGCAGCTACTCGCTCGAGGCCTGGATGTCGAGCATCCGGATTCCGGCGGCGCAAATCTCCGCCGAACTGGCGGCGCGCCTCGTCAAGGGATCGGGGCGCACGCTCGAGGAACTCGCGAAGGCGTCCGAGACGGCGCACGGGATTACGGCCATCCCCCTCCCCGGCGTGGACGTGCATCTGACGACCGCGGTCAATCGGCAGCCAGTCCCTGACCGCAACGTGCTGGCCCGGATCGAAGGGACGGATCCGCGCCTCAAGGACGAGTGCGTGGTCGTGTCGGCGCATTTCGATCACGACGGGGTCAACGGCACGCAGATTCTCAATGGCGCCGACGACGACGGGTCGGGGATTGTCGCGCTGCTGGAGATCGCCGAGGCGTATGCGACGGCCGCCCGCGGCGGTCAGCGGCCGCGACGCTCGGTCGTGTTCGCCGCCTTCAACTCGGAGGAGCGCGGCCTGCTCGGCGCGTGGGCGTACACCGGGCAGCCGGCCTGCCCGCTGGATGCCACCGTCGCCGTACTGAACATGGACATGGTCGGCCGCAACGAGGAAGTGCCGGCCCCCGATCCGGTCGCCGCCGCGGCCGGGCGCGGCGGCCGCGGCGGCCGCTTCAACGGCCTCGACCCGCAGACGGCCGAGTCGAATGCGAACGCGCTGAACATCATCGGCACCGTGCGCAGTCCGGATCTGAAGGCAGAGGCGGACGCGGCGAACCGTGCCACGCACCTGGACATCCGCTATCGGTACGACAACAACGTGTCGCAATTGATGCGCCGCAGCGATCACTGGCCGTTCATCCAGCACGGCGTGCCCGGTGTGTGGATCTTCACCGGCCTGCACCCCGACTATCACCAGGCGGGCGATCGCCCCGAGCGGATCAACTACGACAAGATGGAGCGAATCGCGCGGATGGTCTACCAGATGAGCTGGGATCTCGCCCAGCAGAAGGCGCGGCCGGCGCTGCTGCCGCGGCGGTAGGGTCATGCGTTGCCGTCTCGTATCGGCGCTCGTCGGGGTGGCCCTCGCGGTTCCCCTTCACGGACCGTCGCGTGCGCAGGAGCCGCTGGACGTCAGGGCGAAGTACACGAAGCAGGACGTGATGATCCCGATGCGCGACGGGACGCGGCTGTTCACGATCGTCTACAGCCCGCGCGACATCGGCGAGCGGTATCCGTTCATGTTGACGCGGACGGCCTATGGCATCCCGCCGTATGGCCCTGACGAGTACCGCACAGTCGTCGGCCCCAGCGCGGAGTTCACCCGCGAGGGCTTCATCTTTGTCTACCAGGACGCGCGCGGCCGCTTCCGGTCGGAAGGCACCTTCATCCATCACCTGCCGTTCGATCGATCGGGACGCCCGAACGAGAGCACCGACACGTACGACACGATCGAGTGGCTGTTGAAGAACGTGCCGAACAACAACGGCCGCGCCGGCCAGTGGGGCATCTCGTGGGACGGCTGGGAGACGTCCATGGGAATGATCGACGCGCACCCGGCCTTGAAGGCCTCCTCACCGCAGGCGCCGCCGCAGGACCAGTTCTTCGGCGACGATTACCATTCCGGCGGCGCATATCAGTTGTCGTACGGCTTCGCGTGGATGTCGTCGAACGCCCGCGCGCGCAGCGCGCCGACCGAACAGCGGACCACGCGGTTCAATTACGGGACGCCGGATGGCTACCGCTTCTTCCTCGACCTGGGCGCCGCGGCGAACGCCATCAAGTTCTTCGGCGACACGGTGCCGACGTGGAACGACCACATGCAGCACGGCACCTACGACGAGTACTGGAAGGCACGCAACGTGCCGAAGGACCTCGGCGGCGTCCGTCATCCGGTGCTCGTCGTGGCGGGCTGGTTCGACGCGGAGGACTTCCACGGGCCCTTCAGAATGCACCGCGTCCTGCAGGAGAAGAACGCGGGCAACACCGTGCTCGTGGTGGGTCCCTGGTCGCATGGCGGATGGGCGCGCGGCGACGGCGATCGCCTGGGCGCAATCGCGTTCGGATCGAAGACGAGCGCCTACTATCGAACGAACGTCGAACTGCCCTTCTTCAATTACTACCTGAAAGACAAGGGACGGTTGGATCTGCCACGCGCGCTCGTGTTCGAGACGGGACGAAACGAGTGGCGGCGGCTCGACCGCTGGCCGCCGGAGCCTGTCACCGCGACAAAGCTGTACCTGAATGCGGGCGGACGGCTGACCTTCGATGCTCCGGCGCCGGGTCCCGGCGGTGTCGATACATACGTGAGCGACCCCGCCAGGCCCGTTCCTCATACCGCGGAGGTGAGGACGACTGAAGGGCAACTCTTCGCGATCGAGGATCAGCGGTTCGCGTGGAGCCGGCCGGACGTCCTGTCCTACGAAACCGATCCGCTGGCACAGGACATGACGATCGGAGGACCGATCGCCGCGACGCTGTACGTGTCAACGAGCGGTACGGATTCAGACTGGGTCGTGAAACTGATTGACGTGTACCCCGGCGATACGCCCGACCCGCAGCCGAATCCCGCGAACGTGCGGATGGGCGGCTACCAGATGCTGCTCGCGGGCGACCTCCTGCGCGCGAAATTCAGGGACAGCTTCTCGAATCCGCGGCCGATGGTGCCAAACCAGCGGACGCGCATCGAAGTACCCCTGGGCGACCGGTATCACACTTTTCTGAAGGGACACCGGGTGATGGTGCAGATCCAGGGTTCGTGGTTCCCGATGTTCGATCGCAACCCGCACACGTTCACCGACATCTACCACGCGAAGCCGTCCGACTACGTGAAGGCGACGGAACGGATCTACCGTACGAGCGTGGCCCCCTCGCACGTGACGCTCGCCGTCATGGCGGGGGCACGATAGTATTTCCCGGAGCCCATGACCGAACACGATCGAATCGCTGTTGTCGATTTCGGCGGCCAGTACGCCCACTTGATTGCCACGAAGGTGCGCCGCCAGCGCGTGCTGGCCGAGATCCGCCAGCCGGAGGATCCGGTCGATGCGTTTCACGGGATGAAAGGGATCATCCTCTCGGGGAGCCCGTCGCTGGCCTCGGGCGACGAGGGTGGATTCAATACCGCGATACTCGACCTGCCGGTGCCTATCCTGGGTTTCTGTTTCGGCCATCAGGAAATCGCGAAGCGCTACGGCGGTGCAGTCGAGCACTGCCGGAGCGAGTACGGGCCGGCGCGCCTCGAAGTGATCGGCGACACGCCGGTGTTCGCGGGACTGCCGCGCGAGCAGACGGTGTGGATGAGCCACCAAGACACGGTCGTGGCCGTGGGAGAGGGGTTCCGCGAGGTCGGCGTCTCGTACGATCATGACGGCACCGCGCACCGGTTCGCGGCGATTGCCGACGAGGAGCGGCGACGGTACGGATTCCAGTACCACCCGGAGGTCGACGACACCGAGCACGGCGAGGCGATGCTCCGAAACTTCGTCGTGGACGTCTGCGGCTGCCGGGGCGACTGGACGATGGCGCGGCATCTTGCAGAGCAGATCGACGCGATTCGATCGTCGGTCGGCACACGCAAGGTGTTCCTGCTGGCGTCAGGCGGCGTAGACTCCACCGTATGCGCGCGCCTGCTGGGCGAGGCGCTGGGGCCCGATCAGCTCCACCTGCTCCACATCGACAATGGCCTCATGCGCCAGGACGAATCGCGGCAGGTCCTCGACGAGTTCGAGCGCGCCGGCCTCGGCCGCCACCTGCACTTCGTGGACGCCTCGGACCGGTTTCTCTCCGCGCTCGCCGGCGTGATCGGGCCCGAACAGAAGCGCCACGTCATCGGCACCACGTTCATTCAGGTGTTCGACGACGAGGTGCGGCGGCTGGATCTGGGCGACATGCTGCTCGCGCAGGGGACGATCTATCCCGACACGATTGAGACCGGCGGCACGCGCCGCGCCGACACGATCAAGACGCATCACAATCGCGTGCCAATCATCGAGGAGATGATTCTGGCCGGTCGTGTCGTGGAACCCTTGCGCGATCTGTACAAGGTCGAAGTGCGGGAGATGGCCGGAGCGCTGGGAATCGACCCGTCGCTCGTCTGGAGGCAACCGTTCCCCGGTCCGGGCCTCGGCGTTCGCCTGCTCTGTTCGGACGGAAGCGTGCCCTCAGGGCACGATCCCGAGCGGACGCAGCCGCTCATCGACGAGCAGTTACGGGGAACGGGCCTGCACGGCCAGCTCCTGCCCGTGCGCTCCGTGGGCGTCAAGGCGGACCTGCGGACCTACGAGCAGCCGGTCATGCTGACCGGACACGCGCCGCACGAGACGCTGCTGTCGATCGCGGCGCAGATCTACGGCCGCATCCCGGGTGTGAATCGCTGCGTGCTCGATCTGTCGGAGCATGGCATCCGGACGGCGGAGCCGCGCGCCGCGGGTGTGACCCGCGCCCGTCTCGATCTCCTCCGCGAAGCGGACGCGATCGTGATGCGGGCGGTCGAACGCCACGGCCTCATGCGCGCGATCTGGCAGTTTCCCACCGTGATGCTGCCGCTCACCATCGACGGCCGCGGCGAGGAGCTGGTCATCCTTCGCCCGGTGCTCTCCGAGCGCGGAATGACCGCGCGCCCGGCCGTTCTTCCGCCGGCGCTCGTCGACGAGATCCGCGAGCCGATCCTGTCGCTGCCCGGCGTGTCGGGCCTCGTGCTCGACCTGACTACGAAACCGCCGGGCACGATCGAGTGGGAGTAGCGGCTTCGACGCCGCGCCCCTGAGAACGACTCCACTATGGCTCGTACGCAGAGTCATGATCGGGGTGAAGCGAGACGAGACGCAGGAAGTCGCCTTCCCGAAACGCCACGGCACGAATGCGCTGACTCAGCCGAAGGGAATATACCCTGGCGCCATTGGGCGCCCTCAGGTGCTCGATGGCCTCCCAGCGAAAACCCGTGTGGCGGTACAGACTGTTCCAGTCCAATTCGCGCAGCCGGCGCAAGCCAGTGACGGCTTGTCGCAACTCGTCGCCCTGGAGAGTCAGGAACACGTCCTGGAACTCCGGGCTGTTCAAGTCGAGACGAATACGGCTAGGGGCGGCGGCCACGCGCGCGGCTCGTCCGATTCGGCCGGTCCTTCACGAGATCCCCGACGTCGGTCTCACGCGGCTTGTTCGCGGCGGCCCACGTGAGTCCCCGTTCGATTCGCGAACGGTGCGGTTCCTCCAGCGTCCAGAGCTGAGTCTCGGGCACCATCGCCACGGCTGTCAGGAGTACCGTGCCGTCCGCGCGCCGCTCGAGCCGGAGCATCTTTCCCGCGTAACGCTTGCCCAGTGAGATCTGTCCGCTCTTCCCGACGACCTTGATCTCGACCTCCTGAACCGGCGATTCCGCGACCTCACTCATGTGATCATAATATCATGCAATCATGCAATCGTGCGGCATGATCGGCCGGCGTGGAACGCCAGAGGTCCGAGACGGAAGGGCTTGGGGTGCGGCGGAAGCCGTCGAGCTGCGGTGGCTCGGTCCTTGCCACTCGATCAGGGGTGCGGGCCGGAAAGCCGCACAAATCGAGGTGTGTGATGCGCAAGACCGGACGGTTTCTCGCTGCCATCGTAGTGTTTTCCGCTTTCTCGCTCGCGCTGCCATCCTCGGATGCGATGGCCGGCCAGGGGCGCGGCCGCGGACCTGCCGGGAAGCCCGCCAAGGTCGAGAAGGCCGAAAAGCGGGAGAAGGCAAAGAAGAACGACAGCAGGCCCGAAGCGTTCGTCGTCGACCGCAACGGATACGTCAGGGTCATCCACGAGTACGGCCGCGGAGGATCGCTTCCGCCCGGCCTGGCGAAGCGCGAAGCGCTCCCGCCCGGGCTCGCAAAGCAGTTGCGCGAGCGCGGCGAGCTGCCGCCGGGGCTGCAGAAGCGTCTGGTGCCGGTGCCCGCGCCGCTCATCCTGCGGCTCCCGCCCGTTCCGGCGTACTACCAGCGCTATTTCGGGGGAGACGACCTGATCGTCGTCGACACACGGACCAACCGGGTCGTGGCGATCATCCGGGACGTCTGGCGATAGGCCCGCTCGTGGCCGTCAGCGGCCGGCGCTGACGGTCTCCACTTCCGCCCGGCGGAAGCGCACTTTGTGGATGCGGCGGCGCTCGGCCTCGAGCACCTGGACCATCAGGCCGTCGAACTCGAAGGTCTCCCCCACCGCGGGGACGCGCCCGACGCGCGTCAGCACGTAGCCGCCGACGGTTTCGAAGCCCTCGGGTTCGATGTGCACGTCGAGCCGCTCGCGCACCTCGTCGATGTTCACCTTCGCGCTGAACACGAACGAGCCGTTGCCTTCGTCGATCACCGGCTCGGTCTCGACGTCGTACTCGTCGCGGATCTCGCCGACAATCTCCTCGAGCAGATCCTCGATCGTCACGAGCCCCGCGGTGCCGCCGTACTCGTCAACGACGATCGCAATCTGGACCTGCCGCCGCTGGAACTCCTTCAACAGCTCGGGCACCCGCTTGGTCTCGGGCACGAAGGTCGCCGGACGGACGAGCGACGCGATCGGGTGATCGCGGGCCTCCGTCCCCGTCAGCCGGATCAGATCCTTCACGAAGACGATCCCGAGGATGTTGTCGAGGTTCTCCCTGTAGACGGGGATCCGCGAATACTCCTGCTCGCGAAAGAGCGCGCGCAGCTCGTCGAGCGTGGCGTCCTCGCGGATGGCGACCATGTCGGGGCGCGGGGTCATCACCTCGCGGACCAGCATGTCGGCGAAATCGACGATGGACTGGAGGAGGCGGCGCTGGTCGCCCTCCATCAGCCCGGGTTCCTCCTGCTGTTCCGGCGCCCCCGGCGGCGCACCGGCCGCCGCGCCATCCGGCTGCCCGTTGGTGGCCGTGGCCTCGCCCCGGTCGCGCCGCTCGACGGCGAGCAGCCGCACGAGCGATCCCGTCAGCGGGTGAAGAAACCGTGCCGCGACGTCGAAAGGCGGCAGCAGCACCTCGAGCGTTCGCTCCGGGTTCCTGCGGACGATCAGCAGCGGGAGCACGTGCTCGCAGAGCAGGATGAACACGGCGACGAAGACGAGCAGCATCCCGACGGATCGGAATCCCGTCCGCCCCGTCAGGATCGCGATGGAGATGGTCGCCAGCGCGAAGATGAGCCCCAGCAGCAGCCGCGCCGGCACGAACAACTGGATCGGGTCGTCCAGATAGAAGCCGAGGCGATCGTCGCGGTCGCCGCGCTCCGCCATCAGGCGCAGCGACAGCCGCATCAGCGCGCTGAACGCCGTCTCGATGGTGCCGACATAGACCGCGGCAATCGCGAGCAGGAAGAGGATGAGCGGAATCATTTTCCGGCGCTCGTCCGTCGCCGCGCGGCGCGGCCCTGAGCTCGTCGAAGGGTCGCGCGGGCTGAAGGCTCCTGGCGCGCGATCAGCCCCGCCTCGAGCCCTCCCTTGCGCCGCAGGCGCGCCTCCGCGCGTGCCATGCGGCCTTTATCCGCCGGATGCTCGTGGTCGTACCCGAGGAGATGCAGCAGACCGTGCAGCGCCAGGACGCGCAGCTCCGACTGATACGAATGCCCCGCGTCGCGCGCCTGCCGCCGCGCCACGCCGGTCGCGATCACGATGTCGCCGAGCTGGAGGTTGGGAGTTGGGAGTTGGGAGTTGGGAGTTGAAAACGACAGTACGTCTGTGGCGTAGTCCTTCCGCCGGTAGCTGCGGTTGAGCACGCGCATGCGCGCGTCGGAGACGAGGGCGATGGCCAGCTCGCCGCGGGCGGAGGCGGGCGCGATGCGGGCGAGCCACCGCCCCAGGCCACCATCGGGGACGCGGTGACCGCGGCCGTCGGTCACGGACACCGACAGATCACGACCAGCGCGACGCGGCGAACTTGCCGCGCCGAAGCGCCTCCGGCGCGAAGGCGGAGCCTGCCGCGCCGAAGCGCGTGAGCGCGAAGGCGGAGCCTGCCGCGCCGAAGCGCGTGAGCGCGAAGGCGGGTTACTGTCGGGATCCACCGTATGCTTCGTACGCCTTCACGATCTGCTGGACGAGCGGGTGGCGGACGACATCCTTTTCGTCGAAGTAGATGAAGTCGATCCCTTCCACGTTGCCGACGACTTTCATCGCCTCGACGAGGCCGGAGGTCCGCGCCGTCGGAAGATCGATCTGCGTCACGTCCCCGGTAATGACCGCTTTCGATCCGAAGCCGAGCCGCGTCAGGAACATCTTCATCTGCTCTGACGTGGTGTTCTGCGCTTCGTCGAGGATGACGAACGCGTCGTTCAGCGTCCGGCCGCGCATGAACGCGATCGGCGCGACCTCGATCGTGCCGCGCTCGAGCAGCCGGTCCGCGCGCTCGATCTCCATCATGTCGTACAGCGCGTCGTAGAGCGGCCGCAGGTACGGATTGACTTTCTCCTGCAGGTCGCCGGGCAGAAACCCGAGCTTCTCGCCCGCTTCGACCGCGGGCCGGGCGAGGATGATGCGGCTGACGCGCTTGGCGATCAGGAAGGCGACCGCCTGCGCCATCGCGAGATACGTCTTCCCCGTCCCCGCCGGACCGATGCCGAACACGATGTCGCGCTGCTCGATCGCATCGAGGTACTTGCGCTGGTTGACGCTCTTCGGCATCACCTGGCGCTTGCCGGAAGTGCGCGCCGCGCCGCGCAGGAAATAGTCGGCGAGCTCGACGCTCTCGTCCTGCGAGACGAGTTGCGACGCGGTCCTTACATCCCCCTTCCCCAGGCGGTAGCCCCCCCGCATCAGTGCCGCGAGCTGATCGAGCACTTTCTCGGCGCGACCGACGTCGCCGGCCTCCCCTTCGACAATCAGCTCGCTGCCCGTCGTGCGAATCCGCACGCTGAACAGCGATTCGAGATGTTTGAGGTTCTCGTCATAGGTGCCGAACAGCGATTCGGCCCCTTCATCGGGCACCGCGATCTTGCGCGTGGTTTCGGGTGGGATTGGCGTAACTCCTTTGCTTCTAACAATTACCTCTGTGCGGATTGTAGCATGCCGGGCCCCGTCCCCTACTTCCCTTCTGTTGACCCGAAGACGAGCCTCCCCTACTTCCCTTCTTCTGTTAACCGAGAAGACAGGCCTTCCCCGCCTCCCTTCTTCTGTCAAGCGCCGGCCTACACAGGCTTGATCCGAAGCTCCCTGAGCTGCTTCTCGCTGACGGCGGATGGAGCGCCCGCCATCAGGTCCACCGCCTGCGTCGTCTTCGGAAACGCAATCACGTCGCGGATGGACGCCTCGCCGCACAGGATCGCGGCGATGCGGTCCAGGCCGAGCGCGATGCCGCCGTGCGGCGGCGTCCCATATACCAGCGCGTCGACGAAGAAGCCGAACCGGAGGCGTGCTTCCTCGTCGGAGATGCCCAGGAGCTTGAAGACGAGCTGCTGCAAGGACTGATCGTGGATACGGATGCTCCCTCCGCCGATCTCGCTGCCGTTCAGCACGAGGTCGTACGCCCGCGCGCGCGCGCGGCCCTGGTCCGTCTCGAGCAGATGACGATCGCTCTCGAGGGGGGCGGTGAAGGGATGGTGCATGAACTCGTAGCGCCCTTCCTCCTCCAGCCACTCGAACATCGGAAAGTCCACGACCCAGAGGAACGCAAACGCGTCGGGATCGAGCAGGTTCTCTTTCTTCGCGACGTTGAGGCGCAGCTGTCCGAGCATCCTGGACGTGGCCTCGGGCGCCCCCGCCGCCATCACGAGGAGATCGGACGGCGCCGCGCCGGCACGTTCGAGCGCCGTGCGGATGGCGCCCTCCCCCGCGGCTTTGAGCGCGGGACTTTGCACGCCCGCGTCCGACGCGCGCGCCCACACGAGGCCCGCCGCGCCAAGCTGTTTCGCCTGCTCGACGAGCTCGTCGAGCTCGCGCCGCGAGTACTTCGCCGCGCCGGGGACGACGAAGCCGCGCACGTCCCCGCCCGTCGCAATCGCAGTGCGAAAGACGGAGAAGTTCGATTCCGCGAAGGCATCGGACAGGTTGCGGATTTCCATTCCGCAGCGGAGGTCCGGCTTGTCCGTGCCGTACTTGGCGATCGCCTCCGCGTACGGCAGGCGCAGAAAGGGGCGCGGCGCCTGCGTGCCGACGATCGCCATCAGACGGTCCATCAGCGGTTCCAGAACCGAAAAGACGAGATCCTCGGTGGCGAACGAGATCTCGACGTCGACCTGCGTGAACTCCGGCTGGCGATCGGCGCGCAGATCCTCGTCGCGGAAGCACTTCACGATCTGGAAGTACCGATCCATGCCGGAAATCATCAGGATCTGCTTGAAGATCTGCGGCGACTGCGGCAGCGCGTAGAACTCGCCGGGGTGGACGCGGCTCGGGACGAGGTAGTCGCGCGCTCCCTCCGGCGTGGACTTCGTGAGCATCGGCGTCTCGATTTCGAGGAACCCCTGCTCGTCGAAGTATTTCCGGATCTCCATCGTGGCGCGGTGCCTCAGCGCCAGGTTGTGCTGCATGCGCGGGCGGCGGAGATCGAGGTAGCGGTACTTCAGCCGCATGTCCTCCGAGATCGGTGGGTCGTCCGCGATCCCGAACGGCGGCACCTTGGCCTCGTTCAGCAGCCGGATCGCGTTCGCGGTGACCTCGACCTCGCCCGTCTTCATCTTCGGGTTGACCGCGTCGGCCCCCCGCGCCTCGACACGGCCGCAGACGGCGATGACGAACTCCGACCGGAGCTGCTTCGCGTTGGCCACCAGGGTGTCGTTGTCGCGGGCGACCACCTGCGTCAGTCCGTGCCGATCGCGCAGGTCGACGAAGACGAGCGCGCCCAGGTCGCGGACGCGATGCACCCAGCCGAGCAGGACGACGTCCTTGCCGATGTCGGCGGCCGTCAGCTCGCCGCAGGTGTGCGTGCGGGCGAGGTTCTCAAGAGGTTCGACGATCATGGCTCTTCCCCGGGACTCGGGGCGCGGGACTCGGCTTGCCGCGCCGAAGCGCCGGAGGCGCGAAGGCGGGCGCTCGGCGCTCGACGCTCGAGCACGTGTGACGCGGCGGCCGCACGATCCAGCGTCACCTGCTCGCCGGTGCCCAGGTTCTTGATTGTCACCTGGCCGGCCGCGATTTCGTCCCCGCCGAGTATCGCGGCGAACGGAATCCCCTTGCCGGCCGCGTACTTCATCTGCTTCCCGAGCTTGTCGGGCTCCGGGTAGACCTCGACGCGCAGACCGGCCGCCCGCAGCTCGCCGGCCAGCCGCAGCGCCCCAGTGACCGTCTGCTCGTCGAACAGCGCGACGAGCACGTCGGCGGACGGCTTCTGCACGTCCGCCGGGAACATGCCGCGCTCGGCCATCACCACCAGGATGCGCTCGAGGCCGAGCGAGAATCCGCACGCCGGCACGTCCTCTCCCGAGAACATGCCGATCAGCCCGTCGTAGCGCCCGCCTCCCCCGAGGCTCCCCGGCAGATCGGCGACGGCAATCTCCATGATGGCGCCCGTGTAGTACGACAGGCCGCGCGCGAGGCTCGGATCGAAACGCAGATGCGCGCCCGCCGCCGTGGCCTGGCTCAGCTCGAATATCTGCCGCACGTCGTCCAGGCCCGCGAGCGCCTCGACGCGCCCGGTCAGCGCCCCGCGCACCTGTTCGATGGTCACGCCGTCCTTGAAGATGTCGAGGGCCGCGTCGGCGGCCGGCTCTCCGATGCCGCGCTCGACGAGCTCGCGCCGCACGCCGTCGCGCCCGATCTTGTCCAGCTTGTCGATCGCGACGAGCGCGGTCCCATGAAACGGCAGCGGGATACCCGTCGCACTGAGCAGGCCGGTCAGCACCGCGCGGTGATTGACCTTGATGTCGAAGGCGGCGAACCCCAGCGCGAGCAGCACGTCGCTGACGGCGGCGCAGAGTTCCGCCTCGACGACCATCGATTTCGATCCGATCGCGTCGACGTCGCACTGGTAGAACTCGCGGAAGCGGCCGCGCGCCGGGCGATCCGCGCGCCACACCGCCTGGATTTGGTACCGCTTGAAGAATCTCGGCAGCTTCCCGCGGTATTCGGCGACCACGCGCGCCAGCGGCACGGTCAGGTCGTAGCGGAGCGCCAGGTCCGTCTCGCCGGACGACTCATGCTCCCCCCGGCGCAGCACCTTGAAGATCAGCTTGTTGCCTTCTTCGCCGTACTTGCCCGTGAGGGTCTCGATGTTCTCCAGCGCCGGCGTCTCGAGCGGCTCGAACCCGTACCGCTGATACACGGCGGCGACGACGCCGATGACGTAGTCGCGGCGTCGCACGTCCTCGGGAAGAAAGTCCCGCATGCCGCGGGCGGGGCGCGTCTGCTGCGATGCCATCTACGTCGAGGGTCCGGAGCCGGCGGAGATCGGCATGTAGTCCAGCCGGTAGGCGACGTAGCGCTCCGCGTAGTCCCGGATCGAGTCGATTTCCTCTCGGGTCAGATCGCGGCGCACTTTTCCTGGACTGCCCATGACGAGCGAGCGCGGCGGGATGCGCGCGCCTTCCGGCATGAGCGTGCCCGCGGCGACAATCGAGTCCGCGCCCACCTCGACGCCGTTCAGCAGGATCGCCCCCATCCCGATGAGCACGCGATCGTGCAGCGTGCAGCCGTGCACGACCGCCGCATGGCCGATCGTCACCTCGTCGCCGATCGTCGTCGGATGCGTCCCGCGCATGACGTGCACGATCGTCCCGTCCTGGAGATTCGTGCGGCTGCCGATCCGGATCCGGTGCACGTCGCCGCGCACGACGACGTTCATCCAGACGCTGCTCGCCTCGCCGATCTCGACGTCACCAATCACCTGCGCCGTCTCGTCGACATAAGCCGATGGGTGGATTCGAGGCAGGACGCCTTTGTATGCACGAAGCATCTGTACATGATACATGGCCGCAGCTCGCAGCTCGCGGCTCGCAGCTCGGGGCTGGCGTTTTGAGGTTCGGGCCGGACTGCGAGCGAACGAGCCGCGATCTGCGGTCTACTTCTTTACAGTCGGATACTGAATTCCCAACTGTTCCAGATACGTTTTGAACTTCGTCGGGTCGTAGTAGTACTTGCGCATCTCGGGGCGGTAGCGCTCCATGATGCCCTTGTTCAAGTCGATCGCCGGCGTGTCCGTCGGGCGGATGAGCGGCTCGTACTTCACGACCTTCGTCTGGACGTCGCGGAAGTAGTCCCACGCCATCTTCACGAGATCCGGCTTGGTGAGCAGGTCGATGATGGTCATGGCCTGCACCTTCGCGCCCGCGGTCACGCCCTTGTGGGCAATCGGCGTGGCCATTGCAATCGCGTTCGCCCAGTTGTGGCCCGGCAGCCCGGGAATGTTCGCGGGATAGCGCAGCGTGATCGTCGGCACCGTCCACGACACGTCGCCGATGTCGTCCGATCCGCCGCCGCGGTTGTCGCGCACCGGCCCCTGCAGCTCCTGCGGCACGCGCGCGGACAGGCCGGCCTCGCGCGAGCCGAGCTCCTTCTGCAGCGCCTTGGCGAGCGTCTGATCCGCGTCGCTCCACTGCGGCATGCCGACCTTCTGGATGTTCTGGAAGGCGGCCTCCGCGACGGCGCGGTTGAAGTGCTGCGGCCACGCGGAGCCGAGAACCCGCGTCGGCAAGAGCTGGGTCCCGGTCATCATCGCGGCGCCTTTGGCGACCGAGTCCCCCGCCTCCCACAACTCCTTGATCTTCGGGTACGTCGTCTGGCGGAAGTAGTACCAGACCGAGGCCGTCGTCGGCACCACGTTCGGCTGATCGCCGCCGTCGGTGATGACGTAGTGCGAGCGGTGCTCGAGGGGCAGGTGTTCGCGGCGGTAGTTCCAGCCGATGTCCATCAGTTCCACCGCGTCGAGCGCCGAGCGGCCGCGCCAGGGCGCGCCGGCCGCGTGCGCCGACTCCCCCTTGAAGCTGTATTGCACCGACACGAGGCCGGTGCCGTCGCGGTCTCCCCAGGAGACGCCGAAGCCGCTGTCGACGTGCGTGAAGAGCGCGACGTCGACGTCCTTGAACAGCCCTTCGCGCACGAAGTACGCCTTCGTGGCCACGAGCTCCTCCGCCGTACCCGGCCACACGCGGATCGTGCCGGGAAGCTTATCCCGTTCCATGATCTTCTTCACCGCGAGTGCGGCGGTGATGTTGAGCGGCACCCCGGAGTTATGTCCCTCGCCGTGGCCGGGCGCACCCGCGATCAACGGATCGTGGTAGGCGACGCCGGGTTTCTGCGAGGCCTGGGGAATGCCGTCGATGTCGGACCCGAGCGCGATCACCGGCTTTCCCGACCCCCAGCTCGCGACGAACGCGGTCGGAATGCCCGCGTAGCCTTCCTGCACCGTGAAGCCGTTCTTCTTGAGGATGCCGATGAGGTACCGGTTCGTTTCGAATTCCTGGAAGCCGAGCTCCCCGAAGCTGAAGACGGAATCCACCATCTGCTGCGTGAACTCCTTCATCGAGTCCACCTCGGCGACGGCGTCGTTCTTCATCTTCTCGACGCGCGCGTCGTCCTTCGGGATCTGCATGGGCGGCGGAGGCGGCTGCTGCCCGCCGCGCCCCTGGGCGATCGGGGTGGCCGCAAACGCCGCTGCCAGCGCGAAGGTCATCACTGTCCGGTGTGCCATGTATCAATGCCTCCATCGGGCCTCGGCCCGGTGCCGGAAGCATAGCAAAACGGTGGCATAATGAAAGATTCATGTCGCTGCTCGACAGGTTTTCCCGTCCCCTGCGGTCGCTGCGTCTCTCGGTGACCGACCGGTGCAATCTCCGGTGCCAGTACTGCATGCCGGAGCCGGATTACGTGTGGCTGCCGCGCGAGAGCCTCCTCACGTTCGAGGAACTGGCGACGCTCGTCGACGCCTTCACGCCGCTCGGAGTCGATCGCGTGCGGCTGACCGGCGGCGAGCCGCTGCTGCGGCGCGACCTGCACGTCCTGGTCAGTCAGCTCGCCGGGCGGCGCGCCATTCTCGATCTCGCGCTGACCACCAACGGTGTCCTGCTCGCCGAGCACGCCGCTCGGCTCCGGGCCGCGGGACTCCACCGCATCACCGTCAGCCTGGACACGCTGTCCCCGGATCGATTCCGCGCGCTCACCCGCTCGGACGAGCTCCATCGCGTCCTCGCCGGCATCGACGCGGCGGCCGCCGCCGGCTTTGCCGCCTTGAAGATCGACACGGTCGTCATGCGCGGCGTCAACGACGACGAGATGGTGGCGATCCTGGAGTACGGGCGCATCGTCGGTGCGGAGGTGCGGTTCATCGAATACATGGATGTCGGCGGCGCGACGCACTGGAAACCGTCCGCGGTCGTCTCGAGGCGGGAGATGCTGGCGGCGCTGGCGGCGCACTACGGACGCATCGAGGCCATCGTCGAGCAATCCTCCGCCCCGGCTGACCGCTTTCGTTTACCCGACGGCACCGTCTTCGGCATCATCTCGTCGACCACCGAACCCTTCTGTGCCTCGTGCGATCGCAGCCGGCTGACGGCCGACGGCATCTGGCTGCTGTGTCTTTACGCGACGGCGGGCACCGACCTGCGCCGTCCTCTGCGGGCTGGGGCGACACGCGAGGAGCTGCAGCGGCTGATCCAGGCCGTCTGGTCGGTCCGCGCCGACCGCGGCGCCGAGGAGCGGCTCGGCATGGATCGCGAGACCACCCTCATCCCCATCCGGACGCTCAGGAAAGACGCGCATCTGGAGATGCACACGCGCGGGGGCTGACGCCTCCGTGGCTCGTGGCTCGGCGCTCGGGGCTCGGGCTGGCAACTGGAAGCTGGCAACTGGAAGCTGTCACAATCCCACCGTCCATTGCGTTGTATAAGTGATGCGGACGCTGGGGCTCGTGTTACCCACTTCACTCGACTCGGCGACGGCTGAGGCGCGCGGCTCCGATCGAGTGGCCTCGGAGCTGTTCGATCTTCACGCTCCCGGCCTGTACCGGCTCGCAGCCGCCATGCTGCGCGATTCGGCTGCCGCCGAAGACGTGGTCCAGGATACGTTCGTGCGGCTCGTCGCGCATCTGGCGTCGGGCGGTGCGCTGTCCAACGCTCGCGGCTGGCTGTACACCGTGGCCGCGCACTGCTGCCGCGACCGGCAGAGGCGGTCCGGGCGATGGCTGCCGTGGCGGTCCGAACTGGATTCGCGGCAGTCGTGCGACGCCCCTGACGCGCGCGACGGCAGCGACGCGGTGCTGCACGCGATTGGCGCGCTCCCTTCCCGCGACCGCCTCCTGATCGTGCTTCGCGCGCACGGGCTTTCTTACAGCGAGATCGCCGCGGCCGCTCAGGTGCGGGCCTCGTCGGTCGGGCGGCTGCTCGCCCGTGCGCTCGACCGTCTCTCACGTCAACTCAATAGTCCACCGGAGAATGCCGTATGAACCGCTGTCTGTCCGACGCTGATATCCAGGCGCTGATCGATGGCGAGCTGGCTCCCGATCGGGCCGGGCATCTCGCGGAATGCGCGGGGTGCGCGAACCGGACGGATGCACGGCGGCGCGCGATCGAACCGCTCCTGTCGCTGACCCGCCAGGCCGGCGTGCCTCCCGCCCGGCTCGACGCCATGCGGACCCGCGCGCTGAATCGCGGGGGCGGTACGACGCTTCGGCCGGCCCGTGCTTCGAGGACGCCGTGGCTGCTGGCCGTGGGGGCGGCGGCCGCGGCCGCTCTCGTCTTCTTCGTGGCGCTGCCTGCGGTCGATCGCCAGACGGCGGTGTCCGCCGCGGAGATCCTCGGGCGATCGCAGACGGCGCTCGCGACACCTGTCTCGGGGATCGAGTCGCTGACCTACGAGCTCGCCGTCGATGGGGTGCTAGGTGACCTGCTGCCGGACGAGCAGACCGGCCGGCTGACCGTGCGCGAAACGATCGACCACGACCGCCCCGGACGGTTCCGGCTGATCAAGGTCGCCTCCGACGGCACGATCGTCGGCGGCATCGCCGACGATCCGTCGACGGGAAGCCGCGTGCGGTACATCCGGGCGAACGGACGCGGGTTCCTGCTGCGATTCTCCACGGGTGACGCCGCGGCGTTCTCGTTTCCCGCGATGCGGCGCGTGGCGCTGCAGGCGTTCATCACCCTCATGCAGACCAGCCGCGACAACGCGGTGTCCGAGATCCACCGCGACGGCGAGGCGTGCTATCTCGTCGAGACGACCGAGGAGGGAGCGGGTGTCGGGGCGTTCCTCCGGCTCGAGCGCAGCAGGGCGATCGTGACGGCCCGCGACGCGCGCATCGTGGAATTCTCGGCGTCCGGCAGCGTGGCCGGCCGGCCCTTTTCGATCGACTTCGTGCTGCGCAGCCGCGCGGTGCGCCCTCCTGGCGCGGTGAACGAGAACGAGTTCGTGATCCCGTCGCAGCCAGGCGACGTCATCCTGGAGGGAAACGGATCCGCCAATCCGGCATGGGACGTGGTGACGCGCGCGCTCGCCGAGATTCACGCCGGCGGCAAATGAGCGCCGCCATCCTTGCCGAATCGCTGACGAAGTACTACGGCGCCGTGGTCGGCGTCGAGCATCTCAACCTCTCCGTCGCGCGCGGCGAGGTGTACGGCTTTCTGGGCCCGAACGGCGCGGGGAAGACCACCACGATCCGGCTCCTGCTCGATCTGGTGCGTCCGACCCGCGGCCGCATCCTGGTCAACGGCCGGGACTGCCGCACGTCGAGCCGCGCGGTTCGCGAGCAGATTGGCTACCTGCCCTCCGAAATGCCCCTGTACCCGGAGATGAGCGGCGCGGCGTACCTGAAGTTCCTCGGCGCGCTGCAGCAGCGCGTGGACGACGGCTGGCTGCGCCGGCTCCTGGGACGTTTCGACGTCAGCGACGTCGATCTGGAGCGCCGGCTGGGCGATCTGTCGCACGGCATGCGCCGCAAGTTCGGCATCCTCCAGGCGCTCATGGGCCGCGCCCCGATTCTCGTGCTCGACGAGCCGACTTCCGGACTCGACCCGTTGATGATCGAGGCGTTTGCCGAAACGGTCCTGGAGCTGAAAGCGGCGGGCACCACGATCTTTCTGTCCTCACACGTGCTGTCCGAAGTCGAGCGGCTGTGCGACCGCGTCGGCATCATCAAGCGTGGAACGCTCGCGCGGCAGACGTCCATCGCCGAGCTGCGCGCGGAGATGCCGCGGCGCGTGCGCGTGGCTTTCGCGGGAGCCGCCCCCGCCATCCCCCCATCCCTTCGCGCCGGGGTGAAGCAGGCGGGCACTGATTACTGGAAGCTCGAATGGCAGGGTGCGCTCGGACCGATGCTCGACGCGCTGCACGGGCTGCAGGTGGCCGACATCGAGATCGACCCGTTCAGGCTCGAAGAATACGTCCTGGACGTGTACTCGCGAGAGGAGCGGGCGGCCCGATGAGGATGTTCACCGCGCTCGTCGGCCGATCGCTCGCGCGGCATCGCGCGCTCATCGCCGGCCTGACCGTGGTGCTGTCGGTCATGCAGATCCTCGTGGTCCTCGCCGCGAGAAACCTCCAGCAGGACAGGATGTTCGCGCAGATCGCGGCGCTCATTCCGCCGTTCGTGCAGGAGGCGCTCGGCGGCTCGATGGTGCTTTCGTTCGGCGGTCTCGTGGCCTTCGGATTCTTTCATCCCGTCGTCATGATCGCGCTCGCCGTCGGCGCCATCTACATGGCCAGCGAACCGGCCGGGGAGGTCGAACACGGGCTCGTCGACTTGATCGCGGCGCGGCCCGTGCCGCGCGCGTGGTTCATCACCAGGTCCGGCCTCGTCTCCGCGCTGACGACGACCTTCGTGGTGGCGATGATGCTGGCCGCCAACCGGGCCGCGACCGCATGGCTGGCGCCGGCCGGCCTCCCGCTTCCCGGCTTCTCGCGCATGCTCCGCCTTGCCCTCAATCTGCTGGTCCTGTCCTGGACTTTTGGCGCCGCGTCGCTCGCCTTCGCCGCCCACGCGCGCAGGCGATTGCTGATCGTCGGCAGCCTTGGCCTCGCGTACGTTTTCCTGTTCCTGCTTCACTTCACCGCGGGGTTGTGGGCCCCGGCGCGCGCGTTCGACCGCCTCTCGCCGTTTCACTACTATGCGGGCCTGCCGATCGCCCTCGGGATGAAGGACCCGCGCGCCGACGTCCTGATCCTGCTCGGCACGAGCGCGGTGCTCACGGTCTGCGCGTATATCATGTACGCGAGGCGGGATTTGTAGGAGGTAGCTTTGCGCGCCTTGCCCGCGACGTACCCGCGCGTGCCCTTCTGGACCGCGACGTTCATGTACGTCCTGCTGCTCGCGCTGGGCGTTCACACGCAGCTGGCGCAGCCCGCCGGAACGCTGTCGGCGGTGTCGTGGATGCTCACGAGCACCACGTTTCTGCTGTATGCGGGGCTCAGCCTGGTTGCGCTCTGGCAGCTGGGAACTGACCGCCGCGTCATTCTGTTCGCCGCCACCAGCCTCGTCGTCTCGCTCTCGCTGGTCTTGCCGGACCTCAACCGGGTCGGCGCGCCGTGGCTCGTCGCATCCGGTTTTCTCGGCTGGGCGGTTGCCTACGTGGGGTCGCTGCCGGTCATCGTCCACCTCGCCTCGGAGATTCCGGGCGACCACCCGTTTGTCGCGCGCCATCCGCGATTCGTTCCACTGCATTACCTGGCCACCGCGGTGATGGCTGCCCTCGTGTTCGGTTCGCTCACCGCGACCTCCACCGGGCCACTCGCCTCGCCGGGTGGGTTCCATCTGGCCGCCCGCGCCGTGACGACGCTGCAGCCATTCGTGTATCTGTATGCCGGCATCGTCTCGCTGTGTCTGCTGACGACGGCCGCGCGGCACGCAACGCAGGCGCACAGGCGGCGGCAGGCGTTTGTCGTCGTGGCCGCCATGCTCGTGTGGACGTTGAATGTCAGCGTCCAGGCACTAATGCCGGCGCTTCGCCACCAGGCCGTCTTCGTCTATCTCGTCGAGCCGGGCGCGGTGCTGGTCGTGCCGATCGCGTTGTCCGTCGCGATTCTGGGATTTCACCTGTTCGAGATCAGCCCCATGGTGCGCAAGACGCTCGTGTTCGGCACGAGCGGCCTGCTTCTCCTGACCCTGCTCTATCTTTCCGTGGCGGTCGTCGTGCCCGGGGCCCTCGCGGCTCAGCCCTGGCTCATCGCGGCCGCGTTCGTCACGCTGGCGGCGGCTTTCCATCCCCTCGCCCGCTGGTTTGGCGGGGCGGTGGATCGCGCGTTTTTTCCGGAGAAAGTGGCGCTCGGTGCGCTGCAGCACTCAATCATCTCCGACCTCGCCGTCGAGACGAACATCGAGGCCATCGCCCGGCGGCTGGTCGATCGGCTTGTCTCAGGGCTGGACTTGACCCGCGCGGCGCTGCTCATCGCCGACGAAGACCTGCAGGTGCTGCGCGTGCGAGCGTACTCGGGCCAGTATGCCGACGCCGGGGCCGCCGAGCGGGTGGTCGTGGCGTTGTCCAATCTCACCGCCGTTCCCCCGGCGCTCGAGGCGACGACCGTGATGCCGATTACCTTTCGCGAGCGCGCGCTCGGCGCCCTCTGTGCCGGGCCGCTCGCGTCGGGCGCCCAGCTCGACGCCGACGATCGCGCCGCGCTGGGACATATCCTCAATCAGGCGTCGGCCATGCTGGAGAACGCCCGGCTGTTCGAGCTGGCCCACATCGATCCGCTCACGCGTCTGCCGCGCCGGCATGTCTTCGAGGAGCGCCTGCGGTCGGAACTGGCGCGCGTCGCGCGCAGCGGCGGTCAGTTCGCGGTCATCATCGCGGACATCGACCATTTCAAGCGTCTGAACGACCGGTACGGGCACAGCGCGGGCGATCGCGTGCTGGCGGACGTCGCGGGCGCCCTGGCCTCGACGGCGCGGACGGCGGACCTCGTCGCACGTTACGGCGGGGAGGAGTTCGCGATTTTGCTCCCGGACACTACGCCCGACGCGGCGTACGCGGCCGCCGAACGCCTGCGAGGGGCGGTGGCGGACGTACGGAGCGTCTTTCCCGCCGGCCGCGCGTCGGTCACGCTGAGCGCAGGCATCTCGGCGGTGACGGGCGGCGCGGTGCCGGAGGACAGCAGCCGCGTCATTGCCGCGGCGGATGGGGCGCTGTATGAAGCGAAGCGGGCAGGCAGGAATCAGACGCGACTCAGCGATCCATTCGAAACGCAAGATACATGAGAGTGCTGTCGCGCTCGAGCTGCAGGACCACGGCCGTCCCTGGCTTCAGCTTCGCCAGCGCTGATTTCAGGCTCTCGACGCCGTCCACGGGCCTGCCGTTCAATGCGTAGATGACTGCGTCCGACTCTGCATTCTACATTCGTCTTCGTCTGGCATGTCGCCATGTCCGGCGGGTCGTGTCCCGCTGCACGCGCGGACGGCAGTCATCGCACGAAGACCACGAAGCGCACGAAGTGCACGAAGACTGTCACGCTGCGGCGGGACCGTCGAGCCGCGCACAGCGCGGCAAGGGCAGCCGCGACTGGAAAAACGCAAGCAGCATCTGATCAAGGGCTGTTTGCGTTTTCCCAGTTGCGACTGCCCTGCAACGCCGGCCTGCATGATCTTACGGGCCGGCGCTCGGCGGTCCCGCCGCTTCCACGACGGCGTCTCCAGAAGTCTTCGCTTGACTGTCTTCGTGTCCTTTGTGTCCTTCGTGCACTTCGTGCCTGATCGTGGTCCGTGACCGCGTGCAGCGGGACCGCTTACAGTCCCCCCACCTCCGCAAGGATCGGGTGGTGATCGGAGGCGTCCTTGACCTGCGCGTGCGTGACCACCTTGCACGTCCGCAGGCGGTCGGCGAAGCCCGTGGGCACGAAGGCGTAATCGAGCCTGACGTGTGGAGCCCAGGAGGGAAACGTCAAGCCTGGCACGTTCGGGTGCCGCAGGCGGAAGCCGTCCACGTATCCGGCGTCGAGCACGATCTTGATGGTGCGCCAGCGGACGCGTCCGCCGCTCAACCACACGAGCGCGCGGAGGCGGTGCGGCAGCGTGCGGAGGTCGAGCAGTTCACCCGGCGCGAGCGTGTTGAAGTCACCCATCAGCACGTGAAACCCCGCCTGGTGGTGCGCGATCGCGCCGAGGAGCGCGCGCAGCTCCATGGTCCGTCGCTGCTCCGTCCATGCCGCATACACGGCGGCGAGGTGGACGCCGAACACGCGCAGGGGATCGCCCGCGGGAACGATCTCGAGGAACGCGTGCCGCGAGAGGCGCGGGCGGTGCCACTCGTAATGCGCGACGCGCTCCCGGCTCATGAACGCAAGCGACTCGCCGGGCCGGGATGCCCACTGCGCCATGCCACAGTCGGAGGCAAGCCGTTCGATGACGCCGGGCTTCGTCGCCTCCTGGAAGATGACGACGTCGGGCCGGCAGGCCCCGACGACGGCCGCCAGCGGCGCCTCCCTGCCGCTCCCGCCGTGCCGGATGTTGTAGCTGAGGAGCCGCATCACTGACCGTCGGGCTTGTCGATCAGCACGAGGTACGGCTGGCCCATCAGTTCCCCGCGCAAGTAAATCACCGCGTCGCGCGATCCCTGGATGTTCACCGGCCGGCGGACCATGGCCATCAGCCGCTCCCGGAGCGGCACGAGCGACGGGGCGATCTCCGGATCCTCCTCGCTCAGCGGACGCGAGTGCAGGCCGGGCACGAAGAATCCGGTGAGCTTGAAGAGCGCCATGACCTCGTCGCCGCCGACCAGTGTGAGATCGAGGTCGCTCGTGCCGGGGCCGTCGACATCGAACGCCGCATCGTCCTTCCAGCGGCGGCCTGTGACGGCGCTGCCCCGCAGGATGACGCCGGTGCCACGGGGAACCGCCTCGCGGATCGCCCGGACGAACTCGTCGAACGCCTTGCGATCGCCGTTGAACGCGAGCCGGATGACGTTCTCGCGCTTCTCATCCATCGTCAGCTCGTCTTCGGCCGAGCTGGTCCGTTCAGTCGCCATCCCTCCTCCACGCTGCCCGCAGTGCAACTGACGCGCCGTTTGCGCTACGCTTGCGGGCAGGGCCGTCATGAAAACGCTTACACTGACGGGTCGGCCCGCGATCGCACCCGACACATTGGAGTACCATCCTACGGAGTGCGCACTATTCAATAACGCCATGTAGGCTGGGCCGCTCAGGCTCGGCGCGCCGACGAGGAGAGCTATGACGACGCAGGCAACGCAGAGAATTACGTACGCGACGATGAGCGCGGACCCGAATCTTCATACCGACATCGACGCGGCCGTCGAGCGGGTCAAGGGCATGCTCGGCAAGACGCACCCGATGTACATCGACGGCAAGGCAGTCACGGCCGGCGCGCAGTTCGAGGACCGCAGCCCGATCGACACGCGCATCGTGCTCGGCACGTTCCAGCAGGGGGGCCGCGAGCACGTGCAGCAGGCCGTGGCCGCCGCGCGCGCGGCGTTTCCCGCGTGGAGCGGCCTGCCGTGGCAGGAGCGCGTGCGGCTCCTGAAGAAGGTCGCCGACACGATCCGCGCGCATCGCTTCGATCTCGCCGTCCTCATGATTCACGAGGTCGGCAAGAACCGCCTGGAGTGCCTCGGGGACGTCATCGAGACCGCGGATCTCATCGAGTACTACTGCGACGAGTTCGCGAACCACGGCGGCTACGAGCTGAAGATGGACGTGCTCGGCCCGAACGAGCAGAACATGAGCGTGATGCGCCCCTACGGCGTGTTCGGCGTCATCTCGCCGTTCAACTTCCCCATGGCGCTGGCCGGAGGCCCTGCCGGAGGCGCGCTCGTCGCCGGGAACACCGTGGTCTTCAAGCCCGCGACGGACACCCCGCTGATGGGCGCCGAGGTGTACGAGATGATGGCGGAGGCGGGCCTGCCGCACGGCGTCTTCAACTTCATCACGGGTCCCGGACGCACCGCCGGCCAGGAGATCATCGACAACGAGGGGATCGACGGGATCGTCTTCACCGGCTCGATGGAAGTCGGGATGAAGCTCCTGCGCGACAACGGCGCGCGGCGGATCCCGCGGCCGGTCATCATCGAGATGGGCGGCAAGAACCCGGCGATCATCACGAGCAAGGCCGACATCGACAAGGCGACCGACGGCGTGTACCGCTCGGCGTTCGGCGCGCAGGGGCAGAAGTGCTCCGCGTGCTCGCGCGTATACGTGTCGACAGAGGTCCGCGCGAAGTTCATCGAGCTCCTCGTCGAAAAGACGAAGAAGATCAAGATCGGCAACCCGCTCGAGCGCGATGTGTGGATGGGCCCTGTCGTCAACGAGGGCGCGCTGAAGACGTACGAAGAGGCGGTCGCGCGCGCGCGCCGCGACGGCGGGCGCATCCTCGCCGGCGGCAACCGCATCACGGCCGAACCCTACAACCACGGCTACTTCGTCGAGCCGACGCTCATCGACGGCCTGCCGAAGGATCACTCGCTGTTCAAGGAGGAGCTGTTCGTCCCGATCACCGTCATCGGCGAGGTGACGACGCTCGACGAAGCGATCGATCTCGCCAACGCGACCGAGTACGGACTGACGGCCGGCATCTTCTCGGAGGACGACGCGGAGATCGAGAAGTTCTTCAACCGGATCCAGGCGGGGACGACGTACGCGAACCGGCGGTCCGGCGCCACGACCGGCGCGTGGCCGGGCATCAACCCGTTCGGCGGCTGGAAGGCGAGCGGCTCGACCGGCCGCGGCACCGGCGGCCCGTGGTACGTGCAGCAGTTCATGCACGAGCAGAGCCGGGTCAGGATCCGGTAGCGCAGCCTGCCCCGCCATGTTGCGCAGCCCTTTAGGGCTGCCTCGTCCGTCGCGGCTGCCTCGTCCGTCGCAGCGGGGCGATTCTTCGCCCCGCTGCACAATCTTCGATCAGCCTTGTGTTCCGGAATGCGAGTGTCAGTGCTTCGCCGATCGTCTCCTCGTCGACGGCGCCAAGCGTCACCCGCGTGCATCCCTGGCGTCCCCAGGCGCCGCTCTCCGGCTCGAACGCCTTCGGACGCCGCGCGATGAACTCGTGCTGCTGCTCCGGCGTCAGCTTCACCATGCCGTGGCGGTTGTCGCCATGCAGGGTGGCGAAGATCCTGCCGTTCGCGCGGAAATCCGGATGGTCCATGTGCGCGCTCTCAATCGCGCCGGTCAGGCCGAGCGCAATCCTCCGGAAGTCATCGGGCTTCAGCATGAGAAGAGGATCTCACAGGAGGAGGAGAGGAACGAAGGCACTCCATGCGACGGACAGCCGCATTCAGCGCTGTTCCAGAACCACGGCTCGCTTGATGTAGTCCAGCTTCGGAAATTCCCGCAGGAGGTACGCATTGCCTCCCTCGAACACGGGATCCTGCCTGCCGGCCCTGATGCCGCCTCCCGCCCGCTCGCCGTACTCGGCGTACCACGCGTCGGCGACCTCCATGCCTTCGATGACGCGCGCGAACGGGACGAACGGCTCCGCATCGTGGGTCGCGCTGTTGTCTTTCAGGTTGATGAACACCTGCGCCGACCGCCCGTTCGGGTCCTTGAAGGCGAAGGCAACCGTGCCGCGCACGTTGGAGAGGACACGCGGGTCGTCCGGCATCGTCCGATCGCGCCAGCGCTTGGCGACCGCCGGATCGCCGTTGATCCCGAACTGCGCCCAGTCACCCGCCCGAATCCGGAAGACGCGCGCGGCGTCGTAAAATCCCGCGCGCACGAGATTGTAGAAACGATCGACGCCGTGGGGCGCCCACTCCCGGCGCATCTCGAGCGTGATCGGTCCCTGGCTCGTCTCGAGGAGAACGCGGCAGGCGTCAGGCGCCCGCTGCTGGAAGTCCGGCGCGTCCGGGTTCAGCAGGCGTTGACGACCCGATTGCGCGCCCGTCGCTTCGATCGACAGGACGAGTACGGCGGCGATCGCGTGGCACAGCCGGGCCGTTGTTGGACGTATCATGCAGCACCCACCATGACGGCTGCTGTGTATTCCGTTTCGACGTTCTCGAAGAACACGCCCTGCAACCGACCCGGCTCGAGCTGCGGCAGGTCGAGCTCGAAGCGGTGCTCCCGATCGGCGGAGAGCGTCGAGAGGTCGGCATAGAACCCGACGAAGGTGCGCGGCGCGGTGCGGACGGCGCTGTAGGCCTTCTTCAGCTCCACTGTGCGGCCATCGATCTTCAGCCGCGCCTCCCAGCGGGCGTCCGGCTCCGCGATCTGCACGAACAGCAGCAGCCGCTCCGGCACGAGCCACGTCGTGCGGAAATCCTCAGCGGTCCACGGGATTGGCCATGCCTTCTGCCTCCGGGCGAGCTGGTCGACGATCCGCTGCGGGATCGTGAAGCGTCCTTCGATGTGCCCGCCGGCGGAGGCGGGATCGTATTCGACAATCGGTTCGTACTGGCGGAAGCGCGCGTCGGCGAACTGCAACGGAACGGTCGCTACCCGCCCGCCAATCCGCGCGGATGCGACTGCAATCCCGTTGACGGTGACGGTCGCCGCGGACGCGCCCAGCGGCAGTACCACAAGCCCGTCGATCGACGTGCCCGCCTCGCCGCGCACGCCGGTCAAGGCAATCGCGCCGTTGGCCAGCGACGCTCTTCCAGTCACGTTGAAGAGCATCGGCTCGCGCACCTCCGGCGCCGGCCGCAGTCTGAGGACGAGCGCGGATCCGCCGTCCATCGGGAGCGACACGCGATCGCGCGCACTCCAGAAGCCGGCTGCCGGCTTTCCCCGCAGCCGCCCCTCGACGGGATACATCTCCTCCAGCGCGAACGAGGCGCCCGCGGACGCCTTCAGCCCGATGGTGTCGTCGAGCACGAACGCCGCGTCGAGCTGCCGGCCGTTCGGATTGAACAGGAAGATGTAGCCGCTGTCGCCGACGATTGCGGACGTGCCATCGACTTTCCCGATCGCCGGCTGCCCCAGGATCATGCGTGTGTGGCGCAGGTACTCCTTGTTCGCGGCGGTCCAGTCGATCCACCCACGGAACCACGTCCGATCGGCTTCACTGAAGCTCTTGTACTCCTCCGGGTCGCGGGCGGGAATCATGTTGAGCACGTTGTTCCAGCCGGCCGTGGCAATCGACGAGAGGAGCGAGTACTTCCAGCCCAGGTAGTCCCAGTCGCGCTCGCGCAGGGGCAGCAGCACGGCGCCGCGATCGTCCGTGCGCCGCTGGGGCATGTCACCGGTGTCGTCCGCGCGCGACGTCTGGTGGTTGGCGAAGCCGGGAACAATCTCGTTCGGCGCGAACTCGTACTTCCGATAGCGATACGCGGTGTAGCGCTCGCGATCCGCCGATACCCGGTCGAAGTGCAGATCGGGAAACGGCACGAAGCTCTCGGGCTGTTCGTCGTTTGCGGTCGGATGCGGATAGCTGCCGGCCAGCCACGTCCACGGGCCGTAGAGGTGATACGCCTGCCGGCCGTCGATCGCGATATCGGGCAGCCGCCGGCGCAACTCCTCCATCACCCGCCGCCAGCCCGCCCACTGCGCGTAGCGGCTCGTGCCTGGATAGCCGAGGAACGTGTGGTCGAATGCGTACCCGCCGATGCCCGTCTTGTCGTGGAACGCGACCAGCTCGTCGATCAGCCAGTCCTGCAGGCTGCGAACGCCGAGGCTCGCATACTTGCGGCTGGGATTGTCCGCCGGCGAGACCAGCCATTCGGCGTTCTGCGAAAACGGCAGCACGGGATACACATACGCGACCAGCCTGACGTTTCTCGTCTTCGCGTAATCCAGCATCTCCTGCACGGACGGAGGAATCGCGCTGGTCCTGGGGTCCCACTCACCTTTCCGGATCTTCTGCCCGAGACCGAGCCACAGGGTGTGCTCCCAGCTCCAGTCGTCCTTGCTCTCTTCGCGGCGCGACAGCGCGGAATTCGACGGCGCGAACAACAGATGATCCGCGCCCAGCTCCGCGGCGCGGTCGATGACCCGCTTGTACTCGGCACGTCCCTCCGGCAGCGCGATGTCGATCTGGTAATCGTTGACGCACCACCCGACCATGAGGTTCAGCGGCTTCTCGGGTCGGTACAGCAGGAAGCTGTGCACCAGGCTGGTGAACGCGGCAATCTCTCCTTCGTCCATCCCCGGCGCGAGCGGCTGCGGCGGCTTCAGCCGCCATTCGGGGATCATGCGATCGGGCTCCATGCGGCCAGTCAGCGCGTAAGGAGCGATGAGCCCGCGATCGGCGGCGAACCGACCGCGCTCGGCGGTCCAGTCCATGTCCGGCTTGTAATGAATGGAGAAGGCGTTCCCGTCGCGTGTGAACTCGAGGAACGGGTTCTGCACGACCGCGAGGAGCCCGCGGCCGCCGTCAAGCCTTATTGCCGCGCCGTAATCCCCGGTGCCCAGGTTCGTGCGGGCGCTCTTCGGCACGTACACGTCTTTGATGGGCTCGCCCAGCGACGATCGGAAGACCCGCACGTCGTCCACGTGGTACGTCGATGGCGAGGCAGCCCTGAAGGGCTGCGCAACAACGCCGTCCCGCGAGGGGTTGCCGTCTCGCGAGGGGTTGCCGTCTCGCGAGGGGTTGCCGTCTCGCGGGGGGTTGCCGTCTCGCGAGGGGTTGCCGTCTCGCGAGGGGTTGCGCAGCCCTTCAGGGCTGCCGGCGACGTCAATGGAGATCTGCTTGCTGATGAAGCGCCAGTCAGGCTGGAGCTCGTAGACGACCTCGACGCGGTACGCCCCCGCGGCCCACGCGTAGGTCACGCGATCTTTGGCGACGGTGCGTGACGGGGCCGGCAAAGACCGGCTGTCGAAGGTCTGTCCGCCTACCGTGACGCTGAAATCATCGCTCGTGAATTGAAACGTGTGCGCGAGCGCGGTGTCGGTCAGCGCCGAGAGTCCTCGCGCGCCAAACTCCGCTCGGATGCGCACGTTGCGCAGCGATGGCGCGGGCGCATAGCCAGACCCCGCCAACGCAGCCGAGAGTCCGAGCAACATGAGGAGGAGGAAGCAACGGATTGATCGCATGGGTGAGATTCTGGCCGCGGCGCGAGGGGGATGCAACTAGTTGGTGAGTTGGTGAATTGGTGAGTTGGTGAATTGGTGGCGGGGCGTTATCAAGGAATGCGCCCGAGCGAGGCGGAGCCTCTCGACGGTCTGAGGCGGAGCCTCGCTAGAGCTGGGAGGCGAAAACCGTTGAGTCCAGACGGATCGCCGAATAATGATAGCGGCAATGAAACGGCGACTCTCTGCCGGTGGACTGGCTGCCGTGCTTGTGCTGGGGACGCTCGGGTCCCGCACGCTCGACGCGCAGTCCTTCGTGCCGGCGACCGATATCGTTGTCCCCGGCGGCACCGCCGGAGTCGCCGAGGCCATGGGAATGCCGCCTCCCGATCTGGCGGTGTTCATCCCGGAGCTGGTGCGGCGTATCTACGCGGTGCCCCAGGGCAGGAACGCGCGGGTCGATCGTCTACAGGACGTGTTCCGCTCGTACCTGGACGCGGTCGACCAGTTCGACCAGGCGCTCTCCGGGGTGCAGACGCGGGGCGGCGCGGTATCGTTGACGCTCGCCGCCAAGAAGGGGGGGCGCGAGCATTTGAAGGACGTCCTCGACGGCCTGGGGCTCACGCTTCGGGAGCATTCGCAGAAGTATTCCGTCGAGGCCGGAGGAGACAAGCCCGCCGTACTGTCGCCGCTCTTCCACCGTCTCGGTGTGGATCCCGTGCAGATCGCGCGTCGCCTGAACGAGGGCGATTCCATTCGCATCGAGGTCACGTCGGACGTCGTCCCGCTGCCGCTGGACGCCGCGACATGGAGCCACGTCATTCTTCAGGAGAAGGTCCCCCCCTCGCGCCTGTTCGCACGGGTGATGAGCGAGCGGCGAGCCGCGTTGCTCGCACACGGGCTGGCGTGGCTGGACGACGAGACGTTGCTCTACCTCGCGCACAATCCCGACCTGCTGCGGAAGCTGTACGAAGATCACGCCCCGGTGTTCGCCGGGTTCGGCCGCAGCGTGCGCGTCCGCGAAAACAGGATCGCGGTCCCCGGCGGGAGCGCCGCCGAGCCGCTGTGGGAAACAGTCGTGGACGAGAAGGTCGACCGCCCGGATCGGTTCATCCGGAGCCTTCTCGAGAAACAGGATGGCCGTCTTGCCTATTTCTATGATGCCATCGCGAGTCTGGATGCGCCCCATGCTCGCTTCGCGCTCGGCCTCTGGATCCCGGACTCCACGCTGCGCGCCGAGCGTTTCAGAGCCCTGACGGCGACGAGCAGGGATGGCTTGGTTGCGCTGCAGCCGAAGACGTTTCCGTTCGTACGCCTGCCCCTGGATCTGGCGATCGTGCTCGCGCGGATCCGCGTGCAACCCGACGGTGTGCCGGCGGCGCCGAGCACCCGCGCCCTTTGGGACATGGTGTTCGCCAGCGCGGACATCCCCGACGATCCGGCGAAGGAACTCAAGAATCTCCGGCCGGACGGCGTCATGGACGCCGCGTGGCTGGCCGACAAGACGATGACGGTGGTGCGCACGACGGAACGGGCGGAACGACTCGACACGATCGCGTTCGGCCAGCGTGTAATGGGCGGCGCGCCCGATGCCGCCCTTCCGGACGTGCTCATGGCCTTGCGCGGGTTCATGCAGTTCCGCATGCTGATGTTGACGCTGGATCGCATGGGCGTCGCGGACCCGGCCCTTTTTGCGGCGGCCGCCCGGCGCGCCCGCTCCATCGGGGCATTCGGGCCGGATCGCGCGTTCTTCGTGCTGGCGCAGTTCCAGCCCTCGCTCGCGCTGGTGGCGCGCATGCACGCGGCGCGATCGCTCGACGGTCCCCGCGCGCATCAACTCGTGCGCGACCTGGTCGCGATCGAGCCGGCGCACGAGGGGTACCGGGGCGCCGTCGCCCGATGGCTCGACCAGTCCCTGCTGGCGGCGCTGCCCGCGGCGACGGACGTCTCCGACGAGATGCGCCTGCTGCAGGCGCTTGCCGGCCGGCACGAGCACCCCGGGCCGGCGCGCACGATCGAATTCGAGGACCGCACATATCGGGTCGATCTACCCGGCGCGGAACTGCGCCGGCTGACCGAAGTCAGGCGCAGGCAGGGAGGCCACGACCTCTCCGACGTCCTCGCCTTTGCGCGCGCCGTGCGGCATCTGGCCCTGCTCAATCCCACGACGGCCACGGTGGCTGACGTGCGCGGGGCGGCCGAGATGCTCCAACGGACGGGTGCCGTGTTCAAGCCGGACAAGATCGCTCCGCCGGGTGTCGAGCGAACCCGCGATCCGCGGGCAGTGCTCGCGAAGACGCTCAAGGATCTCGGCAGGATCGCGAAGCCGCAGGACGTGCAGAAGGCGCCGGAGGCCGCCGGGCCCCTGTACGAACTCAGCGATGCCCTGTTGGCACGGACGCTGATGGCGTGCACCTATGCGCTGGCGATTGGCGATGCGGGAGGGACGGTGCTGCTCGCCGCGGACCCGTCCCGGCGCCACGACTTCGGCCTCCTCGATGCCGACGAGGAGCGGCGCCGGCGCACGCCCTGGCTGCTCCCGGCCGAACAGCTCGACGCCGGCGTCCCGTGGCACGTGCTTGGCTCCGCGCTGGCGCTGGACGTCGGGTTGTCGCGCCTGGCGCTGCGGCGCGTGTCCGGCGACAAGGCGGTCGAGCACCCCGAGGCGGTGAACGCGACCGACCAGCGGACCTTCATGCGAAGCCTGGCGCTGCTGGATCCCACCGCGCTCGTCGACGCGGAGCGCGACGAAATAGCGGCGGCCATCGCCCGCGGGCGGGCTCGAGTCGCCGCCGCCGACGCGGCCGCGCTCGAGACGATCGCGCGCGAGATTCATCCGCTCGCGGTTGACGGGCTGCGCCGGCGCGCCCTCCGGTGGACGCTCGCGAACGCGCCCGCGCACCTCGGGCAGTGGCTGTCCATGGCGGAACTGGCCGCGCTCGGCACGCCGTCGGCGCCGCTCCACCCATGGGGCATGTCGGGGCTCGTCGTCGGCGCCTGTTTGTGCACGACGCTGCACACGGACATGCCGTGGCACATCCTCGCCGGGCAGACGTCGCTCGGCATGCTGCCGGCGAACGTCGCCGATCTCAATCTGCGCGTGCTCGAGATCTCCGCCGGGATGAAGATCCCGGCCGCACTCGGCAAGCCGATTCTCGCCGCCGCGCTGCAGGCCTTCCTGGACGAAGCGAACCCATCGGATGGCGACGACTGGATGACGCTCGTGCGCACGGCGCAGCGGCTCACGCGGGAAGATATCGAGGACTACATGGCCGCATTGACCGCAAACGGCACCCTCGTGCCCACCGGCGCAATCACCGCGGCCATCACGGCAGGGCGCCGATGACGCTGCGGCTGCTCGTCCTCGCCGTGTGTGCCATTGGCGCCGGCGCCGCGCAGACGCCGCCGCCCGGGAGCGCACCATCGGTGTCGATCGTCTCGCCGGCCGAGGGCACCTATCTCAGCGGCCCGGTGCTCCTGCGCGCGATAATCAATCCCTCCCGAGCCGTCGCCAACGCCGTCTTCTACGCCGACGGCGAGCAGGTCTGCTCGATCTCCCGTCCCCCGTTCGAGTGCGACTGGGACGCCGGCGGCCCCGTGATCGAGCACCACATTCGGCTGGTCGCCACGTTGAGGGCCGGGGGGCGGATCGTCCGGACGGTGCGGACCAAGGGTGTCGGGTACGCCGAAAACGTGGACGTGGACGTGGTGCAGGTCACGGCCACGGTGTCGAAGGACGGGCACTTCGTGCACGGCCTGCCGGCCTCGGCCTTTCACGTGTGGGAGGATGGGGTCCCGCAGACAATCACGAGCTTCTCGGACTCCAGCGTCCCGCTCGATCTCGTGGTCGCCGTGGACATCAGCGGCAGCATGGCCGCCGCGATGCCCCGGCTCAGGACGGCGGCTCGCGAGTTCCTCACCGCGATCCCGGAGAAGGACACGGTCACGCTGCTGGCGTTCAACGACAATATCTTCCCGCTCGCCCGCAAGGCGACGAGCACCGCCGACCGGGCGGGCGCCGTCGAGCGGCTCGCCCCCTGGGGCATGACCGCGCTCTACGACGTGGTCATCAAGTCGATCGAGCTCCTCGGCACCCGCAGGGGCCGAAAGGCGATGGTCGTCTTCACCGACGGCGAGGACCAGGGGAGCCACGCGACCCTGGACGACGCGCTGGCACGCGTGCAGGAGACGGACGCCGCGATCTTCATGATCGGGCAGGGGCGGGGAACGTCTCTCGAGAATCTCCAGAAAGTGATGCACCGGCTCGCCGAGCCGACCGGCGGGCGCGCGGTGTTCACCCAGAAGGTCGATGACCTGCAGAAGGTGTTCCGGGAACTGCTCGACGAGCTGTCCAACCAGTACCTGATCGCGTATGCCCCGACGAACACGAAGCGCGACGGCACGTCGCGCACGATCAAGGTGCAGGTGGACGGCTACCGCCACGTTCGCGCACGGCAGGGATACCGCGCTCCAAGCAGGTAGTTACCGATCGCCCTTGGGTTTCCCCGTCATCGGCACGAAGAGGACTGGAACCGTGCGAAGCGTCTCGGTGCCGGTGGTCGTCCGGCGCAGGATGCGGAGCTCCTGGATGACGGATCCGACGGGGATGGCCATCAGCCCGCCGGCCCGCAGTTGATCGACCAGCGCCTGCGGCACTTCCTCGGGCGCCGCCGTCACCATGATCCGATCGTACGGGGCGTGTTCGGGCCAGCCGAAATACCCGTTGCCGGTGCGCACGTGCACGTTGCGATGTCCGAGCCGTGCCAGCGTCTCCCGCGCGCGGTCGGCCAGGGGCGCAACGATCTCGATGGTGTACACGTCCCTGACGAGGACGCTCAGAATCGCGGCCTGGTAGCCCGAACCCGTGCCGATCTCGAGCACACGATGCCCTGGCTCGAGTTCCAGCGCCTCGGTCATCAAGGCCACGATGTACGGTTGTGAGATGGTCTGGTCGTAGCCGATGGGCAACGGCCCGTCTTGATAGGCGTGGCCGCGCGAACGCTCGGGGATGAACAGGTGCCGCGGCACCTTCAGCATGGCGTCGAGGACGCGCGGGCTGCGGATGCCGCGCGCCTTGATCTGCCGGTCCACCATCCGCTGGCGCTCGGCGTCCCTGTCCGGCGACGTACGCTGCAGCGCAATCGTTGTCATCGTGCAGGCGACAGCCGCGACGAATACCGCGAGGCGGGTAATTCGTGTCCTTGCCACGACGCCACCACTTTCCATTGTCGCGCCGCAGCGCGGGCGGGGGCAAATAATTCGTGAATTGGTGAATTGGTGAGTTGGTGAGTTGGTGAATTGGTGAATTGCCGGCGGATTCCGAAGCGTGGCCGGATCGTGGCGCATGAATCAGCATTAACTGAGGTGGTCACAGAAGCGCGACCGGACCTGATTCTCATTGACCGCACCAGACCTGCCGGGTATTCTCCCCCGTCGCACACTGCGTCTCGGAGGGCGCCAATGCTCTTTCGGCTGACGGTATTCCTTGTCGCGAGTGTCGTCCTCGCCTCGCCGCTTCAGCAGCCTCTAGTAACGACGCGAGATACACGCGCGATTACCAAAGACGGGGCTTTGGCAGTCGAGACGTTCCTCGTGAATAACACCAACGAAATGATATCAGCCTGGAAGATCTCTCTTGAGTTCAGGCTGTCGAACGGAAGAGAGAGCGGACGAGCCATCACCCGAGAGTCGTTGGGCACTCTTGCCGGATTCGACAAAACCGGAATCGCGGCTCCCCCTCAAGGCACCGCGCGAGAGGTGATTCTAATCGGCGGCCCTCCCGATGTCACTATCGACTCTGCCACATGCACTGTCGAATGGGCCGTCTTCGCCGACGGAACGTGGATCGGTTCTTCGGAGGGTGTGGACGAGTTGTTCAAGCAGCGGGAACGCGAGGTTGCGGCGTGGGCGGTCGTGGCGGATGCGATGCGAATCGGCAGTCGTGCGGGCGGCACGGGAGGATTGCGCGCGGCCCTCGACTATCTCGATCGTAATGACCAGGAGGATCGGGACCACCCGACCAAGAACGTTATGCGAGCGAACCTGCGACGTGCGCTCGCCCAGGACCGCGCGATTCGGGCAACGCCGGATGAGTTCATGCGAATTTGGACATCGAAAGCGGACGCACGGGTCAAGGCGACATCGCAGTACCTAGTCCGGAGAGCTATGAGGACGGCACGATGAACGTCCCTTTCGTGCAGTCCTTACCAAGGCCATCGCCACGAATATGACCCAGAGAGCACCGCACGCCGCCATCGACGACATTGGCGTCCGGTTACATCTCATGGAAAGCGCACCTGCACCGGCTTCCCCTCGAAACTGATTCGCTTCGTCCCCTTCTCTCCCGCGACGCGCACCTCAATCGCGCGCTTCAGCGGCGGCCGCATCTTCGATCCGCGTGCGAGCGAGAGAGTCAGGCGCCGGTCGGCATCGCGCCACGCCATCTCGATCCGCATGAACTCGCCCTTGCGGTAGTCGAACGTCTTCCCGTCATCCTCGTACAGCGAGAACGCGCCGTCGGCGCCTGGATAGACGACGAGCGCGAGGGGCGCATCGACCGGTTGATCGACGTACTGCTTCACCGGGCCGAGCGGCAGGATCGCGCCGGCGCGCACGTGCAGGGGCATCGTCTCGAGATCGACCATGCGCTCGATCTCGCGGCCGCCTTCCAGCTTCTCCTCCGTCCAGAAGTCGAACCAGGTGCCGCGCGGCAGGTACAGGCGGCGTACGGTCGCGCCCTTCTCGACGACGGGTGACACAAGAATGTCGCGGCCCCACAGGAACTGGTCCCCTCGCGCCGTGGCCACCGGATCGTCCGGATAGTGGAGCCAGAGCGCGCGCATCATCGGCACGCCGGTCGCGCAGCACTCGCGCGCCGCGCTGTAGGTGTACGGCAGCATGCGATACCGCAGCTCGAGGTACTTCTTGACGATCGGCTCGACCGCCGCATTGTGCAGCTCGCTGGCGTCGGGCTCCGCCGCTCCCCCGGTATAGCCGCGCACCTCCGAGTGTCCCAGCTCGCCCGTGTTCCAGCCCCACGGCAGCCGCAGGTGCCACGTGCGGCCGTGCGCGCGGAAGAGCGGACAGAACGTGCCGAACTGGAACCACCGCACGTGCAGCTCGCCGGTGTATTCCGGCGTCGGCACGAAGCCGCCGATGTCGGTCCCCCAGAACGGAATGCCCGACAGACTCGTGTTGATCGCGACCGGCACGTGCGTCTTCAGCGTCTCCCACGTGGAGTACACGTCACCGGACCAGAGGAACGCGCCGTAGCGCTGCATGCCGGGCGCGCCGTTGCGGTGGAGCGCGAACGGGCGCTCGTTCGGGCGCCAGAGCTGCGGCCCTTCCCAGTACATGCGGATCCGCGCCAGACGCGACGGCGCGTCGAGTCCGTCACCCTGATCCGGCCACCAGCCGTCGACGCCGAGGTCGTACACCGGCTTGTGGTACGGCCAGTAGCAGGGCACCGCGCGATCCTCCGGCCACTTGCCGTCGGGCGTGCGGCCGCTCGGCACCGCCTTCTCAGGCGTGCACGCGTCGTGCACGGTGCCGCTCATCCGCCGCCCTTCGATGACGGAGTGGAGGACGATGCGATAGTGCGCGGCGTGGAGGTCATCGATCATCTGCTTCGGGTCGGGGAAGTTCTCCTTCTTCCACGTGAACTCGCCGTTGCGCGTGTTCCAGCCTGACGGCGTGAACTCCGTGCCCAGATAGATGAGCGCGTCGCACGGCAGTTGCTTCTCGCGGAAGGTCCGCGCGACCCACATGACTTCGTCGGGACCGCCGAGCGTCCGGTGTGACTGCATGTAGCCGAAGGTCCACAGCGCCGGCAGCTCCGCAAATCCCGTGACGCGCGCGTACTCGCCGACAATCTGCTTCGGATCGCGCGAGGCGGTGACGAAGACGTCGAGCGCCGCCGCGTTTGCGCTGAATGGAGTGAGCTTGCCATCGGCGCCGGTCAGATCGAAGGTGCCGAGGGGCTGATGGATGAAGAGCCCCCAGCCCTCCGTCCCAATCAGCCACTGAATCGGCGCGCGTCCACCGTGCGTCCGAAGCTGATAGCCTCCCTGTCCGTTGCGCATGCGATCGACGACGCCCTTGCGATCGAACTGCGCCCCTCCCTCGCCGAATCCGAGCAGCGGTCCTTTCCCGAGGAGGAACGACAGGCCGCCGGACCCGGCGTCCAGCGTAAGCTTCTGCACCGGCTGGCCCTCGGCCGTTTCGACGTGGATCGTCGGCGGACCAGGCGTGAAGCGGACCGACAGGTTCCCGGCGCGGATCGGACCGAACGCGCCGCCGGCCGCGCGCCGAGCGGCGGATCGTCCGGACGCCGCCGCCACGAGCGCCCCATCGTCGGCGACAACGGTCGTGCCGGCGGGGAGAACCGTCAGGCGGACGGTCAATGGACTGACCGACGCCACGGCAATCTCAACCGGCTTGCCGCCAATCAGAATCGGCGCCGACTGGCCGCGGAGGACGCCGCCTGAGAAGAAAACACCGGCGCTTCCCGCGCCAAGCTGTTTCAATAGAGCACGACGGGAGATCGGAAGCATGCGTGTGTCCTCTCCGTGTGATTCCGTGTTTTTCCGTGGTTTGATTGCCGTGGTCCTCCCTGCTCTTCCGTGTCCTTCCGTGTTGCATGGTAATGCAAACGCTTCCACAGGCGTATACAATGCCGCAAACGCCTTCCGGGAGCTTCCATGAAATCTGTGCGTCACTTCTCGTTCCGTTCCGGCGTCATCGTGGTGGCGCTGCTCGGTGTTTCGTCGCTGGCCTTCGCCCAGGGCACGGTCGCCGACTACAAGCGCGCGATGGGGCTGCGCGACAAGTACCAGAACACAGTCCTCAACGTCACCGACCAGGCGCGGTGGCTCGCGAACACCAACCGACTCATCTATCGGAAGACCGTGAAGGGCGGGCACGAGTTCGTGCTCGTCGATGCGGACGCGCAGACGAAGAAGGCGCCGTTCGATCACGAGAAGCTCGCGGCCGCGCTGAAGACGGCGCTGCCCGGCCGTCCGATTACGGCGGTGACGCTGCCGTTCACGACGTTCAACCTCATCGACAACGACCGCGCGATTCAGTTCACGGTCGGCCCGGCTGTCGCGCCGGGCGGCGGCCGCGGTGGACGCGGCGGCCTCATCCCGGACGCCGATGCCTGGCGCTGCTCGCTGGAGACCTACACGTGCCGGCCCCCGCAGGGCCCCGGCCGCGGCGGGCGCGGCGGTCGCGGCGCCGGCGGTGGACTGGCCGGCCCCGTGCGGCCGCCCTTCGACATCAACGGCGCGGAGCCGAAGAAGTCGCCCGACGGCACCCTCGAAGCCCTGGTCAACAACTACAACGTGGCGATCCGCAAGCCGGGCGAGCGTACGGTGACCCTGCTCGGCACCGACGGATCCGAGGGCGGATACTACGACCCCGATTCGCTCGCGTGGTCGCCCGACTCGAAGAAGATCGCCATCTACCGGGTCAAACCAGGTTATCGCCGGTACGTGCACTACGTCGAATCGTCGCCGGAGGATCAGCTCCAGCCCAAGGACTCCGTGATGCAGTATGCGAAGCCGGGGGACGTGCTGGACAACGAGCAGCCGGTGTTGTTCACGGTCGAGACGAAGAAGCAGACGTTCATCGACAACGGGCTCTTCCCCAACGCGTACGACGTCACGCGCCTCGAATGGAGGAAGGACAGCTCGGCGGTTACCTTCGAGTACAACCAGCGCGGCCACCAGCTCTATCGCGTGATCGAAATCGACGCGGCGACGGCGAAGGCGCGCACGGTCATCAGCGAGGAGCCGAAGACGTTCTTCTGCTACTCGGGCAAGAAGTATCGCTACGACGTCGACGACGGGAAGGAAATCATCTGGATGTCGGAGCGGGACGGCTGGAACCACCTGTACCTGTACGACGGCACGACCGGGCAGGTGAAGAACCAGATCACGAAGGGCGCGTGGCCCGTGCGAAGCGTGGTGGCCACCGACGCGAAGAACCGGCAGATCTACTTCAGCGCGAGCGGCATGCACCCGGGCAAGGATCCCTATTTCGTCGAATACTTCCGCATCAACTTCGACGGGACCGGGCTCACCCCGTTGACCACGGCGGACGCGAACCACACCGCCACGTTCTCGCCGGGGTTCCCGAACAACGTGCCGAAGTACTACATCGACGCCTACTCGCGCGTGGACACCCCGCCCGTCACCGAGCTGCGGCGCGTGGCGGATGGCGGTCTCGTCATGGAGCTCGAGCGCGCGGACGCCGCGGAATTGACCAAGGCGGGCTGGAAAGCGCCAGAAGTGTTCGTCGCGAAGGGGCGCGACAACGTCACCGACATCTGGGGGTTGATCTTCCGGCCGTCGAGCTTCACGCCCGCGAAGAAGTACCCGGTGATCGAGAACATCTACGCGGGACCGCAGGGGTCATTCGTCCCCAAGGGCTTCGGCGCGTACAACCAGATGCAGGCCCAGGCGGAGCTCGGCTTCATCGTCGTCCAGATCGACGGCATGGGCACGAACAACCGCTCGAAGGCGTTCCACGACATCGCGTGGAAGGACCTGAAGGACGCGGGGTTCCCCGATCGGCTCCTCTGGCACAAGGCGGTCGCGGCGAAGTACCCGTACTACGACATCACGCGCGTGGGACTCTACGGAACATCAGCAGGCGGCCAGAACGCCCTCGGCGGACTGCTCTTCTTCCCCGAGTTCTACAAGGCGGCGTTCTCCGCGGCGGGCTGCCACGACAACCGCATGGACAAGATCTGGTGGAACGAGCAGTGGATGGGATGGCCGATCGGGGCCGAGTACGCGGAGTCCTCCAACGTCGACAACGCGTACCGCCTCCAGGGCAAGGTGCTGCTCGTCGTCGGCGAGATGGACCACAACGTGGACCCCTCGTCCACGATGCAGGTCGTCAATCGGCTGATCAAGCACAACAAGGATTTCGAGCTGCTGGTCGTGCCTGGCATGGACCACGGGTCGGGCGGCGCGTTCGGCGATCACAAGCGGTACGACTTCTTCGTGCGCAACCTGCTGGGCGTCACCCCGCCCGAATGGAAGCTGCTCGAGGATGCCGCGAAGCCCACGACGACGACGGCAGGGGGGGTTGACTAGGTTCTCCAGGGTTCTACGGGGTTCTACGGTAGAACCTCGTAGAACCTACTCGAGCCCCCTTCTGACCCGATCGAGCGCCGCAACGGCTTCGTCCGTGAGGCGCGCGTAGGTCTCGATCCACTCCGCCTGCGCGGCAGTCGGCCGGCCGCTGTAGTTGCCGACCTGGATCGTGAGCCAGTTGATCCGTCCCGGCAGGTTCACGTGGCCGGGATCGCGCGGGTCGCCGCGCAGCGCGAGAACGACCGGGCGCAGGTCGCCGCGCAGACGCGCCGCCTGCGCCCGTTTTGCCGGATCCGCCTCGAGCGACGCGACCTGGCGCTCGATCGCCGCAAGCTCCCCGTTCGCGCGCGCCAGCGTGCACTGCGTGCGCTCGATCTTCTGCGCGGCGCTGAGCCACGCGCGCATGTCGTCCGCGGTCGCTGTCACGCGTGGATCGAGCCGCACGTCCACCGGTTGTTCAGCACGCGCTCCGCCCGCCGTCACCGTCGCCGTGTACCGCCCGGGAATGGCGCGCACCCAGCTTCCGCCACCGCGCCCGCCGCGTCCGCCCCTTCCCTGCCCCGCCGGCGACGGACCGCACGAAGACGAGCGCGACAGGTTCCACACGGCGCGGTTCACACCGGCTGCGCCGGGACCGTCGAACGTCTGCACCACGCCGCCCGATGCATCTGTAATCGTGATGGTCACCGACGGCACTGACGCCGGCAGGTAGTACGACAGGATGGCACCGTACGGCTGGTTGCGCGCGACCCACACGCGATTGCCGAGGGAACTCACGTCGCTCGCCGGGATATACCGCACCGCCGGCGTCGGCTTGAACAGCGTCAACGCTGACGGGCGCACCCGCGCGATCTCCTGGAGCGGCGTCACGTCGTCGAGCACGTAGAACCCGCGCGCGTGCGTCGCGATGACGAGGTCGTTGTCACGCGGATGGACGACGAGATCCACGGTGGCGAGATGCGGCAGACCGAGGCGCAGATCGGCCCACCTGGTGCCGCGGTCGAACGACGCGAAGACGCCGAGCTCGGTGCCCGCGTAGAGCAGGTTCGGCTGCCTTGGATCCTCTCGCACGACGTGCGCATACCCCGTCAGACCGCCGGTGATCTTCTTCCACGTCTCCCCGAAGTCGGTCGTGACGAAGACGTACGGCGAGAAGTCATCGAGCCGGTGCTGGTCGATCGTGAGGTAGGCCGTGCCGGCCTCGGCGGCGGAGGCGGAGATCGACGACACCCATGAGAACTTCGGCGCGCCGGCGATCCTCGGCCCGACGTTCCGCCACGTCCTCCCGCCGTCGCGCGTGATCTGCACGTTTCCGTCGTCGGTTCCTGCCCAGACAACGTGCGGATCGCGCGGGCTCTCGGCGATTGAAATGACGGTGCAGTGGTATTCGGCGCGCGTGTTGTCGGTCGAAATCGGACCGCCGCTCGACTTCTGCTTCTCCGGATCGTCGGTCGTCAGGTCCGGGCTGATCGCCTGCCAGGTCTCTCCATGGTCGGTGGTCTTGAAGAGCACGTTGCCGCCGTAATAGAGGACGTCCGGGTTCGTGGGCGACATGTGGACCGGGGAGTTCCAGTTGAAGCGGTACTTCTCCAGGTTCGCGCCGCCCCCGGCCGGGCCGGGCGGATACGGCTGGATGTAGCGCTCCTCGCGGTTCCGCATGTCGAGGCGCGTGATGTCGCCGAAGTGGCCGTTGTAGTAGATGAGATTCGGATCGCGCGGGTCCGCGATCGCGTGCATGCCGTCGGCCATGTAGCGCAGCCGCGTCCAGTCTCCCTCCCGCACGCCGGCCTGGTTCCACTTCTCGTTGGGGCCGCGCCAGATTTCGTGATCCTGGAAGCCGCCAAGGATGTTGTACGGCTCGGCCATGTCCACGCTTACGTGGTACGGCTGCGCCATCGGCATGTTGTTCACGAAGTCCCAGTTGCGCCCGTAATCGTTCGTGATGAAGAAGCCGCCGTCCGTGCCGCACAGCATCCGCTTCGGGTTGCCGGGATCGATCCAGAGCGCGTGGTGATCGCCGAACATCCGGCCGCCGCCCGACGCGAACGTGCGTCCTCCGTCGGTCGAGACGTTGAACGAGCCGGAGAGCGTGTACACCCGCTCCGGATCGACGGGATCCGCGCGGACCTGCGTGTAGTAGAACGGCCGGTTGTTGATGCGCCGCTCGTTGTTCACCATCTTCCAGGTCGCGCCGCGATCGTTCGACCGCCAGAGGACGCCGTCCTCCTGCGCTTCGATGAGCGCGTAGACGATGTCCGGGTTGTTCCGGTGGATGCTGACGCCGATCCGCCCGAGCAGCTTCGCGCCCGGAAGGCCGTTCTTCAACCCCGGATCGGTCAGCTTCTTCCACGTCACGCCACCGTCGGCGGATCGATACAAGCCGCCGCCCGCGCCGCCGCTCCTGAACGCCCACGGCTGCCGCAGGTAGTCGTACATCCCCGCGTAGACGATGTTGGGATCCCTGGGGTCGATCGCGACGTCGCTCGCGCCGGTGGTCTCGTTGACGAAGAGCGTGCGCTGCCACGTCGTCCCGCCGTCAATCGACCTGAAGATCCCGCGCTCGGTGTTCGGACCGAAGGCATGCCCCATGGCGGCCGCAAGGACGACCCGCGGGTTGGCCGGGTGGATCGCGATGCGCGAAAACCGCTCCGTGCGCTCGAGGCCGAGACGCTTCCAGGAGCGGCCGCCGTCGATCGACTTGTAGATGCCGTCGCCGAACGAGATGCTGTTGCGCACCGCCCCCTCACCGGTCCCGACATACACGACGTCGGGATTGTCCGGTTGGACCGCGATCGCGCCAATCGAGAGGGTGTTCCCGGTTTCGAACACCGGGTCAAAAGTGATCCCGCCATTCGTCGACTTGTACAAGCCGGCGGACGATGCCCCTGCGTAAAGGACGTCCGGATTGCCGGGAACGCCGGCCACGTCCGCGACGCGCCCGGCGAACATCGCCGGGCCGACCGCACGCCAGGACATCCCGCCAAGCTGGATGCGGGGCGGGGGTTCCTGAAGGACCGCGTGCACGGCGGCGCCAGCGAGCAGAGAGCAGGCGAGGATCGCAGCGTGGAATGGGGTGCGCATGCGCGCCATTCTGGGGCAGCGCCCCGGACGGGCGCAACCGATTTCGGCGGGGGATGAAATCGCTTACATTTGTGTTATCGTGTGCGTCCAGATTCCGGGTTGTTCGCGTGTTTGTTTCGCATCTGGGAGGAAGCGATGCGGCATGTCACCCTCAGGACGATCGTCCCAGCTCTGGCCATGGCGGTTCTGCTGTGGCCACCACCGTGCGCGCGCAGGTGCGCACCACCGGACAAATCGTGGGCACGGTCAAGGACGCCTCGAGCGCCGTCGTGCCCAAGGCGAGCCTGATCCTGATCGACCTCGGCACCGGCGCGACCGCCGAGACGAAGAGCGGACCGGACGGCGGGTTCGTGTTCCCGAACCTCCAGCCGGGCCGCTATCAGATCACCGCGACCTTCACCGGCTTCCAGCCCGTCACGCTCCAGGAAGTCATGGTCCAGACCGGCCGCGCCTCCGACGTCATCGTGCAGTTCCAGGTCGCCGGCGTGAGCGAGCAGGTGCAGGTCGAGGGGCACGCCGCCGTGATCGAGACCACGTCCACGACGGTCGCCAACACGGTGCAGAACGCCGAGATCGCGAAGCTGCCGCTCGCGGGGCGGAACATTCTCGAGTTCGCGCTGCTCGTGCCGGGGAGCCAGACCAGCTCCGGTGCGCGCGACAGCCACTACAACGGCCTGCCGGGGGGCGCGATCAACATCACCCTCGACGGCGTCAACAACAACTCGGCACGCTTCCGGAGCGGGGGCACGAGCATGTTCGTGTTCGCGCCGGTGCGGCTGGGCGCCATCGAGGAGGTCACGATCTCGACCGCGGGCCTCACGGCGGAGGCGGGCGCCGAAGGCGCCGTCCAGATTGGGTTCGTCACCAAACGTGGCACGAACACCCTCCGCGGTCAGGGATTCGATACCATTCAGAGCAACAAGCTGAACGCGCAGAGCCCCGTCAACAAGGCTCGGAACCTCCCGCAGCCGAAGCTGCGCCAGCACGAGTTCGGCGCCAACATCGGCGGCCCGATCGTCCGAAACAAGCTGTTCTTCTTCGCCAACTACGAGCAGATCTACCAGCCCAGCGAAGCAACGCAGACGCGAACGGTGCTCAGCCCGGAAGCGCAGCAGGGCATCTTCCGCTACACGGCGGCCGACGGCTCCGTACGCACCGCGAACGTGCTCGACATCGCCCGCAACGCCGGTTTCGCGAGCGCGATCGATCCGTACGTCGCCGCGCAGCTCCAGATCGTGAACGCGGCGCTCGGCCAGGGGACGGCTCAGCCTGCCAACCTGTTCCAGAACAATTTCTCGTTCATCATCCCCCGGACCCCGAACTCGAACATCTACCCGACCGGGCGCGTGGACTATCAAGCGTCCCCATCGCTCGCCCTGCGCGGCGTGCTGAACCTGCACTGGCGCGATCTCCCGCGTAACCCGCAGTTCCCGGGACTCGATTTCGTCAACGCCGGGTTCACGTCCACGTACTACATCCTCTCGACGGGCGCGGACTGGACGGTGCGTCCGAACATGTTCTACCAGATGAGCTTTGGCGGACAGAGCAACTACGAGGAGTTCAACCCCGGCAACACGCTCGCCGTCTACGACGCGCCGGGGGGATTCATCGTGAACCTGCCGTTGATGACGTCGCCGAAGCCGACCGGCAACGTCCTGCCCATTCCGCGCAACAACCCCGTCTGGAACTTCTCGAACACGCTCACGTGGCTGAAAGGCCGCCACACGGTGACCGCCGGCGGGACGTACCGGCGCACGACGATGTACGAGTCGATTGGGGGTCAGCCGCCCTCCATCAATCTCGGTGTCGGAACGGGCGATCCCGTGTCCGGCGTCTTCAGCAGCACGACGCTGCCGGGGATCCAGTCGTCGGATCTGGGAACCGTTCGCTCGCTGTACGCGCTGTTGACCGGCCGCGTCAGCAGCGCCGGCGGTACGTATTTCCTCGACGAGGGCACGAAGCAGTACCGGCTCGGTCCGGCGTTCCGTCGCGAAGCCCAGAACGTCGGCGGCGTCTTCGCGCAGGATCAGTGGCGCGTCACTCCTCAACTGACCTTCAACTACGGCCTGCGTTGGGAACTGAGCGGCGCCGCGACCAACCCGAACGAAGTCTACAGCAGCCCGACACCCGCGGATCTGTTCGGACCCTCGACAGCGCCGTTCCAGCCGGGCGTGCTCGGCGGCGTGGCGAATCCGCAGGTCATCCTGCAGCCGAAGCCGTACAAGGGCGACTTCGTCAACCCCGCGCCGAACGTGGGAGTCGCGTGGAATCCGGACAGGCCGCAGGGCGCGCTCGGACGGCTGCTCGGCAAGGCCGTCTACCGCGGCAGCGTCGGCATGAACTACTACGACGAAGGGCTCATCAACTTCCAGACCGCGGCCGGCAACGGCCCGGGCCTCAGCCAGACGCTCACGCTGAACCCCGGCATGCCGGGGTTCGCCCCGGGCGGGCTCACCCTGCAGTCGGCGCTCCCGCCGTTCGCGGTCAATCCGACCGAGTTCGCGTTCCCGATCGCGCAATCGCTGTTCACGTTTTCGCGCGGCCACTCCTCCATCGACCCGGACATCAGGACGCCGTACGTGCTGAACTGGTCGGTTGGCTACCAGCGCGAGCTCTGGAATGCCGCGGCGATCGAGATCCGCTACGTCGGGAACCGCGGCCACAATCTGTGGCGCAGCTACAACATCAACGAGACGAATATCTTTGAAAACAACTTCCTGCAGGACTTCAAGAACGCGCAGCGCAACCTCGAGATCAATCTGGCCAACGCCCGTACGGGTTTCGCGAACAACGGGCTGCCGGGCCAGGTCGCCTTGCCGATCTTCGAGGCGGCCTTCGGTCCGCGCGGATCGCAGGGCGCGCTCGCCACTGGCAGCGGGTTCACGAACGGCACGTTCCTGACGCAGCTTCAGCAGGGGCAGGCCGGCCGCCTCGCGAACTCGCTCTCCGGCAACGCCATCTATCTGTGCCGGATGGTCGGAAGCGCGCTGCCGGCGTGCAACAACCTCGGGTACAACGTGGCCGGTGCGTATCCGATTAACGTCTTCCAGGCCAACCCGTTCGCGGCCGGCAGCGCAAACCGCCTCCTGACCGACGAGGCGAAATCGAAGTACGACTCGCTGCAGATCCAGTTCCGGCAGCGCTACAGCCGCGGACTCAGCCTGACCGCGAACTACACCTACGCGAAGTCCCGCACCGATCGCTATGCGGATTCGGCGTCCGGCGTGGTGGACTACATCACGCTGCGCGACAAGTCGCTCGACTGGGGCCCGGACGTCTACGATCTGCGCCACAACTTCCAAAGCTACTGGACCTACGAGCTCCCGTTCGGCAAGGGCCGTCACTTCAACATCGACAACTCCGTCCTCGACCAGATAGCGGGCGGATGGGCGCTGTCGAGCATCATCAGGATCCAGACAGGCCGGCCGTTCCGGTTGACGAGCGGACGGCAGACGTTCAACCAGCAGGACGCCGGGGTCGTGCTGAACGGCATCACGGTGAAGGACCTGCAGAACCTGTTGAACGTCCGGCCGGGTCCCGCCGGGAACGTCTTCTTCGTGGACGAGCGTCTGATCGGCCCGGATGGCCGCGCCAACCCGCAGTTGCTCGCGCGGCCGACGACCCCTGGCGAGCTCGGACAGTTCGTGTATCTCTACGGGCCCGGTTTGTGGACGGCCGACATCGGCCTGGCCAAGACGTTCCGCACCGGCGGTCACACGAGGTTCAACTTCGAAGGGTTGTTCATCAACGCGTTCAACCATCGGAACCCGATCGTGGGCGGCACCGGCGGCGCGAGCACCAGCATCGACTCGACGACGTTCGGCCAGTCGGCGGGGAACGCGATCGGGTCCCGGCAGGTGCAATTCCGGTTGACGTTCAGCTATTGAGAATTGTCAGCAAGCAGCTCCCAGCTCTCAGCCGTCAGCTTTCAGCTGTGCGAGCTGCGAACTGATAGCTGAGAGCTGATAGCTGATAGGTCTCTCTTTAGCGTGTCGAGAGGTCCAGCGGTCGTGTCCCGCTGCCCGTGCCGACGGCTTTCAACGCACGAAGACCACGAAGCTCACGAAGTTCACGAAGGCTGCACGCAACGGGACACAGCAGGCGCGAGTCCTGATACGGCTGGAATCGTCGAGCGCCGGCCGCATCGTGTCTGAGGCCGGCGGTGCAGGGCAGGTGGAACCCGGCCCACGCAAACAGCCCGAGCGCACGCGCTGCTTGCGTGGGCCGGTTCCGCCTGTCCCTGCCGCGCTGCGCGCGGCTCGACGGTTCAGCCCGCTGCGTAAGGGGTCTTCGTGTCCTTGGTGTCCTTCGTGATCTTCCTGAAAAGCCGTGGCCCGTTTCAGCGTGGTCCCGGGAGAACCTCGCTGAACAAAGGCGCTGATAGCTGATAAAGTGTCGCCCATGCAGATCTCGAGACGTTCGTTCGTGCAGACATCCGCGGTTGCGGCCGGGGCGTATGCCGTTCCCGCCGCCGCGCAGCGCGCGGGCGCTCCCCGGAGCGTTCCGCCCGCGGTCGCTGCCTTGAAGCCGTTTCCGGGAAAGGCGACACCAATCTCCGACGACGAGCGGCGCGCGCGCATCGGGAAGGCGCGCCGGCTAATGGTCGAGCACGGTATGGGGGCGATCGTCCTCGAGCCGGGCACGAGCATGAACTACTTCGTCAACGTTCGGTGGGGTACGAGTGAACGGCCGTTCCTGCTGGTCATTCCCCTGAAAGGCGAGCTCGCGTACGTCGCGCCCGGGTTCGAGGAGGCGCGCGCCCGGGAGGTGACGAAATTCACCAACGACATCCGCGTCTGGCAGGAGGACGAGGACTGGGGCAAAGTCGTCGCCGGGATCCTCAAGGATCGCGGCGTCGCCACGGGCAAGGTCGGTGTCGAGGAGCGCGTGCGGTTCTTCATCCCCGAAGGACTGCGCGCCGCGGCGCCGCAGGTGCAGTTCGTGCTCGCCACGCCGGTCACCGCCGGGTGCCGGATGATCAAATCACCGTCGGAAATCGCGCTGATGCAGCGCGCCAACGACATCACGATCGAGGCATACCGGGCGGCATTCGCGTCGCTGACGGACGGTATGACCCAGTTCGAGTTCGGCGCCGTCATCCGCGCGGCGTTCGACGCGCTTGGCGCGCCGGCCGGATCGGCCGGCGCGCAGTTCGGCCGGTACTCCGCCTTCCCGCACGGCAGCATCACCCCCCAGAAGCTGAAGGAGGGAGATGTCGTGCTCGTCGACGGGGGCTGCACGATCGAGGGCTATCAGTCGGACATCACGCGCACGACGGTCTTCGGCAAGCCGTCGCAGCGGCAGATCGACGTGTGGAATCTGGAAAAGGCCGCACAGACCGAGGCGTTCAAGGCCGCGCAGGTCGGCGCCACGTGCGAGTCGGTCGACGCGGCCGCGCGCCAGGTGATCACCGACGCCGGGTTCGGACCCGATTACAAGGTGCCGGGCCTTCCGCATCGCACGGGACACGGCATCGGCATGGACGGCCACGAGTGGACGAACTTCGTCCGCGGCAACAAGACGCGGCTCGCACCGGGCATGTGCTTCAGCGACGAGCCGATGATCGCCATCTACGGCGAATTCGGGGTTCGATTGGAGGACTGTTTGTACATTACAGACAGCGGCCCGAAGTTCTTCACTTTGCAGAGCCCCTCTATCGACCGCCCCTGCTGATCTCCCCTTCTTCTGTCAGATCCTGGGCTCTGACATCAAGGCCATCGTATTTCCCTCGGTATCGTCGAAATCCGCCAGCCACACTTCGCGATCCGGCAGCCGCGTGATGAGGTGCGGCTCGCCCCGGAACTCCACGCCGCGCGAGACGAGCAGCTCGTACATCTGGCGGATGTCCTCCACCATGAAGTAGAGAATCGACCCGGGATGATCGAACTTCTTGTCTTCCACCCCTCCGAGCATCAGGCGGACGCCGCCGCAGTCGAAGAAGCTGAGCCCCGGCGCGGCGAAGAGGAACTGGAGTCCCAGCGTGTCCCGGTAGAATCCGGTCGCGCGGTCGAGGTCCTTCGTGACGACGGCGATCTGGGCGATGCGTGAAATCCCGGCGACGGCGGTCATGGCGTCCTCCCCTGCCCGGCCATTTACTTAGCTAGGCTAACTAACATATACTCCGGACGTGGCCAGGACGGCAACCGGAAAAGATCCCGCGGGGGTGGCCGATCGCCTGCATTCGGCGGCCATCCACGTCCTGCGCGGGGTCCGGAAGGCAGATGCGCGGACGGGCGTGAGCCCGGCGCGGCTCTCCGCCCTGTCGGTGCTCGTCTTCGGCGGGCCCATGCGGATGACGGACCTCGCGCGCGCCGAGCAGGTCTCGGTCCCGACGATGAGCCGGCTCGTCGCGGCCCTCGAGAGCGGGGGCCTCGTTCGCCGGCGGGACGTGTCCGGGGACGCGCGGGCCTCGACGCTGGAAGCGACCTCGCGCGGCGTGAAGGTGATGCAGGACGGCCGGCGCCGCCGCGTCGAACGCCTGGCGACGGCACTCGCGCGGCTCTCCGCGAGCGAGCTGGCGGTGCTCGAGCGCGGCGCGGCACTCATGGAGAACGTCGCTACGACGATCTGACGTCGCTTGCCCCGCCGAAGCGTTCGCTACAATGGACGCCCGCGGACGCGAAGGCGGGTGGCTCGTGACTCGGGGCTCGCTTGCCTCGCCGAAGCGCCTGGGCGCGAAGGCGGGCAGCTCGCAGCTCGGCTGCCCCGCCGAAGCGTTCGCTAAGACGGAAGCTGGCGGACGCGAAGGCGGGTGGCTCGGCGCCAGGCCGCGCGCAGCGGCCAGAGCAGGAGAATCCCGAACAGGAGGAGCGTCGGCGCGAGGCGCAGGACCAGGAGCAGGAAACCCGTGACGACGCTCACCGCCGCCTGGTAACCGTCCACGGCGGCGTTCGCCAGTTCGCGGGTGAACGGCGGCCGCGAGGGCGCCAGCCCCGCGCGGCGCTCCTCCTCGATGCGCAGATCGACGGCCGCGAAATCGACGCGGCCCGTGAGGCGCGTGCGCTCGGCTTCCATCTGCTCGATCTCGCCGCGCACGCGGGCGATCTCGCGCTCGACCTCGAGGATGTCGGCAACCCGTCCCTGGCGGCCGTCGAGGACGGCGGCGAGCCGCTGCTCCGTGCGACGCGCGTTTGACAGCCGCGCGTCGAGGTCCACCGACTGCGCGGTCACGTCCTCGCTGCCTTGCGTCTCGTTGACGACGCGCCCGAAACCACGCAGAGCGGTGAGCGTCGCCTCGAGCTCGGCGGACGGGACCTTCACGGTCACCGTGAGGACGCGGCTGGCCGGAGGCTCGCCGCTCAGGTCGAGATGGCTGATGTAGCCGCGATGCGCCGCGAGGAACCGCGTCAGGTCGGCGCGCGCGAGATCGACGTTCGCGACCACGACGTGGATGGCGGCGGTCCTGGCGACGAGGAGCCCGCCGGATGCATCCGCCGGTTGCCGGCCGCCGAGAAACGCCCTCGGACGCTCATTCCCCTTTTCCGCGATTGTCAACGCGTCAACGGCCGCCGGTCTGCCGGCAACGGTGCGCGGCACGGCGGCCGCATCCATCCTCGGGACGCGCGCGGGCGATCGGCGAACCTGCGGCAGCGCGATCGCAAGCGCCAACCCGACCAGCGCCGCCGCGCCGACGAAGGTCCACGATCGCCGCGGAACGTACCACCGCCAGGACTGCCAGGGTCGCGAACGGGGCGCGCGCTGGCGCAGGGCCGCGGCGATCGCGCCGGCCATGCCCCTGTCGAGACTCACCGGCGCGGGCTCGACGCGCCACGCCGCGAGGTTCCGCGACACGCTCCCCAGCTCGTCGGCAAACGCGCGGCACGTTTCGCACGCCTTCAGATGCGCGTGGACCTCCGCCTCGAGCGGCGCCGCAAGTTCGCCGTCGAGCAACGCCATAACCCGCTCGCGGTCGGGATGTTCGGCCATCATGGGTGTGATCCTCGGCTCTCGGCTTCGGGCAACAAAAGGCGGCGCAGCTCGCCTCGCGCACGGAACAGCCGCGAGCGCACCGTGTTCAGCGGCAGGCCGAGCACGCCGGCGATCTCGGCATACGACAGCTGCTCGTACTCCCGGAGCAGCACGATTTCCCGGTCCTGTGGATCGAGCCCACCGAGGGCGCGCTTCACCCAGAGCCCGTTGTCGGCGCTGGCGGCCGGCACCACGGCCAGTTCCTCGTCGAGCGGCTCGGTGCCCCGGCGCCGCCGTTGTCGTCGCTCGGCCGACAGCAGGTTGAACGCGATTCCATACAGGTACGATCGGAACAACGCCCGCCGCTCGTACCGCGAGGCGCCCTCCAGCACGGCGACGAAGGCTTCCTGCGCCAGCTCCTCGGCGCGCCCGCGATCGTTCAGGCGGCGGCGGAAGTATCCCCAGACCCGTTCGCGGTACCGTCCGAACAGCTCCTCGAAGGCTTCGGCCGACCCGCCCCTGCACGCAAGCATGAGATCTTCGTCTGTCGTCACTGGTACGCTGCTGATCTGGTAATGTCCCGGGCGGCCGGAAAGTTCCCGTCCGCCGCCTGTGGCTATGCGTCGATTATGAGGGGGTGATACCATTTCCCACCCACAGATGAACATCTCGGAAATCGCCCGCAGGGCCAACGTCTCGACTGCCACCGTCTCGCGGACGCTGAACCAGAGCGGCCCCGTGAAGGCCACGACCGCGCGCAAGGTCTGGCGCGCCGTCAACGCGCTCAACTACTACCCGAACAGCCACGCGCGTGCGCTCGTCTCCGGCCGCAGCCGCATGATCGGCCTCATCGTCTCCGACATCACGAACCCCTTCTTCCCGGAGCTGATTCGAAGCTTCCAGTCGATGGCCACCGAGCAGGAGTACGACCTGCTCGTCACGAGCACGGATTACCAGATCGCGCGGATGACCGCGTGCCTCCGCCGGATGCTCGAGCGGAGGGTGGACGGCGTCGCGATGATGACCTCCGAGATGGACGTGGGCCTGATCAAGGAGCTGTCGCGCCGCGGCGTGCCGATGGTGTTCATGGACGTCGGCCAGGTCGGCCCGAAGATGAGCCACGTGGCGATGGACTACGGCAACGGCATCCACCAGGCAGTGGACCATCTCGCGTCGCTCGGACACAAGCGGATCGCGTTCATCAGCGGCCCGCTGGAGCTGCATTCCGCGCGCACGCGGCGCCAGGCCTATGTCGAAGGGATGCACGCCCACGGCCTGCGCACGGAATCCAGCCTGATCCGGGAAGGCACGCACACGGCGGAAGGCGGCCACCGCGCGATGAACGCGCTGCTCCGCCTCACGCGGCTGCCCACGGCGGTGGTCGCATCGAACGACTGGACGGCCATCGGCGCGCTGCACGCGATCGACGCCGCCGGACTGCGCGTGCCGCAGGACATGTCGCTCGTCGGGTTCGACGACATCCCGCTCGTCAGCTACACCAACCCGCCGCTGACGACCGTGCGGATGTCGGCCGCGGAGGTCGGCGCCACGGCGTTCGAGGCGCTCTTCGGATTGATCGGCGGCGAGCGCCTGGAGGGATCGGTCTACCAGGTGGCCACGAAGCTGATCGTGCGCGAGTCGAGCGGGGCGCCCGCGCGAACACTCTGAGCCAGAGGCTTGCTACACCGCGGCCTCTGGTAGCGCAGGCCTTCAGGCCTGCCGAACGGCCGCGGGCAGCCCTAAAGGGCTGCACTACAAGGACGGCGGCAGGAGCGAGTCGAAGGCGTCCGGCGGAAGGTCGGCGAGCGACTTCACGAACAGGTCCGCGTCGAGACGCGCGGTTCGGCTGACGCCGATCGAGCGCATGCCGGCCCTTCGCGCCGCCTCGATCCCAGCCGCGGCATCTTCCACCACGATGCAGTGCGACGGCTGCACGTGCAGCCGGAAGGCTGCCGCCAGGAACACGTCGGGATCCGGCTTGCCTTTCGTCACGTCTTCCGCGGCCACCGTCGCCTCGAACGCGGCATCGAGATTGAGGGCGCGGAGCATCACGTCCACGTTGGCGCGCGGGGCTGATGACGCGACCGCCTGTTTCCAGCCCGCCTCGTGCAGCCGCCTCACGCACCCGGCCGCGCCGGGCAAGGGCTCCAGCCCTTCCTCCCGCGCCAGCCGCCGGTATTCCTCCTCCTTGGCATCGCCGATCCGCTGAATCCTCTCCATGCGCGCGGTATCGCCCAGCCAGTCGCGAAGAATGCGATCGTTGCGCTGCCCGAAGCGCGCGAGGAACCGTTCGTAGGTGAGCGGGACCCCTTCGCGCTCCAGCGTCGACTTCCACGCGCGCCAGTGGTAGTCCCCTGAGTCGACCAGCGTGCCGTCCAGGTCCCAGAGAACGGCGCGCTGGCGCCCCCCGTTACGCGCGCGCTCTTTCAGGCCGCTCACTGTCCGTAGTACGCCTTGGGACCGTGCTTGCGGAGATAGTGCTTCTCGACCAGCCACGGGTCGGGCGCGGACGCGTCCGGCGCCATCACGCGCGCGCGCCAGTCGAGCCGCGCGACGTATTCGAGCACGCGGGCGTTTTCGATCGCCTTGAAGGCGTCCGGCCCCCAGGCGAACGGTCCGTGGTTGGCGACCAGCACCGCCGGGATGTCGTCGGGCGAGAGGCCGCTGTCGCGAAAGCGCTCGACGATAACGTGCCCGGTGTTCGCTTCGTAGCGGGTCTGGACTTCGTTGCGCGTCATCGGCCTGGTGACCGGGACGTCCCCGCGGAAGTAATCCGCGTGCGTCGTCCCCATGCACCGAATCGGCGTGCGCGTCTGCGCGAACATCGTGGCGAACTCCGAATGCGTGTGGACGATCGCGCCACATCCGAACGCCCGATAGAGCTCGAGATGCGTCGGGGTGTCGGACGATGGGCGGAGATCGCTGTCGAGGACCTCGCCCGTCGCGAGCGAGACGGCGACCATGTGCGCCGGCGTCAGCTGGTTGTAGGGCACGCCGCTCGGCTTGATGACGAACAGGCCCGCGTCGCGATCGACGGCCGACAGGTTGCCGAACGTGCCCATGACGAGCCCGCTCGAGGCCAGCTCCATGTTGGCGCGGTGGACGAGGTCGTGCAGGGTGGATGGCATATGCGGTACTTGTGGTGGAGACTCACAGAAGGAGAGAAGGAGGGGAGGCTTCCCTTCTTCTGTTAACCAAGGGACAAGCCTTCCTTCCTTCCCTCCTTCTGTTCGTTTTCGAAGACCCGCTCCCTGATTGCGAGCAGGCGCTTCATCAGCGTGCCCAGGTCGCTTTTCGCGCCGGCGACGCCGCCGAACTCGTCGTGCAGCTCACGATAAATCGCGAACAGCTCATTGTAGACGCGGTGCGCGCCGGCGTGGGGCGCGAAGCGCTTCTCCTTGATCGTGGTCATCCGCTCCTGCGCCTCGGTCCAGTCGTCGTAGCCTCCCACCGTCGAGCCCGCCGTGACCGCGGCGGACACCGCCGCGCCGAGCGCCGGCGTCTGGGGGGAGCCGGCGATGAGCATCGGCTGGCCGATGACGTCGGCGTAGATCTGCATGAACAGATCGTTCTTTTCAACGATGCCGCCGCAGCAGACCACGCGCTCGATCGGCACGCCGTATTCCTGGATGCGCTCGATGATCACCCGCGCGCCGAATGCGGTGGCTTCGATGAGCGCGCGGTAGATCTCGCCGGGAGTGGTGTGCAGAGTCTGCCCGACGATGAGGCCGGTCAGCCGCGTGTCGACGAGCACCGTCCGGTTGCCGTTGTTCCAGTCGAGGGCGACGAGCCCCGACTCCCCCGGCTGGAGGCGTGCGGCCCGGGCGGAGAGCAGCTCGTGCAGCGACTCATCCCCCTGGCAGACCCGGACCCACCAGTTGAGGATGTCCCCCACCGCGGACTGCCCCGCCTCGATCCCGAAGTAGCCGGGCATGATCGAGCCGTTGACGATCCCGCAGATGCCCGGGATGTCCTTGATGGCGCCGCCCGACGGCGCGATGGCGCAGTCGCACGTGGACGTGCCGATGATCTTGACGAACGTGCCGGTGCGGATGCCGGATCCGACCGCGCCGTAATGCGCGTCGAAGCCGCCCATCGCAATCACGATGCCGGCGGGCAGCCCCAGGTCCGCCGCCCACTGGTCCGACAGGTGGCCCGCGGGACGATCCGCCGCATAGGCCTTCTCGTAGAGGCGATCTCGAAGCGCCGCGAGCCTCGGATCGAGCCGCGCCAGGAACGGCTTCGACGGCAATCCGCCCCACGTCTCGGAATACATCGCCTTGTGCCCCGCCGCGCAGACCGAGCGGACGATGCGGCGCGGGTCGTCGATGCCGGCGAGGAATGCGGGGACGAAATCGGCCAGCTCCACCCAGCTCGCCCCGGCGTCGAACACGTCCGGCGCGACCTTGAGGCAGTGCCAGATCTTCGACCACCACCACTCGGACGAATACGTGCCGCCGATCGGGTCGAGATACTGCGGCGCATGACGGCGGGCCGTCTCGGTGATCGCGGCGGCCTCCTCCGTCGAGGTGTGATCTTTCCAGAGCCACGCGTGGGCGGCGAGATTGTTCTTCCAGCGCGGATCGAGCGCCAGCGGCCGCGCGCGGGCGTCCACCGGCAACGGCGTCGAGCCGGTGGTGTCCACGCCAATCCCGATCACGCGATCGGCCGAGAAGCCCCGCTCGTTCGAGGCCTGCGCGAGCGCGCCGCGGATCGACGCGCGCGCCCCCTCGATGTAGTCGGCCGGGTTCTGCCGCGCCAGGTGCGGCTGCTTCGGCTCGACGAGCACGCCGTGGTCGCCGCTCGGATACTCGAAGACGCTCGTGCCGATCACGCGCCCATCCGCGCAATCCACGACAATCGCACGGACGGAGTTCGTTCCGTAATCGAGACCGATGGTGTAGGACATGACAGTGAACAGATATGCAAAGACAGTGTGGGTCAGCCCTTCATGGGCTGACCTCTGAGGTCAGGGCATAAAGCCCTGACCCACACTGTCCTGTCAAGGCTGCTGCTTACCACAATCACCCCACCAGAATCGGAGACACCACGTCGAGCACGTCCGGGCCCGTGCCGGCCCGCCGCGCCTTGTCGAGCGCGCACTGCGCGCCCATGACGCGCACGGCCTTCAGCGACAGGTTCGCGAAGTTGATCATGCTCCGCTCCATGGCGCGCGTCGGATCCTCGCGATACGTGAACTGATCCTGGCTGTAGTAGCCGCGATAATTGCGAATGAAGGTCGTATACAGGTATTCGACCGATTCCGGGATCGACAGCGTGCCGAACATCAGGTCCTGATCGTTCCTGCCCTGCCGCGCGTCGTTGATGTCGAACTTGTGCACCGGCACGCCGGCGAACTCCGCCAGGTCGCACGAGGTCGAGGCGGTCGTGGCTTCCATCTTCTGGTGGCCGTAGTCGATCGTGAGCCCGCAGTTGCTGCCGCTCGTGCGCCTGTTGACGGCCTCGGCGACCAGAATCGCCGACGCCGCGGTCGGGATGATCATGTACAGCTCGCGCGGCTCGTACGGCTTCGGCTCGATCGCGAGCTTCACGCCGTACTCGAGGCACTTGCGGTTGACCGCGACCAGCGCGTCGGTGAACCACTCGAGCGACTGCCTGTAGTCGATCTGGAAGTGATAGTCGGCGCCGTCGGAGCCGGGCCAGACGCTCAGCACCGGGATCTTCAGCAGCCGGCACAGCTCGACGCCTTTGAGGATCTCGTCGAGCGCCTCACGGCGCAGAGCGGGGTCGGGGTTGCACGGCCCGCCAAGGCGGAACCTCGGGTTCGTCCACGTGTTGATGTTGCACGCGGCGATCGTCAGCCCGAGCTCGGGAAGAAACCCGTCGCGCGCGCGCGCGATGGCGGCCTGATCGAGCTCGCCGTTCATCGACGCCTCGAACACGCTCTGGTGGATCTCAATCGCGTCGACGCCCGCCGCCTTCGTGCGCCGGCACTGCCCCTCGAAATCGCTGCGGAAGGCCGGGTCGTCCGAATGATAGCCGGGTGGCGCGAAGCGGTCGCAGAAATCTCCCGCCGACCAGTGCCCGACGCTCATCCTGATGTCCATCGCCTTCAGAAACTCGATGGATTCCGCGCGATCCATGTAGCCCTTTTTCGACGCGGCGAAGGCGGCCTGGTCCGCCGTGAAACGTGTCATCGCATGCCTCCGTGTGCCCCTCTCCCCGGCGCAATCGTACACTACCGCAGCGACAGCTGCAGGATCGTGAGCGAGTGCGCGGGGAACGTGTAGGTGAAGCGCTGCCCCCGCGGGACGGTCGCAGTGCGCGTCACAGGACGCACCTTGCGGTCGTCGCCGAAGGTGTGGGTGGCCTTCAGATCCGGGTGGTTCATCTCCCACACCGACACCTGCTCGCCGAGCGTCCCCTCCTGGTTGTCGATCGTGGTCTCGATGGATTTGTCTCGGCTGCGGTTCAGGACGTTGAGAAAAATCTGGCGCGCGTCCCGGTTGTACGTCGCGGACACGTCGAGGTACTTGATCTCGGGGCCGGTGGCCTGGCCGCGCCCGCCCTGCACGCGGTAGGTCGGCGACGCGACGAACGCGTTGAGCGCCGTGTTGCCCCGCTGCTTCGCGTACTCGGCGAGCGGGAAGTACGTGGGCTGGAGGAACAGCCCCTTCTCGTTCGTCATGATCGGCGCGATGACGTTGACCATCTGCGCCAGGTTCGCCATCTTGACGACGTCGGCGTGGCGGAAGAAGGAGTTGAAGAACATGCCCATCGCCAGCGCGTCCTCGAAGTTGTAGACCTCTTCGAGCCGCTCGCGCTCGCCGGTGCGGTACCAGACGTTCCACTCGTCGTAGGCGACGTAGATCGGCCGCGCGTTCCCACCCGTCTGCACCTGTTTGATCAGCCCGGCCGTGGTTTCGATATACCGGTCGACGGTCAGCTGCCACTGCCCCAGATACCGCTCGAGATCGCCGGGCGGCGGATTGTTGTTGATGTAGGTGTGGATCGCGATGTAATCGGCCGTGTTGCGCAGCGTCTGGAGGACGGTGCGGTTCCAGGCGATCCAGTCCGCGCCGTAGTTGCTCGAACCGCTGGCGACGAGCTTGATCGTCGGATCGACTGCGCGCATCGCCTTCGCCGCTTCGAGCGCGAACTTCGCGTACTCCTCGGCGTCCTTGTGCCCGAGCTGCCAGGGGCCGTCGATCTCGTTGCCGAGCGCCCAGTACTTGACCTTCCAGGGCTGGTCGCGGCCGTTCTTGCGGCGCTGGTCCGCCCAGTAGGTGTGCTGGGCGCTGTTCGTGTACTCGACCCAGTCGCGGGCGTCGGCAATCGAGCCGAGCCCCAGGTTGACGCAGATGTACGGCTCCGTCTCGATCAGCTCGGCATACCGGAGGAACTCGTCGGTGCCGAAGCGGTTCGTCTCGATGTCGTGCCACGCCAGCTCGGGACGGACCGGCCGCTGGTCTTTCGGCCCGATGCCGTCCTTCCAGTTGTAGCCGGAGGCGAAGTTGCCGCCGGGCCAGCGGAGGATCGAGACGTTGAGGCCTTTGACCGCCTCCATGACGTCCTTCCGATAGCCGTTGGCGTCGGACAGCGGGTTCTTCTCGTCGTAGATGCCGCCGTAAATCATCCGGCCGAGGTGCTCGCTGAAGTTTCCGAAGAGCAGCGGATCCACCGTGCCGATCGTCCGATCCACGTCGATTTTGATGCGGGCTGATGGCGCGGCCGAGACGGTCGCGGGCGCCTGGGCTCGGAGCGGCTGGCCGAGCCCGGCGGCCAGCAGGGCGGCGGCGGCGACGGGCAGGGGACGCGGATATCTCACGGCTGAAAACCTCCTGTTGCGCGAGCGTAGTGTAAGCGCTATTATCTGCGGCGCCGGCGTGTAAGCGTTTACAGGGTGCCACGGTAAATGCCACACGCGCGCTCTCCTGTCAAGGGACCCTGGTCCCCCCCGCTCGCCGCCGGCTGCATTCGACCGTCACGAAGGAGCCTGCCGAACATGAGAGCAGTCCGCTTCGGCCTGCCTGGATGCGCCGCGCTCGTCGCAGTGACGTCCGCGTGGGCGCAGGTGCGCACTACCGGCGCTATCACCGGGACCGTCAAGGAGACGTCCGACGCGGTCGTCCCGGGCGCCACCGTGGTGCTGAAGGACGAGGGCACCAACGCGACCCAGGGAGCGGTCACCAACACCTCGGGGTTGTTCCGCTTCCCGGGCCGAACCACGGGAGCTTTCAGATCACCGTCAAGCTCGAAGGCTTCCAGTCGGCCCAGATCAACAAGATCATCGTCGAGGCATCAGCAACTCCTCGAATGGGGACGACGCTGGAGCATGAATCCTCCGTCGAGAAAAGATGCCAACTGTCGGGTTCACCTGAATGCGGAGTTTTCCGTCTTGTTTCACCTCGCTCGTGCCGACAAGGCAGGAGATGCACAGAAAGAGGAGGCGGTGTGGTTATGAAACAGCGACAGATGGGCGCGCGACTGTGGGGCAGCCTGTTCGGATGTCTTTTACTCTGTCTGTGCCTGGTCCCCACAGCCTCGGCACAGCAGACGATGGGTACGGTCAGCGTCACCGTCCTGGATACCAGCCGCGCGGTGGTTCCCGGGGCGACGTTGAAACTGACGGACCTCGCCACGAACGACGAGCGCACGGCGACCACGCAAGAGGCGGGCAACTACACCTTTGTGAACCTCAACTTCGGCCAGTATAAACTGACCGTTTCCCTCGAAGGCTTCAAGACCCAGATCTTCGATGTGCTGGTGCAGTCCGCCCGCACCACGGACGTGAAGGCCACGTTGACGGTCGGAGGCGTGGAAACCGTCGTCGAGGTGGCGGGCGGCGTGGCGCCGCTGGTGGAGAGCACGACCAACGCGATCAACACCACCATTGACGTGAAACAGATCGAAGACCTGCCACTGGCAGGCCGCAACATCGCGCAGTTGTCGCAGTTGGCGGCCGGCTACAACGGCACCTGGAACGGGTTGCCGTCGGCGGCGCAGGGCAACACGGTGGACGGGATTATCGGCAACACCACCCGCTGGCGCTATCAGACCGTCAACAGCGCCCAGAACACCGCCATCACGCCGCGTCTGGAGAACATCGCGGAAATGGTGGTCAGTACCGATCAGATTGACATGAACCAGGGCTTCGGCAATTCGAGCATGCAAATCACGTACGTCACCCGCCGTGGCACCAACGCATACCATGGCCGGCTGTACGAGGGCTTCCGCGCTCAATTCCTGAATGCCAAGAACTGGGGCAGCACCGTCAAGCCCAAGTATCACCAGAACGAGGCCGGCGCCACTCTCGGTGGCCCCATTTTCAGGGACAAGCTGTTCTTCTTTGGCAGCTACTCCCTCCTGGATGTGCCCGGCGGCAGCCGTACCACCCGCAGCTTCCTGGCCGACGACGCGAAGCAGGGCGTATTCACTTACGGCAACGGCGTACGGGCGAACCTGTTCAACATCTATGCGGCCTACAACGCGGCGAACGGCACCACGTTCCCAGGCGCCGTCTCACAGATCAATCCGATGGTGCAGGCGCGCATCGCGGAAGTGGACCGCTATCGGCAGAATGCCGGCGTCCTGTCTGCTCCGGAGCTGCAGCCGACCGATCCGAACCTGCGCCAGTGGGAGTGGCAGTACGCGAATTCGCAGCGGACCTACTTCCCGACGTTCCGGGTGGACTACAACATGTCGAACCGTTGGCGCCTGAACCTGGCTTACAACCAGTCCAAGTTCAATGCGCCCACCTCCTACTCTGACCACTGGCCAGGGGACGGCCGCGGCGCGGCGCGCAGCAGCAACAATGCGAGCGTTGCACTCGGGTTGGACACCACCATTTCGCCCACCCTGTTAAACCAGTTCAAGGGCGGGTGGCTGTACACGGCCGCGTGGTTCGGGACTGGCGGTTCCCAGGGCTTTTTCACCAACCCGACCATCCAATACGGCTACGGCAATTACAACGACAACTACGAGATGCCGAACTCGCGTATGCAGCCCATCTTCAGCGTGTCAGACACCATGACCTGGATGAAGGGTTCTCATGTATTGAGCTTCGGCGGCAACGCCTACCGCGAGGTGAACAAGTACTGGGATCCGCCGGAAGGGTTCACGCTGATGTCTCTCGGTCTCGTCGAAGGCGATCCGGCGCGGGACGTACTGACCAAAGAGGCGATCCGGGCGGCGGCAGGTCCGGGAGCTCCCTTGCCGACCGACGCCGAATGGGCCAACGCCCGGCAGTTATTCGCGACTCTGGCGGGACGGATTTCCAACTTCTGGGGGCGCCACGCCTACGTTCCCTCCACCGGCACGTACGCGACTGGAAGCACGCCGAACCCGGGCGGGGTCGCGTACTCCACGTTGAACGAACTGCTGACGTCCTGGGGTCTGTTCGCCCAGGACTCCTGGAAGATGAAACGTAACCTGACGGTCAACCTGGGCCTGCGCTGGGACTTCGTCTCGCCCGACAGGGACCTCACCGGGAAGTATCACTCTCTGACGCCCCAGGATCTCTACGGCCCGACCGGCGTCGGCGACCTCTTCAACCCCGGACCGCAGTCTCTGACCGGAACCAACGATCCGGTGTACACCGCCCGGGAAGCTCCGTACGGACACTGGAGGCTCACCCCCCAGCCGGCGATCGGCATCGCGTGGACGCCGCGCTCCGAAGGCAACTTCTTCGAGCGATTGCTGGGTGGGGACACGTCGGTGGTGCGCGCCGGCTACTCGTTGCGGCGGTTCACCATGCCGCAGCAGTTCGTGTGGGACATGGGCTCCTCCTTTGGCCTCGCGTTCTACCAGAACTTCCGGTCAAGTCCCAGTACCTCGGGTGACCCCGGAACCTTCATGCCGGGCAGCATTCAGCTCGGCGGCCCGGGCTGGCTGCCACAATCGTGTGCCACGACTGGGTCCGCTCCGGCGTGCTTCGTGTACAGCCCGCAGCAGTACGATCGAGTCATTCACATGAAGGACTCGACCTTCATCGGGGGCGCTGCCGCAGCCATCCGCAACGACATTCGCCAGCCCTACAGTCAGTCCTGGACCCTGGGCATTCAGCGCCAGCTCGGCGGAGGACGGGCGATTGAGGTGCGCTACAACGGGAATCGCACGATACACCAGTGGCTCGCGATGGATATCAACGAGGTCAACATCTTCGAAAATGGCTTCCTGGATGAATTCAAGAAGGCCCAGAACAACTTGAGCATCAACCAGGGGGCCGGTGTGAATTCGTTCGCCAACCGCGGCCTGGCGGGTCAAGTGAACCTTCCTATCATGAGCGCGGCGGGCATCAGCTTCACGAACTCAACCTTCGTCAACCAGCTGCGGAACGGCCAGGCCGGCAGCTTTGCCAACACCTTGGCGACCAACCGCGACTACTATTGCCGGATGGTGGGCACGTCGTTCCAGCCGTGCGGCAGCAGCTACGGCGCGGGCGCGGGCTATCCCATCAACTTCTGGATGGCCAACCCGTTCGCCATCGGCTCATGGACGGGCGCCTCGTACATGAGCGACACGGGCTACTCCAACTACAACGGCTTGCAGGTGGAGTTCCGGCAGCGCCAGTGGCGCGGCGCGACCATGACCGCGAACTACACCTTGAGCAAGACCATGGGCGTGTCCACCGCCGGCGACTGGACGGGGTCCTATACCCAGTTCACGGTACGCGACCTCAAATCCAGCTACATGCCAGCCAGCACCGACCGAAACCACGTGATCCACGTGAACGGCACCTACGACCTGCCCTTCGGCAAGGGCAGGCGGTGGCTGGCGAACAGTGGCGCACTCAACAAGGTGGTCGGCGGCTGGACGGTCTCGACGATCGTCACGTTCCAGAGCGGCACGCCGTTCCGGATTACGGGCAACAACAACACGTTCAACAACAAGCGCGACGGCGGCGTGATTCTGAACGGCATCACTCCGAAGCAGGTTCAGGACCGCGTCGGCCTGTACTTCAATGCTGCCGGACAGGCGTACTTCCTGCCTCCGGACTGGATCGCCCAGATCAAGACCGATGGAACCATCACCTCCAACAGTGCGCCGGGAACCTGGGGCCAGATCTTCTATCTGCATGGGCCGACACAGACCTACACCGATATCGGGATCTCGAAGTCGGTGGCCATCACGGAACGGATTCGGTTCAAGTTCCAGACGGAACTGCTGAACGCCTTCAATCACCCGACGTTCGGACAGGGCACAACCGGCCTGACCTCGACCGGGTTCGGCCGCGCCAACCAGAACGCCACTTCGCGCCGCATCGAGTTCCGGGGGAACATCGAATTCTGATACGGCTGGGTAAGACAGGAATGCGTTCACTGGGACCCCGAACGCGGGGTCCCCAGTGAACGCATTCTTCGGTCCGCGCGGACAAACCGGTATCGGCGGCGGCACGCCAGAATTCCACGCCTAAAATCAACTGCGCCTTTTCAACAGGAGCAGCCCTTCGTCGCGCACACCGCGCGCGCGCCGCTGGCGGCTCGTCGGCGCCGACGGCGGGGCCGAGCGTGACGGCTACGGCCGAGGCGGCGGCACACGCCACGGACGCAACGAGCGGCCGGGGCACTCGCACGGGTCAAACCTCCTGTTGCAAGCCGGGAATGTAAGCGCTATCATCGCCGCCGCCGGCATGTAAACGCTTACAGGGGCCACGGTAAATGCCCGGCGGCCCCTCTGTCCAGGAAGGCCCACACTTCCCCGACCGCACTGGCGTCATGGCGGGCCGTAGCATACGCCGTCTGTCAGCTGAACCAAGGAGTCGCGGAAATGAGAACACTTCGTCTCGGCGTGATCCTCTGCGCGGCGCTCCTCGCCGCCACGCCCGCCGCCTGGGCGCAGGTCCGCATCACCGGCGCCATCGCAGGAACCGTCAAGGACTCGTCGGGCGCCGTCGTCCCGGGCGCCGCCGTGGTGCTGAAGGATGAAGGCACCAACGCCACCCAGGAGGCCGTGACGAACAACTCCGGCCTGTTCCTCTTTCCGGACCTGAACCACGGCACCTTCCAGATCACCGTGAGGCTCGAAGGCTTCCAGACCGCCGTCGTCAACAAGGTCATCGTCGAGGCGGGCCGCAACACCGACCTCGTCGTGAAGCTCGCGATCGGCAGCATCGGGGAGACGATCACCGTCGAAGGCGCGTCTCCGGTGCTGGAACAGACGTCGAACCTGATTGCCGGCACGGTGAACAACCGGTCCATCAACAACCTGCCCTACGCGAGCCGCGATGCGTTCGGATTCGCGCGGCTGGTCCCGGGTTCGGCGGCGCCGCAAGGCGGCAGCCCGCACTACAACGGCATGCCCGGAGGCACGATCAACCCGACGATCGACGGGATCAACAACTCGTCGAACGGCTGGAAGAGCGGCGGCACGAGCTTCTTCGGCACGGTGCCCGCACGGCTGGGCGCGATCGAGGAAGTGACGGTCGAGACGCTCGGCGCGGGAGCGGAGTCGGCGGGCACCGGCGGCGTCAGCCTCAAGTTCGTCACCAAGCGCGGCACGAGCCAGTACCGCGGATCGGGCTTCTGGCAGGGACGCAACGAGTTCTTCAACGCGAACAGCTTCAGCAACAACCGGCAGGGGCTCGCCAAGAACAAGCTGCGGCGCCACGACTTCGGCGGCAACTTCGGCGGACCGCTGATCCCGACCGGCAAGCTGCGCGACAAGGTGTTCCTCTTCATCAACTACGAAGAGGAGTACATCCCGCAGACCGCCACCCGGACGCAGACGATGCTCCAGGCGGAGGCCCAGTCAGGCGTCTTCCGGTATCAGACGTCCAGCGGCGAAGTCCGGACGGCCAACCTCCTGGATATCGCCGCCAAGAACGGCTTCCCCTCTGCGAAGGATCCGCTCATTGCGTCGATCCTGGCGAAGCAGAACGACGCGCGGGGCTACGGGGTTGTCGACAACACGAGTAACAACCTGCGCACCGAAAGGCTGTCGTGGCGCGAGCCGCAGAAGACGCTCAACTACTACCCGACGGCGCGGCTGGACGTCCAGATAAAGCCGAACCTCGCCGTGATGGGCAGCTGGAACTTCTACCGGCAGTGGACGTCCGGCCGGCGCATCTGGCCGCTGCCCGGATACCCGCCGCAGGCGGACACGCAGATCCGCGCCTGGTGGGTCGCCTCGACCGGCGTGAACTGGGCGATCAATCCGCGGACGCACAACGAGTTCCGCTACGGCGTGCAGCACAGCGGTGACGTCATCCCGTACCGCGAAGCGAAGTACTACGAGCAGCTGAACGGCGTCGTCAACGGCTTGCCCGCGCGATTGTCGATGCCGTTCGTCTCGGGCATGGCGAACGATGCGGCGCCGATCACCGGACGGCACTACATCACGACCATCTACGACACGTTGACGATGATCCGCGGCAATCACTCCTTCAAGTTCGGCGGTTCCTTCCGCGCGACCAACTGGCGTGACACGTCGCTCGATGCGCCGGGCTCGAACGGGTTCCTCGGCCTGCCGCAGTATGCGATCGGATCGCCGACGGGCGATCCGGTGCAGTCGATCTTCAATTCGACGTCGATGCCCGGCATCTCGAGCAGCGACCTGAACACCGTGTACCAGCTGTACTCGCTGCTGACCGGGCGCGTCTCGTCGGTCTCCACGGGCCGGATCCTCGACCCGGCCACGCTTCAGTATTCCGACAAGGTCTACCGCGAGAACTGGACGGCGTCGAACTTCGGCGGCCTGTTCGCCGAGGACTCGTGGCGGATGAACTCGAACTTCACGCTGAACTACGGCCTGCGCTATGAGATTCCAGGCGCGCAGTTCAGCAAGCTGCAGAACGCCAACTTCCCCGACCTGGCGAACCTCTACGGGCCGTCCACGGCGCTCTTCCACCCAGGGGAGCTGAACGGCGTACAGGACCCGACCATCAGGCGGGGCCGGACGCCCTACAAGACCGACTGGAACAACTTCGCGCCGAACGCCGGCTTCGCCTGGACGCCGATGGCCAACGGCGGACTGCTGGCGCGGCTGCTCGGCAAGGGGCGGGACAGCGTCGTCCGCGGGAGCTACTCGCTCTCGTACTATGACGAAGGCACGAACATGTTTGCCTTCAATGCCGGCAGCAATCCCGGTCTCGGACAGACGCTCAGGCTCCAGCCGGGGATCGGCTTCCAGCCTGGACAGTTGACGCTCCAGACGCCGCTGCCTCCCTTCGTGATGTTCCCGACCGAGTACAAGGAAGTCTTCCCGCAGTCCGACTTCACGTTCGCCAACAACTTCAGGACCATGGACAGCGACCTGAAGTCGCCGTACGTGCACTCGTATAACATCGGGTTCCAGCGGCAGATCATGAAGGACACCGTGGTCGAAGTCCGCTACGTCGGCACGCGCGGCAACAACATCTGGCGTACCAACAACATCAACGAAGTGAACATCTTCGAGAACGGCTTCCTCGACGAGTTCAAGAAGGCGCAGAACAACCTGGCCATCAGCTCGGCGGCGGGCGTGAACAGCTTCGCCAACCGCGGGCTCCCCGGCCAGGTGCCGCTCCCGATCTTCGAGACGGCGTTCGGCCCGCGGGGATCGGCGCCGGCGCTGTCAGGCTCGCAGGGATTCACGAACGGCGGATTCATCACGGCCCTGCAGCAGGGGACGGCGGGCTCGCTCGCCAACAGCATCGCGGGCAACGCGAACTACGTCTGCCGCCTGTACGGCAACACGTTCGCCCCCTGCACGCGCCTGGGCTACAACGCGCCCGGCACGTATCCGATCAACATGTTCTACGCGAACCCGTTCGCCGGCAGCCAGGGCGCGTGGCTCGTGGACGACGAGTCCCGCACGCGGTACAACGCGCTGCAGCTCGAGCTGCGGCGCCGCTACTCGAAGGGTGTCCAGCTGAACGCCAACTACACGCTCGGCAGGAGCACCGGCGACATCTGGGGCGAGGATTCGATCCAGGCGGTCAACTACCGCACGCTGCGCGACAAGTCGCTCGACAACATGACGGCCCACTACGACGTGCGGCACCAGTACCAGACGTATGGCACCTACGATCTGCCGTTCGGCAAGACGCGGCACTTCAAGATCGCGAACCCCGTCCTGGACGCGATCGTCGGCGGCTGGACGATCGGCGGCACGTTGACGGCACAGTCCGGCTCCCCGTTCCGGCTCACGAGCGGCCGCGCCACGTTCAATCAGTACGACTCGGGCGTCGTCCTGGTCAACGGCACGACGGTCAAGGACCTCCAGAAGGCGATTCACTGGAGCAAGGGCCCGGGCGTGTCGCTGCTCTGGATCGACCCGAAGTACATCGGACCGGACGGCCGCGCGAACCCGGAGTTCATCCAGGTCCCCTCGACCCCGGGTGAGCTGGGACAGTTCGTAATCCTGCGGGGCAAGGCGAACTGGTCGCTCGACGCGTCGCTGAACAAGGACGTCGACCTGCCCGGGCGGACGGCGCTCAGGATTCACGTGACGATGCAGAACGTGCTGAATCACCCGATTTTCGGCACTCCGAACTGGAACGGCAACCCGAGCATCAACAGCTCGACGTTTGGCCAGACGACGAACCCGATCAACGGCGCACGGCAGATGTACATCCGCGGGGAGATCAGGTTCTGAAACACTGAGGAACACGGAACGACACGGAAGGACACGGTATGGTTTTCTGTGTTCTTCTGTGTTCTTCCGTGGTTTTTGTATTCTGTGTTCTTCTGCGGTAGAAGAGGTCCAGGATGAAACTCCCGGTCAGAACCTCCGTGGCGGTGTCAGCGGTCGCGATCGCAGTGGCTGCAACAACGGCGGGGCACGGGCAGTCGGCGGTGCACGATTACCCGGTCCAGCCGGTCCCCTTCACGAGCGTCCACCTGGCCGACGTGTTCTGGGCGCCGCGGATCGAGACGAACCGCACGGCGACGATCCCGGCCGCGTTCCAGCAGTGCGAGCTGACCGGACGCGTGGATCTGTTCGTCCGCGCGGCCAAGGCGCTGCGCGGCGAAGAGCACGACCTGAAGGCGCCGGGCTATCCCTTCGACGACACCGATGTCTACAAGGTGATCGAAGGCGCGTCGTACGCGCTGGCCGTGGATCCCGATCCGAAACTCGACGCGTACGTCGATGGTCTGATTGCGAAGGTCGTCGCCGCGCAGGAGCCTGACGGCTACATCTATACGACGCGCACGATCAACCCGAAGGAGCCGCACCCCTGGTCCCGCCCGGGACGCTGGGCCGGCGAGCGCGACGACAGCCACGAGCTGTACAACATGGGGCACCTGATCGAGGCGGCCGTCGCCCACAACATCTCCACCGGCAAGACGAATCTCCTGACGGTCGCGACGAAGGCCGCGGACCTGCTCGTGGCGACGTTCGGGCCGGGCAAGCGATCCATCTGGCCGGGACACCAGATCACCGAGATGGCGCTCGTCCGCCTCTACCGTCTCACCGGCAAGGAAGAGTACCTGAGCCTCGCGAAGTTCATGCTCGACGAGCGCGGCCCGACTACCCCGCCGTCCGGCGAGCGCGTGAACCCGCGCGGCCTCGACTACAACCAGGCCCAGGCGAAGGTGATCGAGCAGAGCGAACCGGTCGGACATGCCGTCCGTGCGATGTACATGTATTCCGGCATGGCCGACGTCGCGGCGCTGACCGGCGACCAGAAGATGCGTGCGGCCGGCCTCCGCATCTGGGACAACCTGATCAAGTCGAAGATGTACCTGACCGGCGGCATCGGCGCGGCGGGCGGCCACGAGGGGTTTGGCGACCCGTACGAGCTGCCGAACATGCAGGCGTACAACGAGACGTGCGCGTCGGTCGGCATGGACTACTGGAACCAGCGGCTGTTCCTGCTCGAAGGGGACGCGAAGTTCGTGGACGTGCTGGAGCGCACGCTCTTCAACGGATTGATTTCGGGCGTGTCGCTCGACGGCAAGACGTTCTTCTATCCCAACCCCCTCGAGTCGATCGGCCAGCACGCGCGGCAGGAGTGGTTCGGCGTCGCGTGCTGCCCGGGCAACATCACCCGGTTCATGGCGTCCGTCCCCGGCTACATCTACGCGGTCAGACCCGGACCCGGCGGCGGCGCACTCTACGTGAACCTGTACGCCGGCGGCACGGCGGACATCGACATGCCAGGCGGCAAAGTGAAGGTCGTGCAGGACACGCGGTATCCGTGGGACGGCGCGGTGAAACTGACGGTCACCCCCGCGACACCTCGCGAGTTCACGATCAACTTGCGCATTCCCGGATGGGCGCGCAACGAACCGGTGCCGAGCGATTTGTATCGATTCATGGACAAGGTGACAACGCCCGCAACGCTGAAGGTCAACGGCCGTCAGGTGATCGACCAGCTCATGTCGAAGGGCTACGTCGGGGCGACCCGCACGTGGAAGGCGGGGGACGTCATCGAGCTGAACCTTCCGATGCCGGTGCGGCGCGTCGTCGCGAACCCGCAGGTCGTGGCGGATCGGGACCGCGTAGCGCTGCAGCGGGGTCCGATCCTCTACGCGGCCGAGTGGCCCGATAACCCGAACGGCAAGGTGCGCAATGTCGTCCTGCCCGACACCGCCACGCTGACCTCCGAGTTCCGGCCGGACCTGCTGCGCGGCGTGCAGGTCGTCAGGGGAACAGCGTTCGGCCTGTCCCTGGACGCGCAGGGCAAGATCGTCAAGGCGCAGCAACCGTTCATGGCCATCCCATACGCGACGTGGGCGAATCGCGGCCGCGGACAGATGGCCGTGTGGCTCGCGCGCACGGACGCCGCCGCGTATCCGACGCCGTATCCGACCGTCGCCACGACCAGCAAGGTCACCACGTCGCGCTCGTCGAAGACCCCGCAGAACATCGTGGACGGCGAGGAGCCGCGGTCGTCGAGCGACTCGACGTCGTACTTCGACTGGTGGCCGCGCAACGGCTGCAAGCCCGGCGAAACCGCGGGGCCGCCGGCCCCCGCGCAGCCGGGGGCCGCCCAGCGCCGGGGCTGCAGCGACGGGGAGTGGGTCGAGATGACGTTTGCGCAGCCGGCCCGCGTCTCGCAGGCGGAGGTCTACTGGTTCGACGACACCGGCCGTGGAGGCGTACGCGTGCCCACATCGTGGCGTCTGTTGTATAAGGAGGGGGACGCATGGAAACCGGTCGAGACCGCTGCCCCCTTCGGCACGGCGAAGGACGCCTGGAACAAGGTGACCTTCAGCCCCGTCACGGCCGCCGCGCTTCGCATCGAGCTGAAGATGCAGCCGGGGGTGTCCGCCGGCGTGCAGGAGTGGAAGGTGAAATGAAGGCTGGTCTCACCCGGAAGGCAGCAGCCATCACGGCCGCGGGGATTCTCGCGGCCGTTGGCTTTTCTGGGGTCCTCTCGGCGCAGCTTCCCGACCGCCTCGACGATCAGCTGCGCGCCATCTTCGAGCGTGGAGAGTACACGGCGGAAACCGTGGGCCAGACGGCGTGGCTGGACGACGGGAGACGCTACACGGCGCTGACGCGCGGCCAGCAGCGCGATCTCGTCGCCTACGATACCGAGACCGGTCGATCCGAGCTGCTGGTCGCCGCGAAGTCCCTGGCGCTGAAAGGGACCGACAAGCCGCTCCCGATCGCCGGGTACTCGTGGTCGCCCGACAGGAGCAGACTGCTGATTTTCACGAACACCCGCAAGGTGTGGCGGCAGAACACCCGCGGGGATTACTACGTCCTCACGCGCGCGAGCGGCGCGCTGAAGAAGCTCGGCGCCGGCGCCCCGGAAGCGTCGCTCATGTTCGCGAAGTTCTCCCCCGACGGCCGGCGCGTCGCGTACGTCCGCGCCGAGAACATCTACGTCGAGGATCTCTCGACCGGCCGGATCACGCCGCTGACGAAGGACGGCGGCGGCGACGTGATCAACGGCACGTCCGACTGGGTCAACGAAGAGGAATTCAGCATTCGGGACGGTTTCCGGTGGAGCCCCGACGGGCGCGCGATCGCCTACTGGCAGTTCAACACGTCTGGCGTCAGCCGCTTCACGCTCATCAACGACACCGACGCGCTGTACCCGAAGACGACGGTGTATCCGTATCCGAAGCCCGGCACCACGAATTCGGCGGTGCGCGTCGGCATCGTGCCGTCGGCGGGCGGCGCCACGACGTGGGTGAAGACGCCGGGAGCGCCGCGCGACTTCTACATCCCGCGCATCGACTGGGTCGACGTCGGCACGCTCGTCCTCCAGCACATGAACCGCCTGCAGAACACCAACGACGTCCTGCTCGCCGACCGCGCGACCGGCAACGTGCGCCGCGTACTCCGCGATCAGTCGCGGGCGTGGGTCGAGGAGATGGACGAGGTCGTGTGGCTGCGTCCAAAGGGGACTCCGGCCGGGCGCGCGACCGAGTTCGTGTGGCTCTCCGAGAAGGACGGCTGGCGCCACGCGTATGCGGTTCCGCGCGACGGCGGGCGCGAGCGCCTGCTCACGAAGTTCGACGGGGACGTCGCGGCCATCGACGCCGTCGACACGGCCGGCGGTCGCTTGTACTTCACGGCCTCTCCCGGAAAGTCCACCGAGCGCTATCTCCACATGGCGCGCCTCGACGGCGACGGCGCCAGCCAGCGCGTGACGCCGCAGGATCAGCCCGGCACCCACACCTACAACATCTCCCCGGATGGACGATGGGCGATGCATACGTGGTCGCGGTTCGATGTGGTGCCGCGCACGGATATCGTCAGCCTGCCGGATCACCGGAGCGTGCGGACCCTGGTCGACAACGCGGCGCTCGCGAAGAAGATCGCCGCCATCGTGTCGCCGCCGGTCGAGTTCCTGAAGGTCGATGTCGGCGGGGGCGTGACGCTCGACGGCTACATGCTGAAGCCCAGGCGATTCGACGCGTCGCGCAAGCACCCCGTGCTCGTCCACGTTTACGGCGAGCCGGCAGGCACGACGGTGAACGACCGCTGGGGATCGTCGGGGATGCTCTTCCACCGCGCCCTCACGGACGAAGGCTTCATCGTCGTCTCGTTCGACAATCGCGGGACGCCCGCGCTGAAGGGAGCGGACTGGCGCAAGGTCGTTTACGGTGCGGTCGGTGAGCTGTCGGCGAAGGAACAGGCCGCGGCGATTCGCGCGCTCGGCGCCGAGCGGCCGTACGTCGATCTGTCGCGCGTGGCGGTCTGGGGGTGGAGCGGCGGCGGGTCCAACACGCTGAACGCGATGTTCCGGTATCCCGACGTTTACAAGGCCGGCATCTCGGTCGCGCCGGTTCCGGATCAGCGGCTCTACGACACGATCTACCAGGAACGCTACATGGGGCTCCCGGACCAGAACGCCAAAGGGTACCTCGCGGGGTCGCCGATCAACTTCGCCGAAGGGCTGAAGGGACGGCTGCTCGTCGTGCACGGCAGCGGCGACGACAACGTGCATTACCAGGGCACGGAGCGGCTGATCAACAGGCTGGTCGCACTCGGGAAGACATTCGATGTGATGGTCTATCCGAATCGCACGCACGGCATCTCGGAAGGCTCTGGAACGCTGCTGCACGTGTATCGGCTCGTCGCCCGTTATCTGTTGGAACACGTACCCCATGACGGGCAGCCCTGAAGGGCAGCGCTACAGGAAGCACGCCATGACGGGCAGCCCTGTTTACGCGTGATCCGGTAGCGCAGCCCTTTAGGGCTGCCACGGCGCCGGACCAACGCCCTGTTGCCGCATACATCGTCCTCATTAGTACCGTCGCTTTCGCACAAACGCCGCCCGTCCAGACGCGGCCCGGCATGGCTCGCATTAAACTAAGGCCGTGTCGCGAGGGCCAGGTGACGGAAGATCCCTTATCGGACGGCGCTCGCCGTCTCCGACAGCGGCACATCCTCGGGGGCATCCAGTCCGTCGTCCGCAACGCGCCGCTCGACCACACGCGGGCGTACGCCACCAGCCCGACCGACGGGCCGCGCAAGCGTTGAGGCTGCTTCACGCGGCGGATCTCACACAAATCTGACACAGCCGCGGCTGGAGCGGCAGCATAATCGGGTCTGAAGGCCTCCAGAGCAGACTGCCGTGCTCGAACCCGGACGCTGGTTCCGCGCGCCGCGTCACGTGCTGACGCTGTTCCTCGGCGTCACCGGATCGCTGTCGCTCGCCATGGGCGGGCTCGCGTGGCAGTTGATCGCGCAGGATCGCGCCCTTGCCGCCCGGCGCACGCAGGAGCGCCTCGATAACGCCGCGGACGCAGCCGTCGCGGCGGTCCGGCACGCCGTCGACGACCTCGCGCTCCCGCTCGAGTCGCTCGCCGCGCTCGCATCCGGCGCCACCGAGGCGCGCGTCGCCCGGCTGGCGGCGGCGTTCGACGACGACGCCGTCGTCGTGCTGGCCACGGAGCGCGGCGTCGACGCGTTTCCCCCCGGCCGCCTCGTGTTCTATCCCGCCGCGGCGCTCCAGCGAGAGAGAGCCGCCACGACCGGTCGCGCGTTCGCGCCGGGCGAGGAGCTCGAGTTCCAGCGCCGGGATCTCGCGGGGGCTCTCCGCGCCTTCGAGCCGCTCGCAGCGTCGGCCAATCCACAACTCAGGGCGGGCGCGCTCCTCCGCATGGCGCGTATCCACGCGCAGCTGCGCCGGCCGGACCGCGCGCTTCACGCGTACGACGCGCTCGCCGCGCTCGGCTCGACAACGTCGGACGAGCTCCCCGCCGGTGTCCTTGCCCGATACGGCCGGTGCGTCCTCCTCGACGACCTCGGCCGCCGGGCGGACCTGGATCGCGAAGCTGGCCTGCTGGCACGGGAGCTCGATCGAGGTACATGGCGGCTGACGCGCGCCGAGTACGAGTTCTACGCCGAACGGGCGCGCGAGTGGCTGCGTGGGACGACCCCGAGCGTGAGCGGCGCAGCGGCCCATCGCGAGCGCCTGTCCGCTGCCGTCGAGGGGGCATGGATGGCGTGGAGCGCGACGGCCGACGGTGTCGCGCCGCCGGCGGGGACGCGGCTGGTGCGGGTCGACGGCGTCGAGGCCTTTGCCACGTGGCGCAGCGCGGGTGGACGGATCGCGGCGCTCGTCGGCGGACCGCGGTTCATCGAGGCGCGCGTCGCCGCCCCCGCCCATGCGGTGCTCGCGCGCTATCGCGCCGGCGTGGTGCTCGCGGCTCCCGATCGTCGTGCGGGCGGCGACGCGCGCGCGAATCGCGATCGCCTGGTGCAGCGAGCGGCTGCCGAGACCCGACTGCCGTGGTCGCTCGAGGTCGTCGACACGGCCCCGGGGACGGAGCTGATGGCGGCCAGGGCGCGCAGCCGTATCGTGATCGCGGGGCTCGTCGTCGTGGGGCTCTTCGTCCTGGCCGGCAGCGCGCTCATCGTCCGCGCCGTCAACCGCGAAATGGAGGTGTCGCGGCTGCAGGCGGATTTCGTTGCCGCCGTGTCCCACGATTTCCGCACGCCCCTCACGTCGATCCGCCAGGTGAGCGAGCTGCTGCTCGACGGACGCGTCCCGGAGGACCGCCGTCAGGAGTACTACCGAATGCAGCACCGCGACAGCGCGCGCCTGCAGCGGCTGGTGGAATCGCTGCTGGATTTCCGCCGGATGGAGTCGGGCGCGCGCGAGTACCGCTTCGAGCCCGTGGAGATCACGCAACTCGTCGCAGCCGTGGTCGACGAGTTCTCCGTCGACGCGGTTGCATCCGGCTACCATGTCGAGACGGCGCTCGAATCCAATGGCGTCGTCGTCTCGGCGGATCGCGAGGCGCTCGGCCGCGCCATCTGGAACCTCCTCGATAACGCGGCCAAGTACTCGCCTCACTACAAGACCGTGTGGCTCACGACGGCCGCGCGCGAGGGGCGCGTGGAGATCGCCGTGCGCGACCGCGGCGTCGGCGTGCCGGCGCAGGATCGCGAACGGATCTTCGACAAGTTCGCCCGCGGGACGAACGCCGCGGCCATCGGCGCGAGGGGCACGGGCCTCGGCCTCGCGATGGTCCGGCACACGGTTTCCGCCCACCGCGGCTCGATCCGGCTCGACGGTGCGCCCGGCGGGGGCAGCACCTTCACGATCACGCTTCCCGTCACCGGCAGGAGCTCCCGATGCCCCGCATCCTGATCGTCGAGGACGAGCCGGATATCGCACGCGTGCTCCGCGACGACCTCGCGCTCGAGGGCTACGATGCCGTCGTGGTGGGCGACGGCGAGGCGGCCCACGCGGCGACGACGTCGAGCCCGTTCGATCTCGTGCTCCTGGACGTCATGCTGCCGGGCCGGGACGGGTTCGACGTCTGCCGCGACCTGCGGCGCGCCGGCCTCACGATGCCGATCATCATGCTGACGGCGAAGACACAGGAATCCGACAAGGTCATGGGACTCGAGATCGGGGCCGACGATTACGTCACCAAGCCGTTCAGCCCGCGCGAACTGCGGGCGCGCGTGAAGGCGGCGCTTCGCCGGGCGGCGGCGGACGCTCCGGAGGTCTATCGCTTCGGACAGATCGAGGTCGATTTCGGCCGGCGTGAGCTGCGCGCCGGCGGCGCGCCGGTCGACGTCACGGCGATCGAGTTCAAGCTGCTCGCCGCCTTCATCCGCCACCGCGGCCGCGTCCTTTCGCGCGAGCAACTGCTCGACGAGGCGTGGGGCCGCGACGTGTACGTCACGGATCGCGCCGTCGATACCCACATCGTCAACGTCCGCCGCAAGATCGAGCCGGATCCCGCCGTCCCACGCTACCTGGTGAGCGTGCGCGGCGCGGGGTACCGGTTCGAGGGGTGACGGGCGCACTTCACACGAAGCTGACATGAACGCCATCATCACTGCACGTTCGAGCGGGAGCATGGCCGCGGAGGTCACGAGGATGTGGAAGAACACAGGACGGCTCGTGCTGATCGCGTTCGCGGCGGCTTCCGCGGCCGTATCCGCCGGCCAGCCCGGCCAGGCGGAGTCGCTGTTGCAGGCGGCGCGGAACAAGGCGATCGTCGAGGGCAAACTCGCGGAGGCCATCGAGCTGTACCGCGACGTGCTCGCGAAGTACGAACAGGACCGGCCCGTCGCCGCCCGCGCGCTCGCGGCGCTCGGGCAGTGCTACGAGAAGCTGGGCGCCGCGCAGACCGCGGAGGCGCGGAAAGCGTACGAACGCATCATCCGGGACTACCCGGAACAGAAGGATCTGGTTGGGGAGGCTCACGCGCGGCTCGCGGCTCTCGCCGCTAGGTCCGGCGAGGCGGGAACATCCATGCTGTCGGTGCGCAAGCTCTGGCCGAGCATGGAACCCTCGGGCAAGGTGTCGCCCGACGGCCGGTTCGTCTCGTTCGCCGACTGGTCGGCCGGCGGCCATCTCGCCATCCGGGACGTCGCCACGGGCGAGCAAAGGAGACTGACCGACATCGGCGGCCAGGCGCGACCGGACGGGTACGCGGAATACTCCGTGCCGTCTCCCGACAGCAGGCTGATCGCATTCGCCTGGGTCGGAAATGCGGGCCGGACGTACGACCTCTCCGTCATCGGCATCGACGGCACGAAGCCGCGCGTCCTGCGATCGGCCGGCAACGGCGTCAACCGTCAGTTCCCGCTCGCGTGGACGCCCGACGGCAGGCACCTGCTCGTCGAGTCGGTGAAGACCGACGGAACGCGGGACATGATGCTCGTCGCCCTCGCCGACGGCTCGGCGAAGCTGCTGAAGGCGGTCGGCAAGGACCCATCGCCGGGCGGCGCCTTCTCGCCGGATGGACGCTTCATCGCGTGGTCCACGCCCGAAGGGATCGCCCTGTTCGATGTGCAGTCGGCGACGGAAACTCCGCTCATCCCCGATCGGTCGCCGCACAGCGTCCTGGGCTGGAGCCCGGACGGGCGGCACATCCTGTTCTCCAGCGAGCGCTCGGGATCAGGCGACGCGTGGATCGTCGCCGTCGCCGGCGGAAAGGCCGTGGCCGAACCGGCGTTCGTCAAGAAGAACTGGGGCTTCCTGCCGCTCGGGATCACGCGATCGGGCGCGTTCTTCTACGCGGTGAACGCCACCGTCGGCAGCGTGCGGATCGCCGAGCTCGATCCCGCGACCGGCACCGTCGTCTCGCCGCCGCAGCCTGCCTCCACGCGCGCCAATACGTGGGCCCCGGCATGGTCTCCCGATGGACGATCGCTCGCGTACATCGCGGCGCGCGAGCCGAACTGGTTCGTCGTCGTGCGCTCGCTCGCGACGGGCGATGAGCGGGAGTTCCCCCTCGGGGAGCGGAGCCTCGAGCTGGGCGCCTCCCTTCGGTGGTTTCCCGATGGCAAGTCCATCGCCCTTCCCGCCTTCGAGCCGGGCAAGGGCGACAGCCTCGTGCGCCTCGACGTCGAGACGGGCCGGATCAGCCACCTGATGTCCCTGCCGTCTGGGGTCGGCTTTCCGCGCTTCGGCATCTCGCGCGACGGCGACGCGATTCTCCGCCAGGTCGGCTCGCGGACGATCGCGCGCGACCTGAAGACGGGACAGGAGCGCGTCGTGTTCGAGAAGGAAGGCTTCTACTCGCGCGTCCTGTCGCCGGATGGGCGCCGGGTCGTCGTGGCGGTCAGGGAAGGCAAGACGCAGGTTCTGCTCGTCATGCGCGCCGACGGCACAGAATCCCGTGAGCTGGTCAGGATCGACCCGGAGAAAGACCTTCAGTTCGGCGGCGGGCCCTGGTGGACGCCGGATGGCCGCTACATCTTCTTCATCAAAGGCGTGAAGGGGGCTCCGATGCAGTGGCAACTGTGGCGAATCGCGCCCGAGGGCGGCGAGCCGCAGCGGCTCGGATTGACGATCCCCGGCCGTCTCATGGGGTCGCCACAGCCGCACCCCGACGGCCGCCGACTCGCGATGAGCAGCGTCGAGCCGCGAATCGAGGTGTGGGTGATGGAGAACTTCCTCCCGAAGCCGGCTCCGAAATCCTGACGCGCGCCGGAAATCCTGACATTATCCGTAGGGCGCAACTTAAGTTGCGCCCTACCGGTTCCGGATCAGCGGCTCTACGACACGATCTACCAGGAACGCTACATGGGGCTCCCGGACCAGAACGCCAAGGGGTACCTCGCCGGTTCACCGATCAATTTCGCGGAAGGCCTGAAGGGCCGCCTCCTCGTCGTGCACGGCAGCGGCGACGACAACGTGCATTACCAGGGCACGGAGCGGCTGATCAACAGGCTGGTCGCACTCGGGAAGACATTCGATGTGATTGTCTATCCGAATCGCACGCACGGCATCTCGGAAGGCTCTGGAACGCTGCTGCACGTGTATCGGCTCGTCGCCCGTTATCTGTTGGAACACGTACCCCATGACGGGCAGCCCTGAAGGGCAGCGCTACAGGAAGCACGCCATGACGGGCAGCCCTGTTTACGCGTGATCCGGTAGCGCAGCCCTTTAGGGCTGCCACGGCGCCGGACCAACGCCCTGTGCCCGTGGATGTAAAATATGATTGACATCATGTCAACTATTGTTTACTATCTGGCCGGGGAAGAAACGTGCGACTTGGCAACCACCTCAGGCGATGTCGTTTCGAGAGAGGCGAGATGTCTCAGGAGGCGCTCGCCGACGCTGTGGGCGTCTCCAGGCAGACGATCATCTCAATTGAAAAGGGCGGCTACGCGCCTTCGACCTTTCTCGCGCTGAAGCTGGCCCGGACGCTCGGCAAGACCGTCGAGGAGCTGTTCTACCTCGATTCGGAGCCATGATCGAGAACGGAGCGTTGTGAAATGCACGCGAATTTCGAGTCGCTCATCAAGGTCGTCCTGCTGCTCTTCGTTGTACTTGCGGGCCTCGCCGTCCTGCTGGCGCGCCGGCCTTGGATTGCCGGCCGGGTGCGCTTCAGCGACCGGGTCTTTGCCGGAACCTTTGTCGTCGCCGCTTCGTCCGGGGCTCTCGGAATCACCGCGATGTTTCTGTGGCCCGAGACCATGAGCAGGCTTCACCTGTGGGAGATGCTCCTGATACCGGTGTTCCTCGCTTACGCGTATTGGCTCGCCGTCGCGCGCGCGCGGGGCGCCGATCCGATCGACGAGAAACAGGAGCTCGACATGGGCCGGGCGGGCGGCTGGGCGTTTGGCGGCAGCACGATCGGCATGCTCGTGTTGTGGAAACTTCTCGAAGGCAATCTGATTCCGGTCTCGAGTCTCTTCCCGCTGTACCTTTTCATCGGGCAATGCACGTTCTCGCTCGGCGCCCTCTACCACGCGCGGCGATAGGGCGCTGGCGGTACAATGCGGGAATAACCCCGCGAATTCCTGGAGTGCCAGCCATGCGCCGACCCTTTGCGCTTGTTGCCGCATACATCGTCCTCATTAGTACCGTCGCTTTCGCACAAACGCCGCCCGTCCAGACGCGGCCGGGCATGGCTCCTCCGCCGGCGAGCCAGACGCCGCAACGCGACAAGCCGGGCGCGGTTCCGGGCGCAAAGACCGGTACCGCAGGCATCAAAGGCCGCATCCTCGCGGACACCAACACGGCGATCCGCCGCGCGAGGGTGTCGCTGCTGACGTCGAACCCGCTCGACTCGCACATGACGACGACCGATCTCGATGGCCGGTACGAATTCACGGAGCTCCCCGCCGGTCAGTACCGGGTCACCGCGTCGAAAGGCATCTTCGTTCCGCTCGAGTACGGGCAGCAGAAGCCGTTCGATCGGGGCAAGCCAGTCGACCTCGCCGACGGACAGGTCGTCGAGAAGATCGACATCACGCTGCCGCGTGGCGGGGTCGTCAGCGGGACGCTGCTGGACGACGTCGGAGACGCGGCCGCTGGTGTGCGCATGACCGCCATGCGCCAGCAGTTCAGCGACGGCAAGCGCAGGCTGGTCAGCATCGGCCACCCCGTGGAGACCAATGATGTCGGGCAGTACCGGCTGTACGGACTGCCGTCGGGCACCTACTTCATCGGAGCGATGCCATCCGCGGCAAATCCTCTCATTCCCATGCTCACCACGCCGTCGGGCGCGCCCACGTACTATCCAGGGACGCTCAACGAGATGGAAGCACAGCGGGTGACGGTTCGACCCGGGCAGGACAAGATCCTCTCCGATTTCACGTTGGTCCCGGCGCGCCTGGTGAAGATCAGCGGGACGGCGACCAACGCCGCCGGTGCGCCCGTGCAGATGGTCATGCTGATGGCGACAGCGCAGGTGTCGTCAGGCAACGCGATGCCGGGGATGAACACGGCCACCGTCAGGCCGGACGGCACCTTCCAACTGAGCAACGTACCGCCCGGCGAGTACGCGATCATGGCGATGTCGATGAACATCGGCACCGGCGAGCAGGAGATCACGGCCCAGCCGCTGACGGTGGCGGGCGAGGACATCACGGATTTCGTGCTGTCCACGACGAAGGGATTTCGCGCGACCGGTCAGATCCTCTTCGATCAGCCGCCTCCGCCGGCTACCCTGCTGCCGTCGAGCCTGACGTTGATGGCCGCGCCGGCGACACAGTTCTCGATATCGGGCGGGATGGCGCGCGGCACGATCCACGACGACTGGACGTTCGAAGTCAAAGGACTTGCTGGCCCGCGCCAGTTCCAGGTCGCGCAGGGGCTTCCGGCCGGGTGGATGGTCCAGTCGGTGTTCTACGGCCAGACGGACATCACGGACAAGCCGCTCGAGGTCAAGGAGGACATCGACGGCGTCGTCATCACCCTGACAAAGCGTCCGGCGCGTATCAGCGGCGGCGTCGTCGACGACAGCGGAAAACCGGTCACCGAGTACTCGGTGGTGATCTTCCCGGACGATACGGCGCTCGGCCCACCGGCCTCAACGCGCTACCTTCGCGCGCTGCGGCCGGGCGAGGGCGGGAAGTTCAGCGCGGAGCGGCTGCCCGCGGCCGCGTACCTCGTCGTGGCGATCCCATCGCTGGAGTCCGGCGACGAGAACGACCCCGAGCTGCTCGAGCAACTCCGCCCGCTGGCGACCAGGGCGATTCTCAGTTGGGGTGACGCGAAGGAGCTGTCGCTGAAGCTCGAGAAGTTCGACCGCCGGTAAATCTGGCCAGCCCAACCGTAGGCGCCCGCTTGCTCGTGTAGCATGGGCGAATGCCGCGCGAGAAGTCTCTATGATCGCAATCATGTGGCAATTCGACGTCAAGAGCGGACAGGAGACCGAGTTCGAGCAACTGTACGGCGTCGACGGAGAATGGGCCGCGATGAATCGCCAGACGCGGTCGTATCTCGGGAGTTCCTTTCTTCGTGACCAGAACCGTCCGTCCCGGTACATCGTCATCGAATACTGGAGCGAGATGCTCGTGTACGAGCAGCACCGGGCGTATCGCTCCGACACGATGGCCTCCCTTGAAGGACGCAGTACCGCCCTTGTCGAATCGGTCCAGCCCCTGGGAATCTTCACCGCGCTCGATGTGCCCGATCGTACCGGGCCGACCTGGTCACAGCGAAGCCGCTAATCAGGGAAAGACCACCGTTTCCTGCCGCGCGTGCGGCAGCCCTGCTGGGGGTAGTCGAACGCCACGGCTGCGACGTTCCGGGTGTCGCCGCCATGTTCGGTCGTCTCCGCAGGTCCTGCCACGTGACGATCTGTTGCGCAGCCCTTCAGGGCTGCCCGACGGCTGCGCTCGCTGTCTGGCCCAGGCAGCCCTGAAGGGCTGCGCAACGCGCGTGGTCGGTCCACCCCGTGACATGATAGGGGTTCGTACAACGACTGAGGGGACCATGCCGTTTACGCAGTTCAAGCTTCATCCGGATTTGCTTCGGGGTCTGAAGGACCTCGGATTCACCCGGCCGACACCAATCCAGGCGGACGCGATTCCGCCCGCGCTGGAGGGCAAGGACGTACTCGCCTGCGCGATGACCGGCAGCGGCAAGACCGTCGCGTTCCTGCTGCCCATCCTCAACCAGTTGATCCGCAAGCCGCGCGGGACGACGCGGGCGCTGATCCTGACGCCGACGCGCGAGCTCGCGGCGCAGATCCTCGAGGACCTGACCGACCTGGCGATCCACACGCCGATCAACGCCGCCGCGGTGTTCGGCGGCGTCGGCATGGGCCCCCAGGAGCACGCCTTCCGCAGCGGCGTCGACGTCATCGTCGGCACGCCGGGGCGTTTACTCGATCATTTCCGCGCGCCGTACGCGAAACTGACCGGCATCGAGTTCCTCGTCCTCGACGAAGCGGACCGGATGCTGGACATGGGGTTCCTTCCGGACATCCGCCGCGTCCTGCGGCACGTGCCCCGGAAACGGCAGACGCTGTTCTTCAGCGCGACGATGCCGCCGCCCATTGCGCAGCTGACGAAGGAGATGCTGCACGACCCGGTGACGATCAATCTCGAGCGGCGATCCGCCCCCGCGATCGGGATCACGCAGGCTGTCTATCCGGTGCTTCAACCGTTGAAAGCGCCGCTGCTCGTCCGGCTGCTCCAGAGCAACGAGATCGAAGACGCGCTGGTCTTCACGCGGACGAAGCATCGCGCGGACCGGCTGGCGAAGTATCTCGCGGCGCACAAGATCAGCGTCGAGCGCATCCATGGCAATCGGTCGCAGGCACAGCGGACACAGGCGCTGGAGGGGTTCAAGAAGGGGCGCTACAAGGTGCTCGTCGCGACCGATATCGCGGCGCGCGGGATCGACGTCGTGGCGCTCGGCCACGTGATCAACTTCGACGTGCCGACGCAACCCGATGACTACATCCACCGGGTGGGCCGCACGGCGCGCGCGGAGTTGACGGGCTCAGCCTTCACCCTCGTGTCGTCGGAAGAAGAAGGGGATCTGCGCGCCATCGAGAGCGCGATCGGCCGGCGGCTGCCGCGCGTGACGGTGCCGGATTTCGATTACAACCGGGCGCCATCCGAGCGGCTCGAAGTGCCGCACGCGCAGCGCATCGCCGAGATTCGCGCGCGCAAGGCCGAGGAGCGCGCCCGCGCGCGGGCCAACGTGGCGCGCCGCGCGGCGCACGCCGGCGGCAGGCCGCCGCAGGGGCCGGGTGCGGAGCCACGGCCGCCTCAGCCGCATCGCGGTGGAAGGCCGCAAGGACACGGCGGGCACGGACATGCCGGCGGAGGCCGGCCCGGCGGCGGGTACGGGCGTCCCGGCGGCGGTCCTCGCGGATCGCGCCGTCCAGGTTCTCGTTAAGAGATGGCAGCCCTAAAGGGCTGCCCCACACCCCGGCGCTAACGCGGGCGGTTAGGCTTCATGTCGCGGCTGTAGTAGATGTCCGCGGGGATGTGATGCCCCGCGTAGACCTTCTCGAAGATCGCGTACAGCCGCGGGTCGTGCGCCTTGAGATCGTCGGGCGTCTGCAGCCGCGTCTCGCCGTCGAACCACTCGTAGTTCGACCAGAACCACCTTGTAGAACGGATCGAGGCCAAGCGCTGCCGGCGGCGCGGTGACCATCGTACTGACGTAGTCTTCGACGAGCGGCTTCGCCGCGGGCGTCGCCGCGGGCGTCGCCGCGGGCACGGCCGCCTGGGCGACCGCTGAAATGGTGAGCGTCAGCAAGATGAGTGTCATGGGGACCAGCGACTCATGAGCACCGACGACTTCGCCTTTGACTATCGACTATCGACTATCGACTTCTGAGCGCGATGACCACCTGCGCGCTCGGGGCGACGCCCACGGCCAGCGCGACTTTCGTCTCTTTGTCGCCGCCAGTCACCTGCGCGACGTGCTTGCCATCGATCGACACCGCGTACTGTCCGGCCGGCAGGCCCGCTATCGATAGTCCGGTCGTGTGCGCGCCGCCCGTGCGGTTCTCCAGCGTGAACTGCACCCGGGAGAGATCGTCCGCCACGAGAATCGGCCGCTCCTTTGCGTACCCGTCGTGATCGAGCAGCATGTGCAGCCGCTGGCCGTCCCGCACGACATGGAAGCGCACCCGCAGCCCGTCCCGCGGGACGACGCTGACGCTCCTGCCGGCGCGCATCAGCACGCCGCCATAGGCGATCTCGCCGAAGACCGGGTCGTTCGCAACGATGGTCGCGTGCGTGCGAATCGCGGCGCAGTAGCCCACGTCCTCCTCCGCGCTGTAGTACCAGGCGCCGCGCGTCATCTCCTTGCCGATCCAGCCGCGGCCGCTCGCGTCCGGCATGAAGCCGCCGCCGGCCGCGCCCTCGTTGTTCGCGCTCGGGAACCAGTAGCCGCCGCCCGGTCCGGAGTTCATCAGCGCCCACGAGCTGAGCGACGACGCGTAGCCGAGCCGCAGGTAGTCGGTGGGATCGGCCGCGAAGTGCAGGCCGTAGTCGAGAATCGACCAGCCTCCCATCTGCGACATGTAGCTGAGGAGGTACGACAGCGTTCCCCGGTAGTCGCTCCCCAGCTGGAAATACGTCGTCTCGAGCCACCCGCGATCCGACATGTTCAACAGCAGCTGGAAGTTCATGAACTTCAGGGCGGCGTCGTCGGTGACGCGGCGGCGGAACTCCTCGTCGCGCGCGCGATCCATCGCGTACTTCGCAAAGGCGCCCGTCGATTCGAATCCTGTCGAGTCGAACGCGAACTCCGACCCGTACAGGTTCGGCGTGCGGTTCACGAAGCGGTCGACCTTGCCTTCCCAGTGCCCGCGGAGCGTCCGCGCCCAGTCGCGCTTCCCTTCCTCTTCGAGTGATTGAATCAGCTCGGGGATGAACGCTTCGTTCATCGTGCCGACCGCGTCCGCCGACCACTTTTCAATCGCCATCGGGACGGTCCAGTAGGCGACCGCGGTCCGAAACGCGCGTTCCAAGTACTGCTCCGCGTTCAGGTACTTCACCTTCGCCGGATAGAACTTCGCGATGTGATACATCCGGTAGTACAGCATCACGATGTGCGGGTAGTCGTAGATGCGCCAGAGATGCGCGCGGCCGTTCCGTCCCTCGTCGGCGCTCAGGCGATTGGCCTTCCAGTTCGGGATCCCGTAAATGCCGTACGGATGCTTTTCCGTGTCGGTCATCTGCATGCCGCCCCAGAGATATTTACTGATGTACAGCTCGAGGCTGTCGATCTCCGCCTGCTCCGGGAAGAACACGTTCTTCGAGGCCAGGAACGCCGGCCGCGCGTTCCCCGCGTCGTCGTTCGCGTCGGTGAGCCACGCCGACAGTCCGTCGCGATCCTCGGGGCTCCGCAGGATCTCGTTCTTCTGATCCCAGTCGCTGTACACGCCGACGTACCACTTCGCCGGATCCTTGTGCTGGTGATGACTGACGAGAAACGCCGCGCGCTTCTTGATCACGGTTTCGAGCGGCTCGGTGACGAAGAACTCGAGCGTCGTCCACAGCCCGTCGCCGTACTTCACGCGCAGCATGTTTTCGCCGGGTTTCGCGAAGCGAATCGTGTAGACCTGCGCGCCGTTGTCTCTCGCGGCCCTGAACCGCACGGCGGTCTGGCCGGGATGCTCGGCCTCGATCGACGCGATCCGGTTCTTCGTGCGCAGCGAGACGACTGCCGGCACGTCGGTCGGAACGACCATGCCCGGCGCAATCGCGGTATCGAACTTGCGCTCGTGATAGAGAACATCGCGCACGCCCGCGAAATCCTTCGCCCACTGAAAGCGGAACGAGTACGTCATCGTCGCGCGGGGCGATCCCTTCGGCGCGAGCGTCAGGCTCGAAATCGGGAGCCGCCAGTTGCCTCCGGCCGCGACGGCGGACGTGCTGGCCACGCGCGCGTGCACGTACGGCGTGTACGCGCCGGCGGAATTGTCGTAGTACTCGAACTTGGTGTCGCCCATCGGCGTCATGACCAGGTACGGTCCGTCTCCGCCGCTTCGCTGCCAGTACACCCACGACCCGTGCCCGGCCACCAGCGCGTGACGGAGCAGCTTGCGCGTGTAGATGTCGCCGCGGGCACCGGTCCGCTCGGCAAAGTTGAGCGGGATCGCAAGATCACCGATTTCGACTGGACGGTTCACCAGGTTGGAGAGGGTGATCGTCCATTCGAGCACGTCCCCGCTCAGATCGAACTTTTCCCTGACCGAAAGATCGGAGGATTCAACCAGCGAGGGGGGCTGACCGACGCGCCACTCCGCCACGCCGGGCGTGCCCTGCGGCGGCAATGTCACCTCGATGCGAAGCGCATTGGTCTTCACGGGCGCGAACTCGACGGTCGCGAAGGCGTTCGGCTCGACGCCGTAGGCGCCGCGCGCGTCGACCTCCTTCCACTGCATGCCGTCCTGGTACAACAGGCGCCATGTCGCGGGAGGCCCCGCCCAGAAGACTTCCGTGCGTGAGATCTCCTCGGGCGTGGGAAACGTGTATTGCACCCACCGTATCTGTCCGCCCGGAGCCGTCCCGCCGGATCCCGGTTCCGGCGCGTCGCGCGTCCACGTGAACACGGGGACCTGCGCGGCGGGCTGAAGCTGCGCGCCGGGGCCCGCACCGCGTCCGCCGCGGCCGCCCGCCCCCGGTGGCACCGGCACGAGCCCGTCGTTCAGTCCTCTCAGCGTCCCAACTCCGCGCACGGCGCTCGGGCTCGCTTTCGACGCCAGCGTCGGGAGCAGCGTCCCGAGCGCGTACTCGATCGCCTGCGGGCCGCCGGTGGTGGAGCTTGGTGCCCGGAGCAGCAGTTCCCGCAGCTCGCGCCAATGACCGTTCGGAGTCGATCGAAACCGGATCAGCAGGCGCCCGAGCGCGCCGTTCGCCGCGATGTAATCCGTGTCGTGGACGTCCGCGGTCCGCCTGAGGCTGCGGATGCCTGACGCGTCGAATTGCAGTTGGAAGGCGCGGTTGGCCAGATCGTCGGCGACGGCGGCCGAACCGGTTCCCGCGATGAGTAACGACGCGGCCAGCGCGCGCGCCCAGGCAAATCGAGACATCCGAGCCTCCTGCAGGAGCCTACGGGTTATGGAATCAGTTCTTCTTCTCGTCGCGATCGATGGACCTGATGAAGCCGCTCCGGCGCGGCGGCGGCATGACCGAGCCGGCGCCGTGGATGGACTGCCACAGGATCTGATTGAGCTCGATCTCCGGCGTCTCGTCGGCCTCCTCGAAGTTCATCGCGAGTGACGCCTGCGCGCCGGGCGCCCGCAGGCCGTTCCTCTCGTCGAGCGGAACCCGCGCCTTGCGGCCGGTGTAGGCGGACGTGTCGGCGGCCGGCTGAAACGCGGCGTACATGGGCGTCGCCGCCGCGTCGTACTGGCTCATCGGCGGAAGCCCGAGAATCAACTCCATCGTCCGCAGCATCCCCGACGTGGTGTAGAGCGTGCTGTCCACCGCGTGGCGCTTGATGAAGGGACTGATCGCGAAGGCCACCGACCGGTGCGAGTCCACGTGATCCGGGCCGTTCTGCGCATCGTCTTCCAGCACGAAAATCGCGGACTCGTTCCAGAACCGGCTGCGCGAGATCGCCTCGACGATGCGGCCGAGCGCCTGGTCGTTGTCGGCGACCATCGCGCGTGGAGTGGGCTTGCCAGGTGACGTGCCGTTCGTGTGGTCGTTGGGCAGCCGCACGATCGACAGGCGCGGAAGGCCGCCGTCGCGCTCGAACCGCTTGAACTCGGTCAGCCACACGTCCACGCGCTTGTTGTCGGTGACGTCGAGGTCCCACGGCGGATAGGTCGGGTGGACGAGGCCTTCGAGCCCCGGCACCGTCGCCCTCACGGACTCTCCCCGGCGCGCCCAGGCCGTGAACTCGCCGTAGCTGCGGACGGTGACCCCCGCGCGCCTGGCGAAGTCCCACAGATACCCGGCCGGCGGCGCGGAGAAGTTGCCGTACTGATCGCGGATCTTGTAGCCGCCTTCGCTCAGGTACGGACCGCCGCGGCTGCCATAATTGGTCGGCCAGAGCTTTTCGACGACGTCGGTCGCATAGGCGCCGGTCGAGAAGGCGTGACCGTCGTAGCTGACTTCCGCGTCGACGTAGAAGTTGTCCAGCAGCACGAACTCGCGCGCGAGCGCGTGCGCGTTCGGCGTCACCTCCTCGTCGAAGAGCGCCAGCGACTTGTCGCCGTTTCCCTGCGGCAGATCCCCGAGCACCTGGTCGTAGGTCCGGTTCTCGCGAATGACGTAGAACACGTATTTGATCGGCGACGGATCGCCGACGCGGCGCGGAATGGGACCGCCGGAGGGCGCCTCGGGCGGCGCCAGCTTGCGCGCGTCCGTATACGGCGTCAGCTCGTACACGCGCTTCGTCATCCGCGCGAGCGCGTCGGCGTCGGGCATCGGGATCGTGGAGAGCGCGCCGAGAAACATGCTGCCCGTGTACTGCGACTCGATGCGCGGCGTCCCCGGCCGCCAGCCGCGCGGGTTGGCCGCGCTCGAGAGTCCCTTGCCGTTGAGGACGAAAAACCGCGCGCCGTCGCGGTCGAACAGCACCGACGTCGGATACCAGCCGACCGGCACCCAGCCCTTCACCTCGCTGCGCGCCGGATCCTCCACGCCGGCGATTGCTACGGTGTTGTTGTCGGCGTTGGCCACCAGCAGCGTCTTGCCGTCAGGCGACAGCGCCAGGCTGTTCGGCGTCGTCCCGGGCGGCGCGTCGGGATACAGGCTGACCGAAATCTGTTCCGCCGCCGTGCGGCTCGCGACGTCGATGACCCAGACCGCGTTCGTGCTCGCGCACGCGACGAACAGGCGTTTCCCGTCCTTCGAGAGCAGCAGCGAATTCGGGTGCGGTCCGACCGCGACCGCGCCGGCGGGCGCGAGCGTCTGCGCGTCGAACATCATCACGCGGGCGCCGCCCCACACCGACACGAACAGCGTGCGGCCGTCGGCCGACAGCACGCACATGTAGGGCTCCGCGGGCAGCGTCGCGGTCGCGACGACCTTGTGCCCGCGAAGGTCGAAGGCCGTCACCATCTCGCCGAAGACGTGCGTCGCGTAGATGCGCGTCCCGTCCGGACTCATCGCCAGTCCGCCGATGAAACCTGGATTGATCAGCGTGCCGCCCTTGCTCTTCTGCGGCGCGGCCAGCGCGAAGTGTCCCGACTGCTTCAGCTTGCCGTTGTCCCATTCGAACTCGTAGATCGCGTTGTCGGCGGCCCCGGCCGAATAGAGATGCTTGCCGTCGGGGCTCCAGACGAGGCCCAGCCAGGCGTTGTCGACAGCCGCCCGGCTCACGACCGTCTGCCCCGTCGTGTCGAACACCGTCAGCGTCGGTTTCGCCCACCCGTTGTTGGTCGCGATCAGGTAGCGTCCGTCTGGCGACAGCACCATGTTCAGCGGCAGGTCGCCGACTTGTGTGTGGTGCCCTTCGGGCGCGATCCGCCAGCCATTGGGCAGCAGCGTCGCGCCGTCAGAGTCGCGGCCCGGCACACGTCGTTGGAGCGCGGATCGCGCGAGCGGCGCGACTGCGGCGCTGACCACGAGCGCGAACAACATGAGGAGCAAAGCGGCGCGCGAACGTCCGCGTGGCATGTGGGATGTTGTCCGTATCATCGTGATCTCGTCATCTCTGGGGTCAGACCGGGGTCAGACCGGGGTCCCACCGGGGTCAGACCGGGGTCAGAGCATGGTCTGACCCCTTGAGGGTGCTGATGGCATCACCGCAATGGCTTGGGCCGTCCGATTTTGAGGAACACGGCGCCGTGACGCGGCACCGTCAAGGACACCTGATCGCGCATGCCGCCGAGATCCCTGTGCTGCCACAGATCGCGCACCGGCTGCGTCCCTGAGATGCCCAACTCCTTCCAGGTGACGGCAATCGTCATCGGTCCCGCTGCACGATTGAACAGCCCGACGGCCGTCGTCCCATCGGAAAGCGGACGCGCCCACACGTCCGTGCGTCCGTCGCCTCGCAGCCGTCCCGCCGCCTTGCCGAGCACGTCCTGGTTGACCGCCAGCACTTCCGGGTTGCCGAGCAGGTCGATCGTGAACGTGTCGAGCTGCGACATGTCGGCGCCGATGAGGAGCGGCGCCGCCTGAAGGCTCCACAACGTGATGTGCGTGATCTGCTCGTTCTGGCTCAGGCCGGTGTCGCGCAGCCTGCTGCCCCAGCCGACCTTACCGACGACGAGCATGTCGGTGTCGTTCCAGTGTCCCGGTCCGGCGTGCTTTTCATGGCCGGTCTGCGCGAAGCCGATGCTGGACATGCTCGCCCACGTGTCGGTGATGTCGCCGGTCACGCGCCACAGGTTGCCGCCCACTTGGTCACCCCATTCCCAGACGTTCCCCCAGCCGTACTGGCACAGCGAATACACGACGTCGCGATCGAGTTTGTCGAGGACTCCACGCATCAGGATGTACGGCTTCTGCAGCAGCTCGAGCGGGCTGTTCGTGTTCGCCTGGACCGGGTAGCCGCACCAGTCGTACTTGAGATAATCGACGCCCCACTTCGCCCACGTGCGCGCATCCTGCTCTTCGTGCCCGTAACTTGCGGCGAGTCCCTGACAGGTGGTGTTGCCCGGACCCGAATAGATACCCGCCTTCAGGCCTTTGCTGTGGATGTAATCCACGAGTCCCTTCATGTCGGGGAATTTCTCGTTCGTGAGGATCTCGCCATTCGCGTCGCGGCCGGCGGCGGGATCGTTGCGGCCGTTCGGTCCTTTGCGCCAGCCGGCTTCCCACGCGTCGTCGATGTTGACGTAGGTGTAGCCCTGCGCGGCGAGGCCGCTCGACACGAGCGCGTCCGCCGCGGCGCGCACATGGTCGGCGGTGACGCTGCCGCCCCACACGTTCCACGAGTTCCACCCGAGCGGCGGCGTCAGCGCGAGCGCGTCGGGTCCGCCGACGATCGTGAGCTGTCCCGTGGCCTTGCCCTTTGGTCCCGTGACCGTCAGATCGACAACGGTCTTCCCCGCTGCCTTCAGCGATCCCCTGATGATGCCGGTCTTTGGATCGAGCGTCAGGCCGGCCGGAAGATTCTTCGCCGCATAGGTCAGCGGGCCTTCGCCGCTTGCCGGAATGAGAAACTGGAACCAGCGTCCAGGTGTCGCGCCGGTGATCCGCGGATAGTTGATCCGCGGTTCAACGGTGCGGCTCGACGCGATCGTCGCGGGTTCGAGCGGCGGCGGGACGACTTCCGGTTTCTGATCGCCGGCTGCCATCGCGATCATCGCGCCGCCCCACGTGGCGGTGTCGTCGCGCGTCCCGTCGCCAGCGTCGCCGACCGCGAGAATGAGCTGCTTCGCTCCGGTGAGATCGACGGACACGAGCTTCGGCGCGTCGCCGCTCTTCATGACCCCCGACGTCCACGCCTGTTTTCCGTCCATCCACACGTCGAAGGTCACGCTGCCCTGACCTGACTTGCGCATATCGTCGATGCCGGCCATCGACGCGAACCGCGTGGCGGCTCCCTTCAGGTCGATGATGAGGTCGGCGTTCACCAGCAGCGGCAACCCGTGCGCGTACTCGACGCCGCCGAGCGTGAGCTTCAACGGCTGCGGCTGCTGCCCTTGCGGCGGCCGCCCCGGGCGCCGCAGCGATCGCGGCGGGACCTTGAGGCTGTCAACCCACACAGCGTTTGGCGGCGCCTCGGCCGCCGAAAGCGCCTGCGCGTCCTGCGCGCGCGGGTGCACGGCCGTCGCCGGCGCTGCCAGGGCAACCGCCACGAATACCGCCGTCGTCAGCTCCTTGGTCATCTCAGGCCTCGTCAGTTGGATCAACAGCCGCCGGCGCGCTCGACGCGGCGGCGCCGCTATTGTAGCTGACGATGGGACGCGGCGGGGAACCCTGCTTACTCACCTCAGACAGACGTCGTCACGGACATCACGCTTCGGTGCCGTAGGAGAACTGCATGCGCCGGACGGCGAGACCGGCGATCCACAGGACGAACGCGGTCAGGAGCAGCAACCCGAGAATCGCTCCTGGACGCGAGGCGGGAGCGGCGGGCGCCGCCAGCAACCGGATCAGCGTCGGCGTATCGCCGTCCATCGGTGCAGGGACGGGACACAGGGACTGCAGGTAATAGAGGATGCTCATCCTCTGCAGGACGTGCGGAAAGATGCCGTTGGCTCCCTCCCAGGCGAGCGACACGGCCGCCGGGACAATGGGATTGCGGAGGTACACGCCGACCGCAATCGCCTCCCGCACTGGCGTGCTTCACGATGAAGCGCGTCACCGGACGAACCGCTCCCAGATCCACCTGCACGAACAGGGGCCAGTCGTCAGCGCACCACCGGTCGGCCTGACCTCCCGCCACGCTGGCGTTCACGGAGTTGCGAGCCGCCGAGGCCGTGGGCCACCGGCCGAAGGCGGCCCGCAAGTCACAGCCGAAGCGCCACTTCTCAGGCCAGTCGACGAGAGTCGGTGCGACCATGTGCGCAACTCCGTCCGAGGCTGACGAACTTGGAAGACCGGCTGGTCAACCCGGCTCATCTGGCGTAGGCTCTTGGCCATTCCGCTCCGGTCCCTGTGACTGAGAGGGCGGAGAGGTAAAGGGACCGCTCCCGGGAGGAGATCTTCAGGCCACTGTCCTGAGAATGTGGGGAGAAACTCGACGGTCGTAGCGACGTCTTGATCTATCCGCCGCAGGCGGATTTAGTCCAACAGAGATTTGCAGCCGACGACGGCTGGTGCGATCATGAGCCGTCGCGGCTGAAATCTGACGTTAGACAGCTCGAAAGAAAAATATTCCGTGGAATGGAACCTTCGCTCGGCCTCGAAATCGGATCGCGATTTCCTATATATGCTTCATCGCACGACCATGCGCGAGGTGATCAAGAAAACATGGGGCTGGGACGAAGCATGGCAGCTAACTGATTTCGACAGGCGTCTAGCTGCGTACGTCGTGTCGATCATCGAAGCCGAACATCGTGCGGCCGGTAGCCTCTGGCTCGAATGGAAACCGGATTCACTGTACATCCACGAAGTACAGGTCCTGCCGGAATTCCAGGGCAAAGGGCTTGGGACAGAAGTGGTGCAACACGTCATCAAGCAGGGGGCTCACCGCCGACTTCCGGTCACGCTCTCGGTGGTCCCAGCCAATCCCAGGGCCAAGCGTCTCTATGAGCGGCTTGGGTTCGAGGTGACCGGTGTCGAACCACCATTTATTCGCATGCGCCACAGCGCCTCAGTCAAAGGAGCTGTCTAACGAATAAAGGATTCGTGTCGCGCGAAGCCGCGACACAATCCTGGGTTGGACGAAATCCGGGCACGAGCGTTGCGATTGGGGTTCTTATCGCGTGTGAGCGAGTGAGACGGGTGCGGTGAGCCGTCGGGGTGGACGATCACACGAGGCCAGTCGGTGCGGTGGGCGTGAATGTGAGCGGCGAGCTGGAGGTTCCCCGGCGTCAGGAACGTGAGGGCACGGGCGATCGGCGACACGACGCCACGCACGGCCGATCGGCGTGTTGAAAGAGGTGGCAGCGCGCGGCGTCAGCATGGCGTGCTCAGGGCGGCCGGCTCCACGACGGTCGGAGCACGGCGATGACGATCAGCGTCCCCACGCGGCAGTGCGGACACTGCAGGAGGTCGCCGAGGGATGATGGGCGTGCGGGCTCGGGGACCGGCGGCGCGGCGATCACGGGGAGGGCCGTGAGCAGCGCCCGCGCGCGGGTGCGATCGGCGCGCTGCGCGGTGCTCCAGAGCCCGTAGTAGCGGACCTTGGCGCAGCCGCGTGGCAGGACGTGCTGGAGAAAGCGCTCGAGAAATTCCACGCCAGACAGCGTGACGTGGCGCGTCTCATGCGTCCGATTGTCCTGATAGCGAAACGTCACGTCGTCATCGGTCATCTCCTCCAATCGGCTGTTCGCGATCGCGATGCGGAACACATACCGACCCAGATAGTCGAGGACTCGCTGACCGCGGCCGGCGTGCTGGGCGTGGACCACCCACGGCGTCGTCCAGATCCCGGCCGGTCCCTGGTCGAGTAGCCCCGCGCGGCGAAGCCCGGCGCACACTTTCGCACGGAAGATGACCGACAACGCCTGTACGGGGACGAGGAACGCGGGGTTCTTCGGGGCGATCCACTGCGTGCCGTCGGACGAGAGGCCGCCCGCCGTCACGAGGAGATGGACGTGGGGATGATAGAGCATCGCGCGCGTCCAGGTGTGGAGGACGGCGAGGCAGCCAAGGCGCGCGCCGACGTAGCGCGGGTCGGCGGCCAGGCGTTGGAGGGCCGCGGCCGCGCTGCGCATCAGCACGCCGTAGACGAGGCGCTGGTGCGCGAACGCGAGCGCGCGCAACGGCTGGGGCAGCGTGAACGTGACCAGATAGTACGGGCACGGGAGGAGCTGTCCGCGCTGCGTTTCGAGCCAGCGCTCGGTGTGAGGGCCGTGACACGTCGGACAGTGCCGGTTGCCGCACGAGTGATAGCGAAAGACCTGGCGCTCACAGTGATCGCACTGCGTGAGCTGGCCGCCGAAGTACGCAGTCCGGCACGCTCCGAGATCCCGGAGGACTCGCGCCTGACTCGGGAGCAGACGGTTCCCGACGTGGGCGCGGTATGCCGCGCTGTGGAGGCGGATGATCTCCGCCACCGCGAGCATGTCGGCCTCGACGGGCTCAGAGGCCGGACATCAGGTCGTTGAGCGGGTCGGTCAGCGTGGCCCGCACGGCCGAGGTCAGGTGCGTGTAGATCTGCGTGGTGCGCACGCTCCGGTGGCCGAGGATGTCCTGAATGACCCGCAGACTCACCCCGGCTTCATGGAGGTGGGTGCCGTACGAATGCCGCCTATGCCGCATCCGGCATAGGCGGCACTATGCCGCGTCCCGGACTATGCCGCGTCATCCTGGAGAATTGGACGGGGACCACGTGATCGTGTGGCTCCGGAATAACGCTGGGAGCAAGTACGCGGCATAGTCCGACGCGCCTACAGCCCCTTGAGGAACGCCAGCAGGCGATCATCGGGCCGGTAGCGACCCGGCGAGGGTGCGTTGGCCGGGGCAGTCTTGGCCAAGGCCTGTTCCTTGAGCACGAGGTTGGCATCGAGGTACATCTGTGTCGTTTCGATGGATTCGTGCCCCAGCCAGAGTGCGATGACGGATCGGTCGACTCCCGCTTGCAACAGTTCCATCGCCGCCGAATGTCGCAGTACATGCGGTGAAACCTGCTTCTGCGTGAGCGACGGACAGTGCCGTTGGGCCGCGGCGACATGTTTCCTCACCAGATACTGCACGCCATCCGCGCTGAGCTGGCTTCCTCGCACGTTTGGAAACACCATGTCGCCGCTGCCGCGCCCGGGCTCCTGCAACCACGTCTTGAGCGCCTGCGCGGCCTGCTTGGTGAGCGGCGTGCATCGCTCCTTGCGCCCTTTCCCGACGCAGCGTACATGCGCGCCGGTGCCGAGCGCGACATCCTCGCGGCGGAGACTGGTCATCTCCGACAGCCGCAAGCCCGTTTGCACCGCGACCAGGAGGAAGACGTGGTCGCGACGGCCCATCCACGTGTGTCGGTCAGGTGCCGCCAACACGGCGTTGATTTCCGGTCTCGTCGGGAAGCCCACCAGCTTCTTCTCGTACCGCTTGCTCGGCATCGCCAGCACGCGTTGGATGAGCCCAGACTGGGCGGGGTCTTCGAACGCCGCGTAGCGGAAGAACGACCGGATGGCGGTCAGACGCAGATTGCGGCTTCGGGCGCTATTTCCACGGCGTGTCTCCAGCCCGTCGAGGAATGCGCCGATCAACGCGGGATCCAGATCCGCGAGCGCCAGCGCGGACGGCGATTTGTGCAGCCGCTGGCCGGCAAACTGCAGCAGCAACCGAAACGTGTCCCGGTAGGACGCGATTGTATGCGGACTGGCTTGGCGCTGCGCCGTCAGCCGTTGCGTAAAGAACCGCTCCAACAAGGTCGAGAAGCTAAGGTCAGTCTTCATGTGTGAGCCCCCATCGTCGTTCCAGCCGGCTGGTGGCCAGTCGCATCAGCTCCGGATGCATCGACAAATACCAGTAGGTATCGGCGACATGCGCATGGCCGAGAAAGGTGGACAACACGGGCAATCGCCGTTCGATGTCTTCATGGGCGCGATACCACTGAATCAGTGTGTTGACGGCGAATCGATGCCGAAAATCATGAATCCGCGGACCCGTGTGGTCGGCGGGTCCGCGCAGGCCAATCCGACGCGACAGGTCGTAGAAGGTACGGTGCACCGCGGAGATCTCCAGACGGCGCCCATGATCGGTGAGGAGAAAGGCCGGTGATGGTGGGTGCGGCACCAATCGGTCCCGCCGTCCGGCATACGCGATGAAGACGTCCCGCGTGGACGCATGGAGCGGAATCAGCCGCGTCTTGTTGAATTTGGTCGTGCGGATCGTGAGCAGGCCTTCGTGAAGATCGACATCGCGGCGCTCCAAGGCGATCGCCTCGCTGATGCGGATCCCACTCACCACCAACAACCCGAAGAGACAGTGGTACGTCCACGGGCGAAGGCCGTTAGTGGACGACAGCGTGTGCGTCGCCGCCAATAATTGCCGAATCTCCGCGTCGGTATAGAGGTACGGCCGGGCTCGTCGCGGTCGAAACGGGAGCAGACCGCCCGCCGGAATTTCGGTGCGCGGATCGGTCGCGCTCCAGTGGCGCGCGAATACGCGCACGAATCCGAGGCGTTGCGCCCAATCGCTGGGTTGGTGATCCACCGGCTGCATCGCCCACGCCACCGCCAGCGCCGTGGTGATGAAGGGCGCGGCGTGCTGCTCCAAGAACGCCGCGAAATCTGTCAGGTCGGTGGCCATGTCGCGCAGCTTGAATCCCAAGCTACGACGGAGCGCGATGTACTCGTCCACGGCGTCTCGGAGCGGTTTCATTGGTTACCTCCGGGCCACGAGAGAGCGATAGAACGAAGGGCGGCCAAGTCGACCTTCGCGTAGATGGCGGTGGTATCTGGATGCCGATGCCGCAGCACGTCACCGATCTCGGGCAAGGAGGCTCCCTGCGTGAGCATCTGCGTGGCCAGACTGTGACGGAACAGGTGGGCGCCGCGGCAGGCCGACTCCACGCCTGCCGTCTCGAGAGCCCGGTCCACGAGGGAGCAGATCGCGATCGAGTTGGCGAATCCGTTCAACGGTGCCTTCGCCCGGATGAACACGCGGCGACTGGCACACGCTGGGCGGGCGTGGCGAAGGTAGTCAGTCAACGCGGCACCGACGTCGACCGGTACGGGCATGTGTGCCACGCGCTTGCCTTTACCCCGGACTGTGATCAGGCCCGCTTCCCAGTCGACGTCGTCCAGTGTCAACGCCACGACCTCGCCGGCGCGAAGCCCCAACCGTGCCAACAGCAGCAGGATGGTGTAGTTGCGTTTCCCGACGGCGGTGTCCCGATCGCAGGCGTCCAAGATCCGTTGGATCTGCGCGGCGGGAAGGAACTTCGGCACCGTCGAGAGCTTCCACGTGGCGATCGTCGGCACGCACGCCGCCAAGTTGGTGGCGATTGCGCCGCGATCGAGCAAGTGCCGGAGAAAGGAGCGGAGCGCCGTCACCACGGTCGAGGCGTGTTTCGTGGTAATGCGTTCCGCCTGGTGGCGGACGAACCCGGCGATGTCGCTGGCAGAGATCTGCTGGAGGTCTGGGGCACCAGTGGGAAAGCACTCCGCGAGAAACGCGGCCACGATGGGTGTGTAGTGGGTAATTGTCGCCTCGGCCAAGCTGCGTTCCTGCCGGAGGTAGTGCTGAAACTGCCGCAAGACGACCTGGGTGGCGGTGAGCGGCGCTGAAGGAGACTCCGTGTGGGAGCATCGAAGAATCCCCAACAGGCGAGACAGGGCCGCGGGATCGCCGCGGCGCAGCTTCCCGGCCTTTCGTCGGGAACGGACATATCGTTCCAGCGTCGACGAAGTGACCGCCGGGGCGGTGATGCGCTGGCGCTCCAACCACTGGCTGAAGTGCGCCAGCATCCGGAGTTGCAACTGGCCCGACTGGGTCGCATACCCGTCGTCGTGCAAGCGTTGTGCGTAGGCCTGCAGGTGGGAAGCCAACGGGCCACGCGTGAGGACATCGAGCGTCCTGGGATCAGTACGACGATTGAAAAAATGGTGAAGTGGGAGTGGGATGTCCATATCCCAGCATCGTGCCGGGACATCGTCCTTGACTATGCCGAGTCTTCACGATGAGACCCCTTGGCAACAGCACTTGTCAGGAATGACGCGGCATAGTCCGGGACTCGGCATAGTGGCGCAGCGTGTGCACGCTGGCGCGTTTGGCCATCCCGCTCCTCCGCCACGCGCGACGAAAGGCACTCTGGAGACTGCTGCGCGTGACGGGTCCGCGATGATGCGCCAGACTGTGCGGAAGACCGCGGCGTGTCGGGGCTGGGAAGAGCCACTCGCGCGACTGATGGGTGCGCCAATAGTCGCGCAGTCGCGGGAGGAGCGGCGCGGGCAGCGGCACATAGCGGTCGCGGCCGCCCTTGCCGTGAATGTGGAGCAGCATCCGGCCACTGTCGATATCGGCAATCTGGATGCGGGCGCCTTCGAGCAGACGCAGGCCACCGGCGTAGATCGTCGTCAAGCACTCGCGGTAGACGCGAATGCGCACCAGTCCGAGGATCTGCCGCACCTCGTCGCGGCTGAGCACGGTGGGCAACCGCGTCGACGGCGCGGGCCGCACGAAGCGGAGCGTCGGCCACGGCTGGTGCAGCGTCTGCTCGTACAGGAACCGGATCGCGCACAACGCGATGGTGGCAGTCGTGCGAGCGACCTGCTTCTCGTTCGCCAAGTACAGGAAGTACTGGCGCAATTGCTCCTCGGTGAGCTGCGCCGGGCTGGTGTGGAAATGGTCGGCGAGTTGGCGGACGGCGGCGACATAGCACCCCTGGGTCCTTGCGGACAACCCCCGGAGTTGCATATCCTCCAGCATCCGTTGACGTAACGGCGTCATGCGGCCTCTCCTTCTGGGAGCGGGAGGTAAAGGGACCGCTCCCGGGAGGAGATCTTCAGGCCACTGTCCTGAGAATGTGGGGAGAAACTCGACGGTCGTAGCGACGTCTTGATCTATC
>Ga0156223_171_pt3 | contig 95948 bp, 74 predicted proteins | sample RifCSPlowO2_12_FD_107871 | JGI IMG/M metagenome (GOLD analysis project Ga0156223, IMG submission 107871) | Acidobacteria bacterium RIFCSPLOWO2_12_FULL_66_21
GCGCGACTTCGCCCGCCGACGCGCGCACTGGCGCGAATGCGAGCCATGGCCCCGGCGGCGCGCGCAGCACGACGGAGGCGCGCCTTGGCGAGGCCGCTGACGCCAGTCCCGCTCCGAGTTCGGGCCCTGACACCCGCGAGTCGACCGCCGCGACAGTGAACGAGACGCTTGGCACGCCCGCCGAGCCGCGGGCGGACGAGCCGCTCGCGCCGAAGCCGCACGAGGAGCAGAGCGGCGAAGGCGAATGAAGCTTGCGATCGCCGTCCAGCGATACGGCGCCGAGATCAACGGCGGGGCCGAGCTGCACGCCCGGTACATCGCCGAGCGGCTCGCGCGGCACGCCGAGGTGGAAGTCGTCACGACCTGCGCGCGTGACTACGTGAGCTGGCGCAACGAGTGGCCTGCGGGAGTCGAGTCGATCAACGGCGTGCGGGTGCGCCGCTTTCCCGTCCGGCGCGAGCGCACGCCGGACGATTTCGGCCGCCATTCGCGCCGGGTGTTCGAGTGCCGCCATTCGATCGCCGACGAGATCGCCTGGGTCGACAGCGAGGGGCCGACGAGCCCCGCGCTCGTCGACTACCTCGTTCGCCGCGCACCGGACGTCGACTTCGTGATCCTGTTCAGCTACCGCTATTACCATGCGTGGCGGGGCGCGCGCGCGGTGAGCCGGAAGGCGGTCCTGGTGCCGACGGCCGAGCGCGACCCGGCGATCGGCTTGTCGATCTTCGGCCCGACCTTTCGGGGCGTACGCGCGGTCATGTACAACTCCCACGAAGAACGCGCGATGATTCACGCGGCCGCCCGGAACGACGACGTCCCCGGCGTCGTTGTCGGCGTCGGCTCCGAGGTGCCCGAGCGGACCGACCCCGAGCGATTCCGGCGGAAGCACGGGGTCCGGCGCCCGTTCGCTGTTTACGTCGGGCGCATCGATGAGAACAAGGGGTGCGGCGAGCTGTTCCGCTACTTCCACCAGTACGCCGCCACCTTCGTGCGTGGTCTCGACCTCGTGCTCGTCGGCAGCGCGATCATGCCCGTGCCGAAGCACCCGCGCATCCGCCATCTGGGATTCCTCGACGATCGGGACAAGTTCGACGCGATTGCGGCCGCCGACCTGCTGATCATGCCCTCGTACTTCGAGAGCCTGTCCATGGTGGCGCTCGAGGCGTGGGCGCTGGGACGGCCCGTCCTTGCCAACGGGCGCTGCGACGTGCTGAAGGGCCAGTGCATCCGCAGCGGCGCCGGGCTCTATTACGAGAGCTACGAGGAGTTCGCCGAGACGCTGTACGCGCTCGAGTCGAACGGTCCGCTGCACGCGAGGCTCGGCGCCAACGGACGCGAGTATTTCCGCACGCATTACGCGTGGCCGGTCGTCGAGCGCAAGTACCTCGACGTGCTGCAGCGCCTCGCGCGCGAAGGCGCCGGCAGGGACATCGAACCGCTGCCGGGCTGGTTCAACCGCCATCGCCGCATACTCGCGCCCGCGCAGGAGGTGCTCGCGGGAATCCCTGGCGGCGCCGTCAACTCCCAACTCCCAACCTCCCACTCCCAAGGAGATCGAAGCCGTGCGACCGGGATCAACTTGGGAGTTGGGAGTTGGGAATTGGGAGTTGATACGAAGAGGACCTGGAAATGACCCCCCGTCCACGTGTACACCAGGTCCTCGCAACGTTAGGGTATGGCGACGCGATCGGCCACGAGGTGCTCGGGATCCAGCGCGCGCTGCGCCAGGCGGGCTATCAGTCGGAGATCTTCGTAGAGACCGCCGACCCGAGACTCGAAGACCTCACGATCGACTACCGGGAGATGGTCGGGGCGGTCGGCGCGTCCGACATCCTGATCCATCACTTCTCCATCGGCTCGCGGGCATCGCGCACGGCGTACGCGCTGCCGGGCCGCATGGTGCTCGTGTACCACAACATCACGCCGCCGGAGTGCTTCATCGGGATCCACACGGATCTCGTCAAGCTGTGCTTCCGGGGCCGCCGGGAGCTGACGGCGTACGTCTCGCGCTGCACGCTGGCGCTCGGCGACTCGGAGTACAACCGGAAGGAGCTCGAGTCGCTCGGGTTCGGGCGCACGGGCGTCCTGCCGGTCGTTCCGGACTTCACGCACCTCCAGGGTCCGCCCGACCGGACGTTCGCCGCCGGGTTCGACGACCAGTGGACCAACGTCATGTTCGTCGGACGGGTGATTCCGAACAAGAAGTTCGAGCAGATCATCCGGGCCTTTCACGTCTATCGGACCCGGCACAACCCGCGGTCGCGTCTCCTGCTCGTCGGGTCCTACAGCGGGTTCGAGAAATACCGCGCGATGCTGCAGGGGCTCGTCGCACGGCTCGGCACGCCGGACGTCCATTTCCTGGGCCATGTCTCGAACGAGGAGCTGACCGCGCTCTACGACGTCGCCGACCTGTTTCTATGCGCCAGCGAGCACGAAGGCTTCTGCGTGCCAATCGTCGAGGCGTTCTACACCCGTGTCCCCGTGCTCGCGTATGCGGCGACGGCGGTGCCCTCGACGATGGACGGTGGAGGGGTGCTGTACGACACGCAGGACGCCGGGGAGATCGCGCGGCTGATGGACGCCGTCCTGGACGACCCGCGCATCGAGGAGGCCGTGCTGGCGTCCCAGGATTCCGCGCTGGCGCGGCTCCGCGCCCGCGATTTCGCCGGCACGCTGCGGCGCTTCGTGGAGGACGCCGCGGCCGCGCCCCCACGCGACGCGCCGGAGGTGCCGTGGGACTTCTGGCCGCAGTTCGACCAGTTCGAGCGTCTGGAGGAGCTGCGCCAGTTCCGGCCGGCGCTGTACAAGGCCCTGCCGGAGGATCCGGGGCTCGGCGCTGGGCGCTCGGCGCTGGAGCCACGAGCTGCGAGCTGCGAGCCGCGGGCTGCGAGCCGCGACGTGAAGTCATGATCGTCAATCAGTGGGTTCCAGCGGCGCACCGTGGCGACGCGATTGGCGACAGCGCACGCCGGGTGAGGGATCTGCTGCGGCAGTCGGGGCACCAGTCCGACCTGTTCGCGCTGACGATCGACGACGACCTTCGCGGGGACGTGCGGCCGTTCGCCGACCGCGAGGCGCGCGCCGGCGACATCACGATCTTTCATTTCGCCCTGCCCTCACCGATGACCGGGGCGTTCGCCACGCTTCCGGGCCGGCGCGTGCTCCAGTACCACAACATCACGCCGGCTTCCTTCTTCGCGCCGTACGACGCGGGATTGTTCCGGCTCGCGGCGCTCGGCCGACGGGAGCTGAAGACGCTCGCCGGCCGCGTCGACCTGGCGCTGGGCGATTCGGAGTTCAACCGGCAGGAGCTCGAGTCGCTGGGCTTCACGCCGACCGGCGTCATGCCCATCGCCGTCGATACGGACAGGATCACCACCGCGCCCCGCAGGCCCGCGCTGGAGGAGATTCTCGGCGACGGGTTGATCAACATTCTGTTTGTGGGGCGAATCGTGCCGAACAAGCGGATCGAAGACCATATCCGTCTCGCCGAGCTGTACAAACGCTACGTCGACAGCTACTACCGCTTCATCTTCGTGGGGCGCTACGATGGCCTGCCGCGGTATCACGCGCAGATCAGGGCGCTCATCGCCGAATTCAAGATGCTGCCCGACCGGTTCTGGTTCACGGGTCCGGTGCCCGGCGAGGACCTGGCGGCGTTCTACCGTTGGGCGGACGTGTACGTGTCGTTGAGCGAGCACGAAGGGTTCTGTGTGCCTCTGGTGGAGGCGATGGCGAGCGACGTCCCCGTGCTCGCGTACGCCGCGGGCGCGGTCCCCGAAACGCTCGGAGGCGCCGGCGTGCTCTTCGCGCCGAAGGACCTCGAGCTCGCGGCCGAGATGCTGGGTACGCTCGTGTACGACCGGCCCGTGCGCGAGCGCGTCCTCGAAGGACAGCGCCGCCGGCTCGCCGATTTCGCGCCGGCCCGCATCGAGGGCCGGCTGAGGGAGCTCGTGGCCGGCTTGAGTTGACGGAGGTGACGGAGGCCACGAGGACGATCACACGGAGGCACGGAGCTCACGGAGACGCACGGAGAAGGACACCGGTTGCGCAGCCGGCCTTCGGCCGGCGGCCGAGGTGATTTGCGCGAAGCGCGGCGCAACCGGTGTGCACCCGCGCGCACGCCGCTCTCGAGCCGCGAGCTGCGAGCCGCGAAACCCATCTTATGAGCTCCGTGCGTCTCCGTGATCTCCGTGCCTCCGTGTAAACGGTTTTCTCCGCGCACTCCGTCTCCTTCGTGCGCGGACAGAGGTCAAGTTGAGGATTGCATTCATCGTCCAGCGGTACGGTACCGAGATCCTGGGGGGGTCCGAGTACCACTGCCGGCTGATCGCGGAGCGGCTTGCGCCGCGGCACCAGGTCGACGTGCTGACGACCTGCGCGCAGGATTACATCACCTGGGACAACGAATACACCGAAGGAGCGGACCGCGTGCGCGGCGTCACCGTGCGGCGTTTCGCCAACGCGCGTTCGCGCGACATTCAGGCGTTCAACCGCTACTCCGAGTGGATCTTCAACCACGAGCACAGCAAGGACGACGAGCTGGAGTGGCTGCGGCAGCAGGGCCCGTGGTGCCCGTCGCTGCTGGAGTACGTCGAGCGCAACCACCATCAATACGACGTCCTGATCTTCTTCACGTACCTGTACGCCCCGACCGTGCTCGGCATGGCCATCGCGCCGCACAAGAGCGTGCTCGTGCCGACGGCCCACGACGAGCCGGCGATCCACCTCGACATCTACAAGGACTTCTTCAGCCTCCCCGCGGCCATCGCGTACAACACCGAGAGCGAGCGGCGGTTCCTCACGACGCGGTTCTCGATCAGGGCGATCGCCGAGGAGACCGTCGGCTGCGGTGTCGACCTGCCGCAGGCGCAGCCGTACCCGCGCGATCGAGGCGGGGCATCGGCGGCCGACCGTGGCGACGAGCAGGCCGACGACGAGCAGTCGCCGAGCTTCCGGCCGCACCTGGCCGCGCGGGGCGCGATGTTCCGCAGGCGTCATCGGCTGGATGGCCCGTTCGTGCTGTACGGCGGCCGGATCGACCCGGGAAAGGGCTGCGAGGAGCTGATCGAGTACTTCAGCACCTACGTCAAGCACGGGGGCGACGCGTCGCTCGTGCTGATGGGCGTGAAGCTGATGCCGCTCCCGGAGGATCCCTTCATTCGTTTCGCGGGGCGTCTGTCCGACCAGGAACGGCTCCAGGCGCTCGAAGCCGCGACGATCGTCGTCGTCCCCTCACCGTACGAGAGCCTGTCGCTGCTGGCCCTGGAATCGTTCGCCGTGGGCACGCCCGTGCTCGCGAACGCGCGCAGCGAGGTCCTGGTCGAGCACTGCCTCGAGAGCAACGCGGGATTGTTCTACGCGGATCGCGACGAGTTCTCGGAATGCCTTGCGCTGCTCGTCGCCGACCAGCGGCTGCGCGCCGCGCTTGGCGCGAACGGCCGCGACTACGTCCGACGCAACTATCGGTGGGACGTCATTCTCGCGAAGTACGAGCAGATGTTCGCCAGACTCAAGAGCCGGTAGATCGCGACTCGCGGTTCGCGGCTCGCAGATCGCCCGCCTCCACTGAAGCGGAGCGCTGTCGATATTCAGTCGATTCAGGATTCGTGCATCCAGCGAAGCACGCGCGGGTCGGGCCGCCGGCGCGGGAGCGGCGGCACATACATGGTCGCCATCACCGGGATGACCTCACGGGGAAGTTTCGCCAGGGTCGTTTCCCGGATGACGGCATCGCAGATCGAGAATTGCGACGCCTTGTAGAGGATGACCGGATGGCGAGCCGGGTAGGACTTGCGGAGCCTCGAGACGAGCAGCCGGAGGCGCTCGGGGCGGCATGTCATTCCCGGACGCACACTGGGCTCGCCGAGGGCGCCAACCTGCCACAGGATCAGGCTGCTGCTCGAATCGAACCGGCGCCCGAGCGCCAGGAAATCCGTCGCCTCGAAATGCTGGCATCCGTCGGCCCCCGGATCCACGCCCAGATCCGCGAATAGACAATCTTCGGTGGAGACCCCCGGCAGCATGCGCGCGGCATACCCCTCCGTTCGGGCCCGCCGGATGACTTCCTGTCCCGGCCACGCGAACACCCCGGGGTGCCCGTAGAATGCGGCGCACACGTCCTTCCCCTCGCGTACCGGCCCCAGCATGCGCTCGATCATCTCCTCGTACGTCTGGTGGCGCGGCTTGCCCTCGGCGTAACAGTCCTGCAGCGATGTGCCGGTCGGATTCAGCGTCCGGATCCAGTCTTCGGTGATCGCGTTCGTCACCAGATAGAACAGGCGTTCGGCGTGCTGCATGTGCCACAGCGCCTCGACGGTCGTGTGGACGACCAGGCTGATGCCGGTGCCCACAATGACCAGCGAGCCGCGGGAACGAGCCGGCGGCAGCGCGTTGCACGCGCCACCGCCGGCACGACTCGAACCCCCGGGTGGCATCAGCGCCGGCGTCCCGTCCCTTTGCGTGTGGATTTGCGGGCGGTCTTGCGGGCACCCCGCTTCGCGACGGCGGGTCGCTTCGCGCTCCCCTTCTTTGCAGGAGCCTTCTTTGCAGGGGCCTTCTTTGCAGGGGCCTTCTTTGCAGGGGCTTTCTTCGCCGGCGTGCGCTTCGCGGGCGGCCTCGTCGCAGGTTTCCGCGGTTTCCCCGGTGTCGCCGGTTTGGCCGGTGGCTTCTCGAAGAACAGCTCCAGGGACAGCGGGTCGTTCAACGGCATCCCGGCGGCCTCCCGAAGCACGTCTGGATCGCGCCGAAGAATGATGTCCCTTTCCTCGGGCGACAGATCCGTTTGGGCCAGCTCCGAGTGCGGATCCGCCGAGAATCGCTTGGCACGCTCGAGGTCCGTGGCCATGCCGAGTACGAACTGACGCAGGCGCTCACTCATCGTCTCTCCTTGGCGACATCGCAGTCGCCGAACGCCGGAATCCGGCGCCCAGTTTACTGGGGGAGGCCAACACTGGCCAGGAGAGGCGGGAAGCGCCGGTCTGCGCGGAGCCGGTCGAACCGTGGATCCACTTTCAGGTACTCGATCCAAGGATCGCGGAGGTCTCGCGCCCGCGCCAGCCACTCGAAGGCCCGGTCGGCATCACCCAGTCCGACGTAGATGATTGCGACGCCGCCCGCGGCCGTGCTCTCGTTTGCGTTCGCACGACGTACCAGGTCGTCTCGAACCTTGAGCGCGTCAGCTCGCCGGCCGGCGACTGCGCGAATGTATCCTAAATCAGCCTGAAGCTCCAGATCCCGCGGGTCCTGCGGCGCCGCGCGTTCGGCTTCGGCGAGGGCCCGGCCGTACTGCCCCTGCAGCGCGTAGATCTCGGCGAGCTGCATGCGCGTCCGGGGATAGCCCTTGTCCATCGACAGCGCTTTCTGCACTTCCGCGAGCGCCTCGCCGTACTTGCGCTGGTGCATGAGGATCAGGCCGCGCAAGGTGATGGCGCCGGCCGACAGCGGGTCCTGCTCCACCGCCGTCGTGACTTCGGCGAGCGCCTCCGGCAGCCTGCCTTGCTTTGACAGAAACGACCCGTACCACCGGTGCGCGGACGCATTCGACGGCTTGAGCGCCAGGGCGCGCCGGAATTCCGTTTCAGCGGCGCTCCATTCGAACCGCCGCATGCGGATGTACCCGATGGAGGCGTGGGCCTCGGCCACCGAGTCGTCCAGCGCCAGCGCCTGGGTCGCCGCCTTCAGCGCCGCCGCTTCCGCCTCGGCCCGCGGCATCATCTGGTACACGTGCAGAAGACTGTACGCGTCGGCGAGTCCGGCATACGCGCGCGCCGACTTCGGGTCGCGATCGATGGCCTCCTGGAAGTACTGGATACTCCGCTTGAGCCCTTCCTCCGTGCGCATGTTCCAGTAGTAGCGGCCGTGCAGGTAGAGATCGAATGCAGCGGGGTCCTGCGTCCCGCCACGGCCGGCGGCATCGGCGGCGAGCGCGCTCTGCTGCTGCTCGCTGAGGCGCAGGCTGATGCCCCGCGCCACCGCCTCCGCAATCCGGCTCTGAAGCGTCAGCACGTCGCCAAGCACGGCGTCGAAGGTCTGGTCCCAGATCTGCGTGTCGGTCCCGGCGTAGATCAGGCGCGCCTTGATGCGCACCTTTCTGCCAGCGATGTCGGCCTCGCCGCCCGGTCCGGGCTGCACGAACACCGACCCTTCGAGCACGGCATCGACGTTCAACGCCCGCGCGATGTCACGCAGCGGCTTCTTCGAGCCCTTGAACGAGGCCGCCGACGTGCGGGAGATGACGTTGACGCCATTGAGCCCGCCGAGCGTGCCGATCAGCTCGTCGGTCATGCCCTCGGCAAAATAATCCTGGGCCGCGTTGCCGGACACGTTGGCGAGCGGCAGCACCGCGATCGAGCGAACGGCGCCGGCCGGCGCCCCCGCCGCCGGCGGCGTGGGCGAGGGCCACAGCCAGGCGGTGCCGGCCACGACCGCGATGGCCGCGGCGGCCATGAGCCCCGCGCGCCAGCCCGTCGCGCGCCGGCGGGTCTCCGGCTGCGGCCGATCGACCAGACCGTCGTCGTGCAAGGCGCGCGCGAGATCGGCCTCGACTGCGCCGGCGCTTGCATACCGGCGGGCGGGATCGGCCGCGATCGCGCGGTCGATCACGCGTACGAACGCGGACGGCAGATCCGGCCGTGCATCGCGCAGCGGCACGAGCTGCCCCTCGCTGTGTCTGGCGTGCAGCTCCTCCATCGTGGCCGCCCGCACCGGGAACAATCCCGTGACGAGCCGATACAAGAGCACGCCGAGACTGTACAGATCTGTTCCCTGGCTTGCCGGCGCGCCGGCGAGCAGCTCGGGCGCCAGGTAAAGCGGCGTCCCCGCGACACCGGGGGCCGTGGTGCTCTCGACCTCCCGCCCCGTCCCGAAATCCATCAGGACGATGCGGCCGCCCTTTTCGCGCATGACGTTCTGCGCCTTCACGTCGCGGTGCACGAGGCCCGCTGCATGAAGCGCCGCCAGCGCCCGGCACAGCTCCATGCCGATGGCCGCGGCTTCGCTCGCCCCGAGCGGACCGTGCGTGCGCACGTGCGATTCGAGCGTTTCGCCGTGCACCATCTCCATCCAGAGGCCGACACGCTTCTGGTGCTTCGCCACGCCGTAGACGGTGACGACGTTGGGATGACGCACGCGCGCCAGCAGCCGTCCTTCGGCGGTGATGCGCGAGGTCGTCGGATCGGCATCGTCCGGCTCGGCCCGAAGCAGCTTGAGCGCGACCTCGCGCTCGAGCTCCCGGTCCCACGCGCGAAACACGTCGGCGAACGCGCCCCCGCCGAGCCGCTCCAGCACCGACAGATGCCCCCACTCGCCGAGTGTTGGTACCGACAGTGATGGCATCCGGTGTGGCATCCGTACCGGCGCTTCCGGAAGGCTGCGATGCAGTTGGGACAGCGTGGCGACGACGCGAAACTGGCGCACGACGTCGCGCTCGGCCGGCGTGGCTTGGGATTCCACGAGGTTCCAGTCGACCGGCACGCCGTCCGCGATCGATTCCGCCAGCGAGAGGAGAGATGTTTCAGACGCCACGGGACATCTCCTGCGCGAGCCGCACGAGTGCGCGGCTCACCGCCATGCGCGCCGCGTCGGGCGAGGGCTTGTCGAGCGCCTCCGCCACCTCGTCGTACCCGGCATCCATTTCGACGCGGGTGACGATGGCCGCCCGATCCTCGGGTCGCAGTCGTGCGAGCGCGGCCTCGTACCGTTCGACAGCCTCCCTGCCGATGGCCTCGTCGAGCGGTGAGGCGTCGCTGCCCTCCTGGTTCTCGTCGAGTTCTGTCGTCGTTGGCCCCCGCCGGCTGCGGCGAACCTCGTCGCGGATCCGGTTCATCACGGCCTGCCGCAGGTAGGCCTGCAGCGCCCCCTCGTGCCGCGGCTCAAAGTGGTCCAACCGGTTGACCGCGCGGACGACGGTTTCCTGGACGAGATCGTCGGTGTCCATCAGATCGCGGGTCCACCGGGGCAGACGGCCGCTCGCCCACCGGCGCAGCGCGGGCAGACATCGAGTAAACAGCCGGTCGAGCGCCGCGCGGTCGCCGCTTTTCGCGCGCTGCACGAGGTCGACCGTCGACTCGAGACCGGAAGGCCGGAGCTCATCCATGGGTGTTGCTGGTGCCCGCAGTGACGACAGGGCGTCCGTATCATAAAGGTTCGCCTGCTGGGTTTGAAGCGTGATGTTCAGGCCGGTCAGCGCGATAGCCGGCAGCCAGACGCTTCCCATGGTGATCGGCCCCATATCATCCCCTCACTACTCATAACGACGGAATCGGCCCGAAAGAACAGCCGCTGTTCGGACGGCAGACCGGCGGCGTTGTGGAGAGTAGATGGGAATATCTCCCGTTGAAGGTGCGAGCAAGGCTATGGCCCTGATAACCGGACGGCGCGGGGGCCCGTATGAGCTGGAGGCCCTCATCGGCAAGGGCGGGTTGGGCGAGGTCTATCGCGCCCGCGATACGCAGCTCAATCGGCGTGTGGCGTTGAAATTCCTGGCGCCGGGACCGCCAGGGAACGAAGAGACCCTGGCGCGGTTCGGCCGCGAAGCGCGCACCGGGGCCCTTCTCAATCACCCGAACATCGTCGCCGTGTACGACGTCGGCACCCACGACGGCGCACCATTCGTCGTCTCGGAACTGCTCGAGGGGCAGACGCTTCGCTCGGCCTTGAGCGCGGGAGCGCTTCCGGCCGACCTCGCCGTGCATTATGCGCGGCAGATGACGGAGGGACTCGTCGCCGCGCACGAGATCGGCGTCGTCCACCGCGACTTGAAGCCGGAGAACATCTTCATCACGGCCCTGAGCGTCGTCAAGATCCTCGACTTCGGCCTCGCCGGGCGCCGGCAGCAGGCGCTCGAGGAGTTGGAGGACACGTCGGTCGCGACCTGGCCGCACAACCTGCTGGGCACGGTGGGATACATGTCGCCCGAACAGATCCGCGGGCTGGCGCTCGACGAGCGGTCCGATCTGTTCAGCGTCGGCGTGATGCTGTTCGAGATGGTCTCGGGGGTGCCGCCGTTCTGGGCACGATCGCCGGTCGAGACGCTCAGCGCCATCCTGCAACAGGAGCCGCCGATGCTCCGGAGGTACTGCGACGCCGCGCCGGACCTGGAACGCATCATCCGCCACTGCCTCGTGAAGGATCGCGAGTACCGGTTCCAGTGCGCGCGCGATCTGCTCGTGAACCTGGAGCTCATCGCACCCGCCGGGTTGCAGGCGGGACGTAACCGGGATTTCGAAGTCAGTCCGATCCGGCCGGGCCTGGTGACGTCACTATTGAAGTTCATGTGAGGAGCGGCTGACGCCGATTCGCAGCTCGCAGCTCGCAGCTCGGGGCCGGGCGATCGGGGCTCACGTGGCCCCGTCTCTGGTCCGGCGACATTCGTTGTTGACCGCCCGGCGGCCACGATGGTTGACTCGGTCGCCAAGAGCTACCGTCTTCTTGCCTTCTTCTTTGACTTGTTCCTGTAGGGCGCGAGGATCTCCGGCACGGCAGGAATCGAGGGCTCTGTCCCGCCCGAGACGAACGAGAGCCGAAACGCGTTCTTGAGATCGACGCGCATGCTTCTGTGGTTTTCTAATCTCACGTGTTCATCGCCCGAAGCGCGTATCAACCTGGTTCGACATCTCGAAGAACATGGCTGCCAGCTGCTGCGCGAGGGTGGCAACCACACGATTCACGTGAATCGGGCCGCCAAGAAGACCTCCAGCGTCCCTCGCCGCAACGACATCAACAACGATCTCGCGAAGAAGATTTGCAAAGATCTTCTGGTGTCGCAGCCAGACGTCTAACGCGCCGGTTAACGCGCGGCCGGCGTGAGTCTTGTCGCGTTGGCCCACCGAACCGACATCATGCCGGCCGTCGCGTTCAACCGGATGTTGGACGTGCCCTCGGCGCCGCTCAGCCTCCCGCTGAAGGCGATGCGCCGCCCGCGGGGCGACCACCTGGGCAGCGACGCGCGGTCGTGCAGACGGCGCGGCTCGCCGCCGTTCACCGCGACCACCATCAGTTGGCCCCTCTGCTCCGCGTTCTGGGGTCGGAGCTCCGTGGGTACGGTCGTGTAGGCCAGCTCGGTGCCGTCGGGCGACCACACCGGATTGAACCCCTCGCGCGTCACGCGCCGGACGGCCTCGCCCGTCCGACCCATCACAAAGATCCCCCCACTCTCCCGGCTCGAACGGAACGCGATCCGTTCCCCGTCGGGTGAAAAGGCCGGTTGCTCGTCGTCGGCGGGCGAATCCGCCGTGAGATTGATCGGGGTCTGGCCGCTGACGCTCTGCAGGTAGATGTCACGATTCCCGGCGCCTTCTCCTGTGTAGACGACCCACCTCCCATCCGGCGACAGACTGGCGAACAACTCGCCTCCAGGCTGCGACGTGAGCTGGTCGAAGGTCGCACGCACGGGCGGGGCACTGGTGAGGTAATCGAATGGCCGCCACACGATCACCGATACAGCCGCTGCCAGCACGGAAAGACCGGCGACAACTCCAATTGCACGTCGGGGGCCCGGCCTCGGCCGCCGTTGAGGCGCAGGTGCCGGCACTGACACGAGTGCGTCGGACGCGATCTGTCGCTGCAGATCCTCAAGCTCGTTCCGCACGTCGAGAGCGGTCTGATAACGACGCATCGGCTCCTTGGCGAGGCAGCGGCGTACGATGCGGTCGAGGTCTGGCGGCAGGTCCGGCCTCAGCTGCGTGAGTGGCGTCGGCGCGTCCTTCAGGATCGACGAGATGATCGCGAATGCCGAATCCCCCTGAAACGGCCTGGTACCCGTCGCCATCTCGTAGAGCATGACCCCCAGCGAGAAAATGTCCGAGCGCGCGTCGACAGCCTTCCCTTCGGCCTGCTCGGGCGACATGTAGGCGGGCGTGCCCAAGACGCGCTGTTGCGCCGTCAACTGCTCGGTCGTGACTACGCTCGGGTCGGGGCTTGCCTGCGCCTCCTGCCTGAGCCTTGCGAGGCCAAAGTCAAGGACCTTGACCCGTCCGTCGGCGCCGACCATGATGTTGGCCGGCTTCAGATCGCGATGGACGATGACGCGCTGATGCGCCGCGCTCATCGCGTCGGCGAGCGGCAGCGCGAACGTCAGCAGTGCCTCGAGCCGCAGCCCGCCCGCGGGGATCAGGTCGACGAGCGTTTTCCCCTCGATCAGCTCCATCGTGAGGAAGTGGATGCCGCGCAACTCCTCGACCGAGTAGATGGTGACGACGTTGGGATGATTGAGGGCGGCGATGGCCTGGGCCTCGCGCTGGAAGCGGTGTAGACGCTCCGGATCGCTGGCGAAAATCTCCGGTAGGATCTTGAGGGCCACGTCACGCCGGAGCCTGGTGTCACGGGCGCGATACACGACACCCATCCCACCGGCACCGAGAGTGCTAACAATCTCGAAGTAGCCAAGCCGAGTACCAGCGCTCAGCGCCATTGGTGGTTCCGGAAACGGACTCCGACTTACTGTGGTCAACTTCTTACTGATTAGACCGCTGGGCCCTGCTTGCAGCCATCGCGGGCGGCCGTGCAGGCACCTGAATGGGCGAATGAATTGCCGGGTGGTGACCCCAACGTCGCTATTCCTGCCACGCCCAGAAGGGCATCGCAGGCAGGATCTTCCACGTTGATGGCGGCGTCAGCGCCAATCGAGAATCGCCAATCCGTCGATCGTCAATCGCTAATCGGCAATCCGTCAGTCGGCATTCGGCAATCGGCAATCGGCAATCGGCATTGCCGACTAGCTCTTCTCCACCACGATCTCTTCCGACTCGTCGTCGGCCTCCTCGATCTCGGCGGCGTCGGCGACTCTCGCGGCGCCGCGCTTTCGGCGCGGGCGGATGTCGTGGCGTTTGAGCATCTCGTTGAGCGTCGTCGGCTTGATGTGGAGCAGCTCCGCCGCGCGCTTCTGCACACCGCCGGCCGCCTCCAGCGTGGACTCGATCAGCCGCTTCTCGAAATCCGTGATGACGTCGCGGAACGAAATGCCTTCGGGCGGGACGATGAACTGCGGCATCTGGAAGCGCCGGCTGCCGCGGACGTGATCGGGGATGAGGTCGACGTCGACCCGCGCGCCCGTCGAGAGCACCACCGCGCGCTCGATGACGTTCTCCAGCTCGCGCACGTTCCCGGGCCAGTCGTACTCCATCAGGAGATCGAGCGCCGCCGGCGTCAGGTCGAGGTGCGCCTTCTGGTTCTCGGGGCCGTACTTCTCGAGGAAGTGCTGCACGAGAAGCGGGATGTCGTCGCGGCGCTCGCGCAGCGGCGGCAGCTGCACGGTGATGACGTGCAGCCGGTAGTACAGATCCTCCCGGAACTTCCCGTCCTCCATCATCCGGTGCAGGTCGACGTTGGTGGCGGCGATGATGCGCACGTCCACCTTGATCGTCTCGACGCCCCCGAGCCGCATGAACTCGCGCTCCTGGATGACGCGGAGCAGTTTGGCCTGCGTCTCGACCGGGATGTTGCCGATCTCGTCGAAGAAGATCGTCCCCTTGTCCGCGAGCTCGAACAGCCCCTTCTTGGGATACACCGCGCCGGTGAACGCGCCCTTGACGTGCCCGAACAGATTCGACTCGAGGAGATCCGGGGGGAGGTTGCCCGAGTTGACGGTGATGAACGCCCGGTCCGCGCGCGAGGAATTCTGGTGCAGCGACCGCGCCACGAGCTCCTTGCCCGTGCCGCTCTCGCCGTCGATCAGGATCGTCGTCCGGCTCGGCGCCGCCTGGATGATCAGGTCGAACACCTGGCGCATCCGCGAGCTGCGGCCGATGATTTCGCCGAAGCGGTTGGCGCGCGCCTGCAGGTTCTGCCTGAGCGCGCGGTTCTCCGCGACCAGCCTGTGCTGCGCCAGCGCGTTGCGCAGGACGACGAGGACCTCGTCGTTCTTGAACGGCTTGGTGATGTAGTCGAAGGCGCCGCGCTTCATCGCCGCGATCGCGTTCTCGACCGACGCGAACGCCGTGATCATCAGCACCGGCAGGTCGTCGTCGACCTTCTTCAGCTCGTCGAGCGCGGCGATGCCGTCCATGCCCGGCATCATCATGTCCACGATCGCGGCGTCGAACGGCATCGAGCGCGCGAGGTCGAGCCCCTCGGCCCCGTTGGCCGCGAGCCGCACGTCGTAACCCTCGGGCGTCAGCAGCGCCTCGAGGATCTCGCGCATGATCTCTTCGTCGTCGATGACGAGGATCGAGCCCTTGCCGTTCATGAGCGGTTCATCGCCCTGGGCGCCGAGGACATCCGGCCGCTCGCCCGCGGGAGGGTCAGCGAGAAGCGCGTCCCCTGGCCGACGGCGCTCTCGCAGCTCATCGTTCCGCCATGCTCCTGCACGATCCCGTAGGTAATCGACAGCCCGAGCCCCGTGCCCTTGCCGATGTCCTTCGTCGTGAAGAACGGGTCGTAGATGCGCGACAACTGCTCGGCCGGAATCCCCGACCCGGTATCCGCCACGTCGACCGACGCCTCGCGCTCGCCGCCGCGGGTCACGATCGTGAGCCACCCCCCCTTCGGCATCGCGTCGCGCGCGTTCAGGAACAGGTTCAGGAAGACCTGCTGCAGCTTGTACTCGATGCCCTGGACGATCGGCGCCTCGGCGCTCAGCTCCTTGCGCACCTGGATGCTGCCGGTGCGGAGCTGGTGCTCCAGCAGCGCGAGCACGTCGTTGATGACGGCGTTCAGGTCGACCGGACCGCTGTCGACCTGCGTCGGCCGCGCCAGGTTCAGGAGGCCGTTGACGATCTTCGCCGCGCGGAACGTCTGCCGCTCGATCTTCTCGAGCACCTTCGTCCGCGGATCGTCGGGCTCGGATCCCTGCAGCAGCATCTGCGTGAAGCTCGAGATGCCGGTGAGCGGCGTGTTCACCTCGTGCGCCACCCCCGCCGCCAGCAGGCCGATCGAGGCCATCTTCTCGGAAATCTGGAGCTGCTCTTCGAGCTGCACGCGCGCCGAGATGTCCTCGACGATCACGATCGTCCCGCCGATCGCGCCGTCCGACTCGCGCAGCGGCGTCGCCGCGAGGTTGACCAGAAGCCGCCGCGGGGGCTCGTGGCGGGTGGTCAGCGGAATCCGGTAGAACGCCGCGCCGTCCGGCGCGTCGCGGCGGCCCGAGCGCAACGCCTCGAGGAAGCTGTCGGGCAGGATCGCGTCGAGCGGCCGTCCGACGGCGTTTTCGTGGCGGACGCCGTACAGCTCCTCGAGCTGGCGGTTCCACCGGACGATGCGATCGTCGCGGTCCACGACCGCGAGGCCATCGTTCAGCGACTCGAGGATGTTCTCGCTGAACTCGCGCATCCGCTCGAGCTCGTCGGCTTTGACCCGCAGCTGGCGATACAGGCGGCCGTTCTCGAGCGCCGTCGCCGCCTGCGCCGCGACCGCGGAGAGCAGCGCCATGTCCTCGCTGCTCAGCGGCTCGGTGGTCGCCTTCCGGCCGAGCGCCATGACGGCGATCGTGCCTTCCTTCGACACGCACGGGATGAAATAGTGCACTCCGGCCTCGCGCCAGAACTCCCCCTCGCGCGCGTCGATGCGCCGCTGGCCGAGCGGATCGTCGAGCCTGAGCGTGTGGCCCGATATCAGCCGCGTGCCGACGTCGGAGTCGCGCGGCAGGACCGGCGGCTCGCCCGCGAAACCGGCGTGCGCGACGGTGACGAACCCGCCGTCGCCGCCGAGCGGCGCGAGCAGCAGCGCCATGCGATCGACCACGAGCGTCTCGGTGACGCGATGCACGAGCCGCTCGCTCAGCCGGAACAGATCGAGGTCGCTGTTCAGATCGCGCGCGAACCCGACGAGCGCGCGGCGGTAGTCGTAGCGATCGCGGTAATACACGCGGTCGAGCGCCGTCTGGATCGCGTTCTTCACCGGACGCGAGAGCAGCACGACCACGAGCGTCGCGAGCAGCGCGATCACCGGGTTGGCGTTGTCGTTGCCGCGGAAGATCACCTGGCTCGCGAGCCACAGCAGCACGGCGTAGATCGCGGCAATCGCCGCGATCGCGGCCGAATACACGAGCGTCCGCTTGATGATCACCTCGACGTCCATCAGGCGGTAGCGCACGATGGCCGAGGCGAACGCCAGCGGAACGAAACCGAGAAGCGCCGCCGTGAACTCCGCGCCCTTGAATGTCGCGAGCCCGAACGCCCACGGCAGCGCGTAGCCCAGGACAAACGGCAGCGCGCCCAGGGTGGTGCCGCCGACGATCCACCGAAGCTGGCGCCGCGCGGTCCCCGAGCGCACGCGGCCGAGCGCCCGGATCATGATCGCCAGCCCCGCGACGAGGCTCGCCGCAAGCACGACGTACTCGCTGCGCTCGATGAGCGTCAGGGACGTCGTCAACATCTGGCCGCGATCGGCGGCGCGGACCAGCACCGCGACGCGGGCGCCGCCCAGCAGGAGCGCCGGCAGATACAGCACCGGAATCAACGTGCGGCCGGAGTCGCTCCGCGCCCAGCTGTCGGTCCGTTCGGGAAACACGAGCGCGAAATGCAGGAACAGCGGCGGCAACAGCAGCATCGACGCGACGTCGCCCCAGTAGAAGACCTGGTCGAGCCGGTCGAGCCGCCCGCTGAAGGACAACGACAGCAGGCCGCACCAGGCGACCGTGAGCCACAGGAAATGCAGCGTCGCGGGATGGTCCGGGCGCCGCAGGCGCACGGCCGCGCCGACAAACAGCGTGAAGAGGCCGACACAGGCGAGGACGTAGTACAGGGCGTGCGCGCCGGACGGAATCGGCGCGACCGCGAGCGCGAACACCTCCGCCGACTTCATCCGCAGGACGTTATAGGTCAGCGTCTGCCCGCCCGACGAGGCGTGCAAGGCCTCGACGACATCGTCCGGCATCCGGATTTCCTGCCGATCGATCTGGAGGAGCACGTCGCCGGGCGCCACGCCCGCACGGGCGGCGGGAGTACCCGGGGCCACCTCGCGCGCGACGACTTCGCCTCCCTCGACGCCCCACAACACGCCGTCTTCCATCTCCGTCCAGGTCGCGCGGACGTAGATGTTGGCCGACGCCAGCGAGACAACGGCCACGACGATGGCGAGCTCCAGCACCAGCCGCAACAGGGCTCGACTTCGGTTTCCGGCGGTCAGCGTTGACTGGCGTGGTGACAAGAGTGAATGCCCGTGTGGTGAGGATAGCAAAGCCCGTTCCGAGATGGAACCGCTGTCGTGACAGTAAGTCCTTTGTTTATAAAGGCTTTTACCGCTACGACGGGCCTTGCCGACCCTGGTGGTCCAACGTGATGGACCCCCACTTCAATTTCCTGTATTCCTATGTTTCTTGTGGCTGTGCTGAATCAGAATCGGACCAGGACCCCGCCAACCACCCGCTTCGGCGGGCGTACGACGAGCAGTTCGTCGTAAAGCGATGCCGGGTCGTTCGGATCCCTGAACAGGTTTCTGAGCCCGATCAGAATCTCCCACTGCGTGCCACCGAGACCAAACGGCAGCGCCTGATTCACTTGCACGTCGAACCGTCCGTCGAGCCCCGGCTTCGATTGTTCGAGGTCGGCGCGCGTGAATCTCGAGTCGAGCTTGTAGAGCACGAACACGCGCGTAGCGGTCTCGGGGATCTTCGCCTCCACGGTCGTCGTGAGGTCGTGGATGTCCTCGAGCTCGGGCCGGATGGCGCCCGGGGCCCACACGGCGACACGCGCGAGGTCGCCACGGTCGCTCCACTGCCCGCGCGCCCTCCGGTAATCGACCGCCGCGGTCAGGCGCGTCGACGGCGTGGCACGGAGCCGCACGCCCCACCCTTCGGAGTCGACGGCGCCCGCGCTGGCCACGTAATAGTGCCCGATGGATCGCGGCCCGCTGGGCATCTGCACTCCGAACAGGGTGACGAGCTGATCGTCGACCGACTGGAAGAACCGGCTGAGCGCGATCGTGTAGGTCTGGTTGAAGTCGTGCTCGAGCATCACGTCGAGCGTGCGCGACCGCTCGACGCGCAGGCGATCGCCCAGCAGGGGCGCGAACGTGCGTTCGGGCGGCAGCCACGGCCCGAGCGACCCGGGCGCCAGGAACTCCTCGGCGCCCGGCGCGAGCATCCGTCGCGCGATCACCGTCTTGACGCGCGTGCCCTTGACGGGCTCCAGCGTCAACCCCACGCGCGGGCTGAACAGGCCGCGATCGATCAGATAGTCGTAATGCGCGTAGCGCCCGCCATACTCGATGGCCACGCCGGGGGAAACGGTCCACCGGTCGAGCGCGTGCAGCTCGCCGACGTTGCGGCTGCCGTCGGTGACCGCCGTGAGCGCCAGCGAGTTGCCACTCTGATATTCCTGTGTGCTGTACGACCACCCGAAATCGTACGAGTGGATCGAGCCGGGCCTGGAGACGAACGAGCCGGCGACAATCCACGACGAGAGGTCTCCTTCGCCCATCGCCGCCCGCACGACCCAGTCGCCCGCGCCGGTCGGCGCGCCGATCGACAGGTACGCGACGCCGCGCGGCAGCGCTGCGTTCGAGAACACATTGGCCGGCGCGACCGCCCCGGTGGTGAGCAGGTTGACCTCGCCGGTGAATGGAATATCGGAGAAGATGGCCGCCGCCAGGCCCGCCGCGGAGTCCGCCGCGCGGGCGAAGATGGAACCGGCGGCTGGCGGCTCCGCGTCCGCCACGGCTATCGTCGAGGCGGCGTCCTTGAGAATCGAGCGCGGCAGGTGGCGCAGGCGCCACGCGGTCTCGCCGTGCGGATGATCGCCTTTGCTCTCCTCGTCGGACGGCTCGACGCGCGGAAGCTCGAAGCCCGCGGCGAGGATCGGACGCGAGGCGAGCGGCGTGCTCGCGGTCGCCGTGCTGCTGCCGGCCGCCGCGTCGAGGCGGCGCAGCTGCAGGCGGCAGATTGCCGCCGCCGGGCCGACGAGCCGGACGGTTTCGCTGCGCGAGGCGGCGAAGCCGCTCATGTGCGCCCGAAGCACGTATTCGCCAACCGGCAGCCGCGCGAGGAAGAAACGTCCCTGCGCGTCGGTCACGTCGCTGGCCAGCGCGGCGCCGAGCACCGAGACGACGGCCCCGGGAACCGGCACCCCGCGCTCATCGCTCACGGTGCCGCTGATGACCCCCGTCAGGTTCGCGCGCGCGGTCTGAAAGACGGGCGCGCGCCCGCTTTGCGGACCGCGTGCCGCCGGGCCGGACTGTCCGGCCTGGACAGGCCACGCCGCGGCCGACACCAGGCCGGCAATCGCCGCCGCCGATCGCACGCGATTAAGGCGTCCCATAGCCCCCTCCGAAATCCAGGCTACGAACCGACGACCGTGAAGGTCACGTCCCGCGACAGCGTCTTGCGCGACAGCAGATCCGTGACGGTGATCCCGAGGCGATATTCCCCCTGGTGAAACGACGACAACGGAATACCCTGCCCCGCCAGGACGGGTCGATCCGCCGACCCGTCGTAGAGGCCCCCCATGGCATCCGGGTTGAACCGCTGCGGGTTCGTCCGCGACACGTATCGCTCGCCCGGCCGGGCCGGCGGGTGATCGCCCGTGTCCCTGGCCGCCCCGGGCGGCTCCCCGGGGCCTGCCCGCTCGAATAGATGGTAATCCACTTGGAGGTCAAAATGCTTGTCCGGCGTGACGGTGGGGTTATAGATGAGAAAAACCACGACCAGCTCGCCGGTCCGCCGGAACCGCCCGTCGAAATTGACCTCCGCCTCATGCTGCCCGATGACGTAGGGACGCTCGAGCAGTTCGTCGGGCGACACGCTGCCGGCGATGACGTCAAGACGGTTCGCCAGCATGATGCTGCTGGTCGCCAGCTCGCCGGTCCAGAAGTCGGGGACCGACAGCGGCTGCTTGAGGACCGCTGCTTTCAATTGACGCTGTCGGACCGCCAGCGGATCCCGCGGCCGCTCCCGGACGGCGACGTACACGTCGTAGTCACCCGGCGCGACGGCGAATCCGCGGGTGATGCGGATGGGCTGACCCGGATCCTCCTGGACGTCGACGGGGAAAATGGCATCGAACGCGGAGCGCTGCTCTGTTGAACGGCGCCGCACCGCGCGCACGTACATCAGGACCGTCGGTGCGCTCACCTTCGCACGATCGATCGTGATCGTGAAGGGAACGAACGTGCCAGGTTGCGCCTTGAGGAAGTCGTTGCGCCAGGCGAGCGGAAAGTCGGCGGACACCGGACGCCCGGCCATCGCGGCATCCGCGAGGCGCAGCAGCGCCTCCCCTTCCTTGCGATTGGCTTCGTCGAGGCGTTCCTGCTGCCGGCGGCCGGCCGGATCCTGTTCCGCGGCCACACCCGCGAGCGGGCACGCGCCCGCGAGCCAGGCGCACGCGACGAGCGCCGCGCCACGGGAAGTGCCGCGCGACGCGAATGGCCGGGGGTTCGGCAACATCGAGGGAGGTGGAACGAAATGATGATAGGGCCGCCGCTGACACAAGTCAAAATCGCAGCTCGTGGCTCGTGGCTCGTGGCTCGCAGCTCGTGGCTCGTGGCTCGTGGCTCGGGATTCGGGGCTCGGGGCCCGGGGCTCGTGACTCGTGCCTTGGGGCTGGGGGCCGGGGGCTGGAGATCCGATCGAGCAGCGAGCCACGAGCAACGAGCGACGAGTGTGGGTGATATCATCCGGATCTGATGGCTCGCATGCCGCGGTTCCTGGATGTCAGCGCCCCTCTCGTCGCGGGGATGCCCACCTATCCCGGCAACCCGGAGTTCGAGCTGCAGGCGGTCAAGCGCGTCGCGCAGGGAGGCAGCTCGAACGTCTCCCGTCTCGTCATGGGCACGCACACCGGCACCCACGTCGACGCGCCGAAGCATTTCTTCGACGACGGGGCGGGCGTCGACACGCTGGGACTCGATCTGCTGCTCGGACGGGCGCGCGTCGTCGAGATTACCCGGCGCGGCGGCATCGGCGCCGAGGAGCTCGTCGCGGCGGGGCTGCGCGAGGACATACGCGTGCTGTTCAAGACCTCCAACTCCGCGCTCTGGAACAGCAGCGGCTTCCATCAGGACTACACGTATCTGACCGAGGCCGCCGCGCGCTACCTCGTGGACCAGGGCGTCAAGGTCGTCGGGATCGATTATCTCTCGGTCGAGCAGTTCAAGAAGCCGGGCGCTCCCGCTCATCACGCCCTGCTCTCCCAGGGGGTCGTGATTATCGAGGGCCTGAATCTCGCGGACGCCGAACCCGGCATGTACGAGATGTACTGTCTGCCGCTGCGGATCGTGGGCGGGGACGGGGCGCCCGCCCGGGTCGTATTGAAGCGCTGAGGTCCACACGTGCTCGACGATGTGCTCGTCATGGTGCTGGCCGGAGGCGTGGGCGAGCGGCTCTATCCGCTCACGAAGGAGCGCGCGAAGCCGGCGGTCTACTTCGGCGGCCCCTACCGCATCATCGACTTCACCCTGAGCAACTGCATCAACTCGGGGCTGCGCCGGATCTTCATCGCGCTGCAGTACAAGTCGCTCTCGCTCAGCCGTCATCTGCGCATGGGATGGAGCGTCGTCGCCGACGAACTCGGTGAGTTCATCGAGATCCTGAGTCCGCAGAAACGGGTCGGCGAGCACTGGTATCTCGGGACCGCCGATGCCGTCTACCAGAATCTGTATTCCATCCTCCGCGAAAGCCCGAAAGACCTCATCCTCCTCTCGGGCGACCACGTGTACAAGATGGACTACGCGAAGATGCTGCGGTTCCATCGCGATCACGGCGCGGGCGCCACGCTGGCGGCGATCGAGGCGCCCTCGGAGGAGGCGGATCGGTACGGCGTGCTCCGGGTGAACGGCGAGGATCGGCTGACCGGCTTCCTCGAGAAGCCGGCCGACCTGCCGCGCGGCCAGCAGATCCTCGCCTCGATGGGCATCTACATCTTCGACATGGACGTGCTGGTGCCGGCCCTCGAGGCGGACGCCGGTCAGCCCACGACCCACGACTTCGGCAAGGACATCATTCCGGAGCTGATCGCGAAAGTGCCGGTGTACGCCTATCGCTTCTACGACGAGAACAAGAAGGCGGGCAAGTACTGGCGCGACATCGGGACGCTCGACGCCTACTACGACGCGAACATGGACCTGTGCCATGTGAACCCCGAGTTCAACCTGTACGATCCCGAATGGCCGCTGCGGACGTACCAGGTGCAGGCGCCGCCCGCCAAGTTCGTCTTCGCGGACGAGGGGCGGCGCTGCGGCCATGCGCTCGACTCGATCATCTCGGCCGGCTGCATCATCTCCGGCAGCAGGATTGAGGGCAGCGTGCTCGGCCCGAACGTCCGCGTCCACAGTTTCTGCGAGGTGGACGGCAGCATTCTGATGCCGGGCGTCCGCGTCGGACGGCACGCGCGCATCCGCCGCGCGATTATCGACCGCGACGTGTTCGTGCCGCGGGGCGCGCGGATCGGGTTCAACGAGGCCGAGGATCGCCGGCGGCACACCGTCAGCCAGAACGGCGTCGTCATCGTCACCACCGAGGACGAGCCGTTCATCGGCGAGATTCCGGAAGCGGCGCTGCGGCACGAGGCGGATTTCGACAGGCGCGGATCGGAGCGGTGATGTGAGCGTGGTCGTCGCAGCTCGCCGCTCGCCCCCCGACGAAGCTCGGGACGACCCTGAGGCTCTCGAAGGGTCGCGGCTCGCGGCTCGTCATCAGAAGAAAAGAGAGTGGTCGTGAGGATTCAATCGGTTCACGGGCGCGAGATTCTCGATTCGCGCGGCAATCCGACAGTCGAGGCGGAAGTCGTTCTCGAGGGGGGCGCCACCGGACGCGCGGCGGTGCCGTCGGGGGCCTCGACCGGCGAGCGCGAGGCGCTGGAGCTCCGGGACGGCGACAAGAAGCGGTACCTCGGCAAAGGGGTGCTCAACGCCGTCGGCCACATCAACGGGGAGATCGCCAAGCGCCTCGCCAAGCAGGACGCGACGCAGCGGTCGGTCGATCGCCTGCTGAACGATCTGGACGGCACGCCGAACAAGGGGAGACTCGGCGCGAACGCCATCCTCGGCGTGTCGATGGCGATCGCCCGCGCCAACGCGGCGGTCGCCGGCGTGCCGCTGTACAGACACCTGACGTCGCTGTACTCGAGCGAAAGCAGCGGCACGGTGCTGCCGGTGCCGATGCTGAACATCCTGAACGGCGGCGCGCACGCCGACAGCAGCGTCGACTTCCAGGAGTTCATGGTGATGCCGCTCGGCGTCCCGACGTTCTCGGAAGCGATCCGCGCCGGCTCGGAGATCTTCCACACGCTGCGCGGGATCCTGAAGAAGAAGGGCTATGCGACCGGCGTGGGCGACGAAGGCGGCTTTGCCCCCAGCCTCACCTCGAATCGCGAGGCCGTGGATGTCATCCTCGAGGCCGTCGTGCAGGCGGGGTATCAGCCCGGGCAGGACGTGTTCATCGCGATCGACGTCGCGGCCAGCGAGCTCTGGAACGCCGACGCGCAGCGCTACGAGTTCAGGAAATCCGGCGACGCGGCGCGCGGCGCCGACGACATGGTGACGCTCTACCAGGATTGGGTGCGTCAGTACCCGATCGTGTCGATCGAGGATGGACTCGCCGAAGGCGACTGGGAGGGCTGGAAGACGCTGACCCAGGCGCTGGGCAAGCGGATCCAGATCGTCGGCGACGACATTTTCGTCACCAACCCCTCGATCCTGCAGCGCGGCATCGCGGAGAAGGCCGCGAACGCGCTGCTCGTCAAGTTGAACCAGATCGGGACGGTCAGCGAGACGCTCGATGCGGTGATCATGGCGCGCAACGCCGGATACGGCACCGTCATCTCGCATCGTTCGGGAGAGACCGAAGACACGATTATCGCGGACCTCGCCGTCGCGACGAGCGCCGGCCAGATCAAGACCGGATCGGCCAGCCGCACGGATCGAATCGCGAAGTACAACCAGCTCCTGAGAATCGAGGAGGCGCTCGGGCCGGGTGGAAAATTCGCCGGCCGGGGGGCAATCAGACAACTGGCGAATTGGTGAGTTCGTGAGTTGGTGAATTGTCACACGGGCTCGCTTCACCAACGTCGTCAATTCACCAATTCACCAATTCACCAATTCACAAAATGTATAAGTTGGTTTTACTCCGACATGGGGAGAGCACGTGGAACCAGGAGAACCGGTTCACGGGATGGACCGACGTGGATCTGTCGGAGCGCGGGCGGCGGGAAGCCGAAGCGGCGGGACGCCTCCTGAAGGAGGGCGGGTACACGTTCGACATCGCCTACACGTCGGTGTTGAAGCGCGCCATCCGCACGCTGTGGATCGCGCTCGACGTGATGGACGAGATGTGGATCCCGGTCCTCAAGAGCTGGCGGCTCAACGAGCGCCACTACGGCGCGCTGCAGGGGCTCAACAAGGCGGAAACAGCGGCGAGGCACGGCGAGGCACAGGTGAAGATCTGGCGCCGCAGCTACGACATTCCGCCGCCGGAGCTCGAGGCGGACGATCCGCGCCACCCGTCCCACGATCCCCGGTATGCGGACCTGACGCCGGCCGACTTGCCCTTGACCGAGTCCTTGAAGGACACGGTCGCGCGCTTCCTGCCCTACTGGCACGAGACCATCGTGCCGTCGATCCAGGGAGGAAAGCGCGTGCTCATCGCCGCGCACGGCAACAGCCTCCGCGCGCTCGTGAAGTACCTCGACACGGTCAGCGAGGCCGACATCCTCCAGCTGAATATCCCCACCGGGATCCCGCTGGTGTACGAGCTCGACGCCGATCTGAGGCCGCTCGGTCATTACTATCTGGGCGACCAGGCGGCCGCGGAAGCCGCCGCCGCGCGGGTCGCGGCGCAGGGCACGAAGAAGTAGGCAGTAGGCAGTAGGCGGTAGGCAGAAAACGAAAAGGGCCGGCGCGCGATGCGTGCCGGCCCTTCAAGCCTTCTACGTTCTACATTCTACGTTCTACATTTCAGCGTCAGCTACTCGACTTCCTTCTCCTGCGTTTCGTCGGCGGCGATGCGCAGCGAGCGCAGGAACCGCTTGTCGTTGGCGCTTATCTCGAACTGACGGCGCTCGGTCGCACGCGCCGCTTTCTGGGTCTGGTTCGGAGGCGCCGCTGCGACCTTCGCGAGCGCGCCAGGAGCGGTCCGGTTCACGAAACCGATCACCGCCTCCATTGACAGCTTCAGCTCGAAACCGGCCGCGCGCGCACGCTCGCGACAGGCCTCGACCCGCGGATCTTCCGCGACAGCGGCGGCAATGGCGTCGGACAGCTCACGCGCCAGCCGGTTCACCACGTCATCCATTCGGACCTCCTCACCGCCGCCGGAGCTGGGAAACCGGGGGCGTTCTCCCAATCCACGTTGCCGCCCTTGGTCGGCGGCAGGAATCGGGCGCCATTTGTTCATAATGAAGGATTTGCAGCGCGGGAACGCATGGTCATTGTAAGCTCGCCCATACCGACTGTCAATGGTTTGCGCGGCATTTTGATGACATTTTCCGCCTCGCGAGCCCCGGTTGCTACAATGCGCGGGTTGGACACTCCCAGGATCCTGGACGACATCGGCTTTCCCGGCGTGTTCCCGTTCACGCGCGGGATCCAGCCGACCATGTACCGCGGCCGGCTCTGGACCATGCGGCAGTACGCCGGGTTCGGGACGGCGGCCGAAGCCAACCGGCGGTATCGGTACCTCCTGCAACGGGGCGTCAGTGGCCTGAGCGTCGCGTTCGATCTGCCCACCCAGATGGGATACGACTCCGATCACGACCTCGCGGCGGGAGAGGTCGGGCGCGTCGGCGTGGCCATCGACTCGATCGAGGACATGGCGGAGCTGTTCGACGCGATCCCGCTCGGCCGCGTGTCCACGTCGATGACGATCAACGCGACGGCCATCATCCTGCTGGCCTTGTACGTCGCGGTGGCGCGGCGGCAGGGCACGGCGCCGGGGGCGCTCGCCGGCACGATTCAGAACGACATCCTGAAGGAGTACATCGCGCGCGGCACCTACATCTATCCGCCGCGGGCCTCGCTGCGGATCGTCACCGACATCTTCGCCTACGCCGAGCGCGAGCTGCCGAACTGGAACACCATTTCGATCAGCGGGTATCACATCCGCGAAGCCGGCTCGACGGCGGTGCAGGAGGTCGCCTTCACCTTCGCGAACGCCATCGCGTACGTGCAGGCGGCCCTCGACGCCGGGCTCGACGTGAACCGCTTCGGCCAGCGCGTGTCGTTCTTCTTCAACGCGCACAACGATTTTCTCGAGGAAGTGGCGAAGTATCGGGCGGCACGCCGGTTGTGGGCGCGGATCATGGCCGAGCGGTTCGGCGCGACGAACCCGCGCGCCCGGCAGCTCCGGTTCCACACGCAAACGGCCGGCAGCACGCTGACCGCCCAGCAACCCGACAACAACATCGTCCGCGTCGCGTTGCAGGCGCTGGCGGCGGTCCTCGGCGGCACGCAGTCGCTGCACTGCAACGGCCGCGACGAAGCGCTGGCGCTCCCGACCGAGGACTCGGCGCGGACGGCGCTTCGGACGCAGCAGATCGTCGCGGCGGAAAGCGGGGTGGTGAATACCGTGGACCCGCTGGGCGGATCGTGGGCGCTCGAGGAGCTCACGGACAGGATCGAGCGCGACGCGCGCGCGCTTCTCGACTCGATCGACGCGGCCGGCGGGACGCTTGCGGCCATCGAGCGCGGCGTCATCCAGCGCGAGATCCAGGAGTCCGCCTACCGCGCGCAGCAGCAGATCGACAGCGGCGAGCGCGTCGTCGTCGGCATGAACCGGTTCGCCACGGAAGCCTCGGCTCCAATCGAGATGCTCGAGATCGATCCCGCGATCGAGCGCCGTCAGATCGAACGGGTGCGCGCCGTCCGGGCCTCGCGTGACGCGACGGCATGGCGTGGGGCACTGGACGGGGTGAGCCGGTCCGCCCGCGACGGCGGCAACCTCGTGCCGCCCGTCATCCAGGCCGTCGAGGCCCGCGCCACCGTCGGCGAGATCTCCGACGCGCTCCGCGCCGTCTTCGGCGAGCACAAGGAGATCGATGTCTGACGATCCGCGGATCGCAGCTCGCGGCTCGCAGATCGCAGCTCGAGGTCCGAACGAGCCACGAGCCACGAGCCACGAGGAACGGCTGCTTTCAGTCGACCACCTGACGACCGGCTTCGACATCGGCGGGCGGTTCGTGCCGGCGGTCATCGACGTGAGCTTTCACGTGGCGGCGGGGGAAACGCTCTGCCTCGTCGGGGAATCGGGCAGCGGCAAGTCGGTCACGGCGCTGTCGATCATGCGCCTCGTGCAGCCGCCCGGCCGCATCGCGCAGGGACGCGTCGCCTTCAACGGGCGCGACCTGCGCTCCCTCGGCGAGCGGGAGATGCAGCACGTGCGCGGCGCGGAAATCGGCCTGATCTTCCAGGAGCCGATGACCGCGCTCAACCCCGTGTTCACCATCGGCAACCAGATCGAGGAGACGCTGCGCGTGCACGGCCGCGCGACCCGTCGATCGGCGAAACAGAAGGCGGTGGAACTGCTCGACCTGGTCAGCATTCCGGAGCCGCAGAAGCGCGTGCGCGACTACCCGCACCAGCTCTCCGGCGGCCTGCGGCAGCGCGCGCTCATCGCGATGTCGCTGGCGTGCGAGCCGGCGCTCGTCATCGCCGACGAGCCCACGACCGCGCTCGACGTCACCATCCAGGCACAGATTCTCGAGCTGCTCAGGGATCTTCAGAGGCGGATGGGGCTCGCGCTGCTCCTCATCACGCACGACCTCGGCGTGGTTGCCGAAATGGCGGACCGCGTCGCGGTCATGTATGCCGGGCGCATCGTCGAACAGACCGACGCCCGGACGCTGTTCGCCGACCCGCGCCATCCGTACACGCGAGGGCTCCTGGCGTCGATCCCCGGAGGAGAGCCGGGCAGCCGCCTGCGCGCGATCCAGGGCACGGTGCCGCCGCTCGGGTCGCTGCCGCCCGGCTGTTCGTTCGAGCCGCGCTGCCCCGACCGATTCGAGCCCTGTCCGGCGGCGCACCCGGGAGACACGCTCGTCGGTGGCTCGGAGCGCCACACGACGAAATGTTATCTGTATAGCCGCGCCGTCGAGCCCGACGTGCGCCCCGAGGAAGGACGGGCGTGACGCCGCTGCTCGAAGTGTCGCGGCTGACCAAGGAGTTCACGCGCAAGCGCGGGCTGTTCGGCGAGGCGTCCACGATACGGGCGGTCGACGAGGTCAGCTTCGCGATCGTCGAAGGAGAGACGTTCGGACTCGTCGGCGAGTCGGGCAGCGGAAAGACCACGACGGGCCGGTGCATCCTCCGGCTGATCGAACCGACCTCCGGAGAAGTCCGATTCAAAGGCGACAACGTCCTGGCGTTCTCGCGGGCGCGGCTGCGGCAGGCTCGGCGGGAGATGCAGATCGTGTTTCAGGATCCCTACTCCTCGCTCAATCCCCGCATGCGCGTGAGGGCCATCGTCGAGGAGCCGCTCGTGATCCACAAGATCGGCACGCGGGTCGAGCGGCGCGCGCGCGTGGCGGAGCTGTTCGAGCTCGTGGGCCTCGACCCCTCCCATCTCTCGCGCTATCCGCACCAGTTCAGCGGAGGCCAGCGGCAGCGCATCGGCCTCGCCCGCGCGCTGGCGCTCAATCCGTCGCTCGTGATCGCCGACGAGCCCGTGTCCGCGCTCGACGTCTCGGTGCAGGCGCAGGTGATCAATCTGCTGATGGACCTGCAGGAGCGGCTGAAGCTGACCTACCTGTTCATCGCCCACGACCTCAGGCTCGTGCGCCACATCTGCAGCCGCGTGGCCGTGATGTATCTCGGGCGGATCGTCGAGACCGGACCGACCGAGGCGATCTTCGCGGCGCCGGCGCATCCGTACACGCGCGCGCTCCTCTCGGCGATTCCCGTGCCCGATCCCAGCGTGCCGCGGCAGCGCATCGTCCTGGACCCCGACTCATTCGACCGCCGCGCGCCCCTTAAAGAGCTGAAAGCCGGCCACTTCGCCGCCGTCTGACAGGGAAGAGGCAGCAAGGGGCTAACCTGATCACGGAAAGCTAGCTTTACATTTAGGCGCTATTGCTTTACATTTGTGGTGGAGCTTCTGATGACCACCACTCCCTGGCCGAGCGAGCGGATGTCCCGGGGCGGCCTCATCGCTTTTGGCGGGGCTGCCCTCGGTCTCCTTCTGGGAACGCACCTGCTTCGGCGCGCCATCAGCTTCTATCCCGCTCCCCTCGGCTCGCACTGGCCCATGGCCGCATTCGGTCTCGGCGCGCTGATCGCGTGCGGATGCTCGCTCTTCGTTATCGTTCGGCGCCGCGAGTACCCGTGGACCGTGGCGTTTGCCGCGATCGCGCTGCCGCTGTTCGAGCCAAGCCGCGCGCCGTACCACCTGGTGGATCGCGTGATCGCCGGGATCCGTGACCTCGTCCTCGTCGGAGCGTCGGTGGCGTTCGTGGTCAGGGGCGTCCGGAGCGCCGACGAGTTGGAGCGTCGCACGCACCTCGAGGCGCTTTCGTGGAGTTACGGGATCGTCGCCGTCGCGCTCGTCTGCAGCGCGCTCGTCGAAGACGCGTTACCGCCAATCCGCATGACATGGGTCGCCAGCGCAATGCTCGCGGCCTGGTTCGTCGCCTGGGTGGTGGCGTCCCTCCGGTATCAGCGATGAAGAACCGGCTGCACGTCCTCCGCGCCGAGCGGGGCTGGTCGCAGGCGGACCTGGCGGTGCGCCTCGGCGTCTCGCGGCAGACCGTGAACGCCATCGAGAACGAGCGGTACGATCCAAGCTTGCCGCTCGCATTTGCCATCGCGCGCCTTTTCGAGGCGACGATTGAGGCGATCTTCGATCCCGGCTCCGAGACCGTGGGAGGTTCGAATGTCGCGTGAGCTTCGACACGCCCTGCGCTCGCTCCGCTCGTGGCGGTTCGGCGCCGTCACCGCGACGCTGACGCTCGCCGTCGGCATCGGGACCGCGACGAGCATGTACGCGCTGGTGCGCACCGCCCTCAGCAGCACCATCCCCGACGTCGAGGACCTCCCCGCGCTCGGCCGCATCTACGCCTCGAGCCGGACGCTCGGCGTCGAGCGCTCGCAGTTGACCGTGAAGGACGTGGACGTGCTGGCGAAGGCGGCGTCGTTCGAATCGGTCGGCGCCTACCTGTCGGACGACAGCGAGCTGATCGCTGGTGACCAGCCGGTCTCGATCTCGCTCGGCCAGGTATCGGCCGGCTTCTTTCCGGCTATGCGCGCGCGCGCGGCCATGGGCCGGCTGCCGTCGACCACCGATTTCAGCGAAGGCGCGCCGGTCGTCGTCGTCAGCGATCGCACCTGGCGCGCGCATTTCGCGGGGCGCTCCCTCGACGACGCCGTACTGACCCTCGACGGCGTGCCCCGGACGGTTGTCGGCGTGCTGCCGCCGGAGTTCGGGTTCTCGTTCATCGGCATCGGCGGCGACGTCTGGGCGCCTCTCGCGCCGGGTCCGGATTCGGCAGAGCGCCGCGTGAACGTGCTCGCGCGGCTGAAGGCTGGCGTGACGTGGATCGCCGCGGGCGCGGAATTGGACGCGCTCGCGCGGCCGCAGAACCCGAACGGGCTGTGGACGTGGAGCGCGATCACGGTCGAGCAGGACGTGCGGAAGCGGACGACCGGCGGATTCGTGATGATGTTCGGTCCGGCGCTGGTCGTGCTGCTGATCGGTTGCACGAACGTCGCCTGTATGCTTCTCGCGCGGGGCGTCGATCGGGACATCGAGCTGAGCGTCAAGAGCGCCCTGGGCGCCACACGGTGGCGGATCGTCCGGCAGTTGCTCGGAGAGCACCTCGTGCTTGCGGCGGCCGGCGGCACGCTCGGTGTCGGCTTCGCCTATGTGCTGCTGAGAAGCGTGGCCGCCGCCATGGCGCAATTCCGCCCCGAGGCCGCCTCGCTCATGCGGCCGACCATGACGCTGCTGCCGATCGGGCTGGGTTTCAGCCTCGGCGCCTGCCTGCTCTTCGGCACGCTGCCCGCAATCCGCTTGTCGCGGCGGGACATCACCACGTCGCTGAAGGGGGGCACGACTCCAGCGGTCGCGCGGTTCGTCGGCTATCGCGCGCGTGACCTGGTCGTCTTCGTGGAACTCGGTCTTGCCGTCGCGCTGATTGTCACGACGGCGATGTTCATCCGGTTCTTCATCGAGCTGCAGCGCGTCACTCCGCTCTTCCCGTCGGATCGGATCGTGGCTGTCGACGTGCGCGCACCGGACGCGGCGGCGATCGCCGAGCGGATTTCCGGCTTGCCGGGCGTCAGTGCCGTGACGATCGCATCCGGGACGCCGGGAGGGCTGCATTCCTCCTCGGCCGCCAAGGTGCGGTCGGACAACGGCCGCATGGCCCGCGCCTCGCTGGTCCGCGCCGATCCGTCGTTCTTCCGGACGCTCGACATCGCGATCGTCCGGGGACGTGCGTTCGACCGCGCCGAAGCGGACGGCCATCAGAGCGTCGCGGTCGTCAGCGAGGCCGCGGCGAAGGCGCTCTGGCCCGGCGAGGAGCCGCTCGGCGCGCGCATCGTGATGGACGGCCGGACCGGCACGTCGACCGCCACCGTGGTCGGGGTCGCACGCGATGCCATCGACGGCGCGGGCCTGGCGAAACAGGGACTGCTGGCCCCCGACATCTACCTTCCGTTCGACATGAAGAGCGCTCCCGACGTGGCGGTGCTGGCACGGACCGCCGGCGATCCGCGCCTGCTGCTCAGGCCGATCGCGGCGGCTGCGCGCACGCGTCCGGCCGGCCGGGTCCCGCATGCGAGCCTCCTGGAGTCGTCCCTCGTCCACGAGGACAGCACGTTCGTCGTGCGCCTGTTGGGAGGGTTCGGCATCGTCGCGCTGCTGCTCGCGGGCAGCGGCATCTTCGGCGTCATCAGCCAGTCGGTCGCTCAGCGCACGACCGAGTTCGGCGTGCGCATGGCGTTGGGGGCGTCGTCAGGTCAGGTGCTGCGGATGGTGCTCGCGCGCGAGGTCAAGCTGATTGTCGCAGCGATCGCCACCGGTGTCGTCGGCACGGTGCTGGTGACGCGGTCCGCGTTCGTCGAGATGCTGGTGATGACGGGAAGCGATCCGCGCCTGTGGATCGTCGTCGCGGCGCTGTGCGGCGGCGTCGCCACCGCGGCCGTCACCTTCGCGACGTGGCGCATCGTCAGGCTGGACCCGTGGAAGGTCCTGCGACAAGGATAGACGTCGACGGATCATTGCCGACTGCCGATTGGCGAATGCCGATTGCCGGATTGTCGGGTTTCGATTGGCGATCGACGCAGTGCCGATTGTCGAGTGGCCTCGGCAGCGGTCATCACCCCCCAATCGACAATCGAAGATCCGTCGATCGACAATCGCCACTCGGCAATCCGTCAATCTGCAATCTGCACGCGCCACTCGGCAATGACAGGCGCCGTATTTACGCGGCGCGGGGCACGTCCTTCTCCACCTGTCCGTCGCGGAGGTGGACGACGCGGTGTGCGTAGGCCGCGATGTCCGCTTCGTGCGTGACGAGGATGATCGTGTTCCCGGCGTGGTACAGCCGGTCGAACACGCCCATGATCTCGTTGCCGGTCTTCGAGTCGAGGTTGCCGGTGGGTTCGTCGGCCAGCAGGATTGACGGGTTGTTGACGAGCGCGCGCGCGATCGCGACGCGCTGGCGCTGGCCGCCCGACAGTTCGTTGGGCCGGTGCAGCGCGCGCGACATCAGTTCCACCTTCTCCAGCGCGAGGTTCGCTTTCAGCAGCCGTTCCTTCTTCGAGATTCCGGCATAGACCAGCGGCAGCTCCACGTTGTGCAGCGCCGTGGCGCGCGGCAGCAGGTTGAACGTCTGGAAGACGAACCCGATCTCCTCGTTCCGGATGCGCGCGAGCTCGTCGTCGTTCATCATGGCCACCTCCTTCTCGTTCAGGAGATAGCTGCCCTTGCTCGGCGTGTCGAGGCACCCGATGAGGTTCATCAGCGTCGACTTGCCGGATCCGGAGGGCCCCATGATCGCGACGTACTCGCCGCGCTCTATTTCGATGGACACGCCGCGCAGGGCATGGATCTCTTCCTGCCCCATCACGTACGTCTTCCACAGATCCCGTGTTTCGATGAGTGCCATGACTACGTTACCTACGCCGCCCGGAGGCTCGGCGTTCCACTAGGTTTTTCCTTCTTTGAGCCGTTGCACGATGGCGCGGACCGCGGCCGGCGCATCGGGAGGGAACAGCGCCGACCAGTCCCGGACATCCACCGGCACCAGCACCGGACTGCCCTTGCGCGTCTTGCGGCGCAGCTCCGCGATCGTGGCCGCCAGGTCCTGGGAGGCCGCGATGCCGCTGCCCATGAGGAGCAGACACACGACGTCGTGCACGGACGCGGCGTTGACGGCGAGCGGCCACGCCTCCTCCACCGCGGCGCCATCGACGTGCGCGACGTACCTGGCCAGCAGCCGCACGGGCGGCTCGGCCTTCTTGAACAGGCCGCCCTTCGCCTTGATGCCGAATCCCGCGTCGATGCCGGCGACGCGAACCTCGGACGCGTTGTCCGACACGGCGGCGACCGCGTCGCGCAGCCGGGAAATGGCGGCCTTCCTGACGAACTCCACGGTGCTCGCGCGTTCTTTCTGGAACCGGCGATCCGCTTTCGGCTGCGCGGGGGGCTGGTCCGGCTCGCGCGGAGCGGCCGGCTCGGCGGGCCGCGGCGGCGCTTCGACCGGCCTGGCGCGCACGGGGGCTGGCGGAACGGTCCCGTCGGCCAGCTGCTCGTCGTACCGGCGGCGCCCCGCTTCGTCCATCAGGATGCGGTACGCCTCGGTCAGTTCCGCTGCGCGGGTCGCGGCGATTTCCTGGAACTCGGGCCCGAGATGCTGCACCTTGTCCGGGTGGTAGCGCGCGATCTCGCGCCGGAAGGCCCGTTTGATTTCGTCTGTGGGAGCCGCGCGGTCGACCCCGAGGATCTCGTAGTAGGTCTTCAACGATTCTGGTTCTTGAACTCAGTCACGTTCGATGCCGGAAGCTCCAGCGTCTTGCCCTGCTGGCGCAGTTTCTTCTTCGACTTCGCGGGCGCCGCGGTCGTCGTCGCGCAGAACGGGCAGAAACTCCAGCCCGGCTGCAGCGAGCGCCCGCACTTCGGACAGCCGCCGCTGAGGCGATTGCCGCAATGCGGGCACGCGAGGAAGTCCATGGCCACCGCGCCCCCGCACCCGGGACAGAGCGTGCGGATCTCGCGCACTTCCGTGACCACGCGCAACAGCTCCTCGGCGGTCGTGACGCCGGTCTTCACCTTGGCGAGGCCGTCCTCGCCGAGCGTGATCATGCCCGAGCTGACCGCCGCCTCCCTGATCATGTCCTCGCCGGCCTTCTGCGCGATGAGCCGCCGCACCTTGTCGCTGACGCGCATCACCTCGTAGATGGCGATGCGGCCGCGATACCCGGTGTGGTTGCACTCCTCGCATCCGACGGAACGATAGAACACGAACTGCGGGGCATCGGCTTCCGCGATGTTCAGGGCGCGGAGCGTGTCGGCCTCGGGCGTGTACTGCCGGCGGCACGCGCCGCACAGCCGCCGCACGAGCCGCTGCGCGATGACGCCGACCAGCGCCGAGCCGATCACGTACGGCTCCATGCCCATGTCCATCAGCCGCGTCACCGTCGACGGCGCGTCGTCGGTATGCAGCGTGGAGAGCACGAGGTGGCCGGTCTGCGCCGCCTGCATCCCGATCTTGGCCGTCTCCTGATCGCGGATCTCGCCGACGAGAATCACGTCGGGGTCCTGGCGCAGGATCGCGCGCAGGGCGCTCGCGAACGTGAGCTTCACCTTCTCGTTGATCTGCGTCTGGTTGACGCCGGGGATCTGGTACTCGATCGGATCCTCGATCGTGATGATGTTCGTGCGTCCCGATTTGAGCGACGTCAGCGCCGAGCAGAGCGAGGTCGTCTTGCCGCTGCCCGTCGGCCCGACGACGAGGATCATGCCGTGCTGGTGGCGCAGGAAGTGACGGACTTCATCCATCGCGGCGGCCGACAGCCCGAGTTCCTCGAGCGGCGGCGCCCCCTTGCGGTGGTCCAGCACGCGCAGAACGATCTTCTCGCCGAACAGCGTGCGCAGCGTCGACACGCGGAAATCGACGTCCTTGCCGTCCTCGGTCTTGACGCGAAGGCGGCCGTCCTGCGGCAGCCGCTTTTCCGCGATGTCCATGCCCGCCATGATCTTCATGCGGGCCACGAGCCCCTCGTGGACCCACTTGGGCAGGTCCATCACTTCCTTGAGCAGGCCGTCGAGGCGGTGACGGATGAGGACCCCTTTCTCCATCGGCTCGATGTGGACGTCGCTCGCGCGGCTCGTGATGGCGCTGTTCACGACGAGATCCACGAGGTCGATGATCGGGGCCGAGTCGCTGCCTTCCCGCGCCTGCGTGGTGATTCCCGCCTGCTCGAACACGTCCTCGTCGGGCCGGCGCATCAGGCCCGACTGCGGCATCAGTTCCGACGTCCCGCGCCCGCCGGTGCGCTGCCCGCCGCTGCTCGGCGGCTGGACGGCGAGCCCCCCGGCGACCCCCGTGAACTTCGCGAGCGCCTTGTCGGGATAGCCGTTCTCGATGGAGTCGAGAATGTCGGTGCGCGTCGCGACGACCTGCTTGATCCGATAGCCGGTCTGGAATTCGAGGTCCTGCACCAGGCTGAACAGCAGCGGGTCCGACATCGCGACGGTCAGCAGGTTCTTCTCGAGCCTGACCGCCACGCATACGCGCTTCAGCGCGACGTCCTTCGGGATGAGGATGATCGCCGCCGGATCGGGCGGCTCGTCGACGAGACTGATGTAGGGAAATCCGAGCTGGTAGGCGAGCGCCTTCGTGATCTGTTTTTCGGTCGCGAAATTCAGGCGGACCAGGACGGCGCCCACACGCTCGCCCGTGCGCTTGTGCTCGGCAAGCGCGATTTGCAGATCCTCATCCGTAATGAGGCCGGCCTGAATCAGGCACTCGCCGATCTTCTTGCGCACCTGCTATCCCCTCGGGCCCCCGCCCATGAACCGGAAGCTCTGATTCTACGGGCGAATCAGCTCAACCGCAATGACAACCGCCGCTGTCGTTCAATACTTGGCTCGCGACCAGTTACTGCGGCAGAATGCCGGACCCCGAACCGAGCGCGACCCGGATCGCGAGCCCCGACGGCTCGCGGAGAATTACAAATCTGGCTTCAATGCGGGCGACGATCCTCTGACCGACGGCATCGCCGACGCCCAGGATCCGCCCGTCGATGATCGCCAGGCGCCTGTCCTCATCGATCAGGATCGAATCCACGCGCGGCAGCCGATCCTTCAGCGGCGGCTGCGGGCGCGCGCGCGGCGCTGCCGGCGGCGCGACCTCGACGGCCCGATCGGCGGCTGGGCGGACGGGTTCGGCGGAAACCGCCGCCGGGGGCCGCATCGGGTCCGCCTGAGGTTTGGCGATGACTGGTGGAGGCTCGGACCTGGCCACCTGCACCGGCGGTTTCGACGTTGGCTCGGCCTTCGTCGCCTCGACAGGAGGTTTCACCACGGGCTCGGTCTTGGGAGCCTCCACGGGAGGCTTCGGTGGCGGTTCGGCCCTCGTTGTCTGCACGGGAGCCCTCGCTGCCGGTTCCGGAAGGGGGACAGGCGCACTTTTCGGGGCGGAAGTGGCAGGCGGCGGCGGGACCTTCACGACCGGCGGCGCGGAAAAGGGGACAGGCACACTTTTCCGCTCGGAAGTGTGGCTGTCCCCCTTTTCCGGCGGCTGCACCGGCGGCTGCGGCGCCGCGGCGGGAGGCATGCCGCCGCGGACACCCGCCCGCTGGGACACAGTCGGGCTGCGTTTCGGCTGCGACGACGCGGTCGATTTGTTCACCGGCATGGTCGCGGTCCTGGCGGTCGAATCGCCCAGCGCGCCCGACCAGTAGGCGTACCCCACCAGGCCGATGCCGACGCCACACGCGATGACGGCGGCCGCGCGGAGCAACGCGACGAGCGGGCGTTTGCGCTGTGTCGGCGCCGTGGCGGCGGCGCAAGCGAGCCTGATGGAGGGGACCAGCTCCGAGAATCGCGAGTCCTTCGCGCGGCCGCGGGGCCGGAGACCCGCGGGCGAGTCGAGCGTCTCGACCTCGATATCGAGCTCTTCGATGAGGGGCATGGTGAGCGACCGCAGATCGGGGAGATCGCCACAGGTGATTGCCGCTTCCACGATCGCGCCGTGCATCGATCGCACCGTGGCGATGGCCTGCCGGATTTCCGGCGCAAGGTGGGCGACCAGCGAGTACCGTTGGAGCAATTCCGCCTTGGTTCCCACCTCCAGGCTGCGGTAGGTCCAGTCCACCGTTCTCGAGAACAGCGCGCAATCGTCGCGAACGACAGCAATGGCGGCGCCGTGCGTGTTGATGGCGAGCCAGAGGAAGGTGCTGCCCTTGGGGGTCCGCGGTCGCGTGGCGGCGAGCCGCACCAGGGCCTGCGCGGGCGACAGCACGGCGTCGATCCGGAACCCCGCAGCGGTCAGCGGCCGCAGGGCGGCCCGCACCACGAAATCGTCAGGAGAGAGCGGCTCCGGCATGCCCCAGACGATGACGCGCGCGGACCGTGGAAAGCGCTTCCCTCGGCGCGCGGCCTTCAGCGTCTCGGCAAGCGCGACGTCGTGCGAGGGCCAGCCGGCCGGCTCGATGACGTGCACCGCCGACACGTCGAGCACGGGCCCGGCGGGCCGTACGCCCACGAGGACACACGAATCCGGGCCCAGATCGATACCGGTGGTGGCGGCCATGGTAACCCTTACTACTTTCGGCTGCGCGACGCGTTGACGGTAGGCCCGGCCTTTCGTCCAACGCGACTCTTGAACGGGGAACCTATAATTAGAGACCACCAGCGGCAAACGAGCAAGCTGGGCCATAATCAGGCCGATGATCGGACGATTGAGAGACCTGCCGCGCGACGTGCGCGAGCAGACGGCTGCGGCCGTCCTCGACCGGCAGACGGGGCTCGCGCAGGATATCGCCAGCATGCTCGCCGAGGAGCCCGGCCTCGACGCGGCGGCGTGGCGGGACTGCGGCATCGTGCTCCTCGATCTCCTGACTCTGGCGATCGAGGAAGGGGAAATCGACAGCCGCCGCGGCGCCATCCACGACTTGTCGCTGTTCGCTCCTCCCCTCTCGATCCGCGACATCATTCACGCCGCGCACCGGGTTGAGCGCGTCGTCCTCGACGAGCTGGCGCTCAACGAGCAGCTTGGGGCGACGTCGGAGCCATGGCCGGTCGTGGCGCACTCGGTGCGCGCGGCGACCCTGGAGGTGATCGGCGCGTTTGCCGAACGGGAGGGCGCCCATCCGCCGCTGCGCGATCCGCTGACCACGCTGGTGTCGCGCGCCGTGTTCGACATGGTGCTCGCGCAGGAGACCTACCGGGCGCACCGGCACGAGCACGGCGTCGCGATGCTGCTCTTCGACATCGACAACCTGTCGCAGCTGAACGCGTCGCATGGCTACGGCGCCGGCGATCGCCTGCTCGAGCGGCTCGGCATCATGGCGCGGCGCTTCTTCCGCACGCATGACTGGGTGGCGCGCCACGGCGACGATTCGATCGGCGTGATCCTGCCGGAGGCGACGCTCGACCAGGCGGACGCGCTGGCCAGCAAGTTCCGCGAGATGGTGCAGCAGCGGCTCGTCCTGATCGATCACAAGACGGACAAGGTGACCAACGTCACGGTGAGCGCCGCGGCCGTCGGCACGGATCTCGTGCAGGCCGACATCGATCCCGGGTACATCCTGGCGGAGGCGGAAGCGGCCGTGCTGCGGGCAAAGATGAACGGAGGCAACCGGGTCGAGCGCGTGGCACTGCTGCCGACCTCGGTGACGTTTATCGGCGCCGCGACGCTCCTGGGTGTGACGGTGCGCGAGGTGGTCCGGCTCGTGCGGGGCGGCGCGCTCCGCGCCAGCCGGCGCGGCCGTCATTTTCACATCGACCGGGCGACTATCGAAGAGTACCGCTCGCGGCGCACGTGACCGCCGCGCTCATCCCTCTTTCTCTTCGTACTGCGTCTTCAGCCGCGCGACGACCGCGGGATCCGCAAGCGTGCTCGTGTCGCCGAGCGCCTTGCCCTCGGCGATGTCGCGAAGCAGCCGCCGCATGATCTTCCCCGAGCGCGTCTTCGGCAGGTCGGCGCTGAACAGGATCTGATCGGGCCTGGCGATCGCGCCGATCTTGCGGACCACGTGCTCCTTGAGCGCCTCGGCGAGCGCGTCGGACGGCTTGAAGCCTTCCTTCAAGGTCACGAATGCCGCGACCGCCTGCCCTTTGATCTCGTGGGAACGTCCGACGACCGCCGCCTCGGCGACCGTGGGGTGGTCGACGAGCGCGCTCTCGACTTCCATCGTTCCCAAACGGTGGCCCGCCACGTTCAGCACGTCGTCGACGCGGCCGAGCAGCCAGAAGAAGCCGTCCTCGTCGCGGCGCGCGCCGTCTCCGGTGAAATAGGCGCCGTCGGTCCAGCGGCTCCAGTACTGCGTGAGGTAGCGATCGGGATCGCCGTAGATGCCGCGGAGCATCGCGGGCCAGGGCTTCGTGAGCGCGAGCAGTCCGCCGCCCGTCTCGATCCGTTCCCCTTTGGCGTTGCGGATCTCGGCGGCGACGCCCGGAAACGCACGGGTGGCCGAACCCGGCTTCGTGCTGGTGACGCCCGGCAGCGGCGTGATCATGATCATGCCTGTCTCGGTCTGCCACCACGTGTCGACGATCGGGCAACGCTCGCGGCCGATATTGAGGTGATACCAGATCCACGCTTCCGGGTTGATCGGCTCGCCGACCGACCCGAGCAGGCGCAGCGTGTCGAGCCGGCGTTTCGCGGGCCACTCGGTGCCCCACCGCATGAACGCGCGAATGGCGGTCGGCGCGGTGTAGAAGACGGTGACGCCGTGTCGATCGATCATCTCCCAGAAGCGGTCCTTGTGCGGCCAGTCCGGCGCCCCTTCGTACATCAGGACGGTCGCGCCATTGGCGAGCGGCCCGTACACGACGTAGCTGTGCCCGGTCACCCATCCGATATCCGCCGTGCACCAGTACACGTCGTCTTCCTTCAGATCGAATACCCATTTGGTCGTGGCGTACGTGCCCACGAGGTACCCGCCCGTCGTGTGGACGATGCCCTTGGGTTTCCCGGTCGTGCCGGATGTATAGAGGATGTACAGCATGTCTTCGGCGTCCATCGCTTCCGGCTCGCACGAGGACCCGGCATGCTGCATGAGACGGTGGTACCAGTGGTCGCGTCCTTCCGTGATGTCGACCGGTATCGGCGCTCCCGCGTGCCGCTGCACGACAATCACGTTCTTGATCGAAGGCGCACCCGCGAGCGCCTCGTCCGCCGTCTGCTTGAGCGGAACGACCTGGCCGCGGCGGTATCCGCCATCGGCGGTCACGAGCAGCACCGCCTGCGCATCGTTGATGCGGTCGCGCAGCGACTCGGCGCTGAACCCGCCGAAGACGACGCTGTGGACCGCGCCGATGCGCGCGCAGGCGAGCATCGCGACGGCAAGCTCGGGAACGAGCGGCAGGTAGAGCGCGACGCGCTCTCCGCGTTTCACGCCAAGCGACTTCAGGACGTTCGCAAACGCGGAGACTTCGCGGAACAGATCCCAGTAGGTCAGCGTGCGGCGATCGCCGGGCTCGCCCTCCCAGACAATGGCGGCCTTGTTGCGCCGCGCCGTGCGCACGTGACGATCGAGGCAGTTCGCGCTGACGTTCAGCTTGCCCCCGACAAACCACCGCGCGTGCGGCGGATTCCACTCGAGCACCGCGTCCCAGGGCGCGATCCACTCGAGCTCCCGCGCGAACCGATCCCAGAAGCCTTCCGGGTCCGCAAGCGCCCGATCGTAGATCCCCGGGTCCGTGATGTTGGCCGTCGTCCTCCACCGTTCGGATGGCGGGAACCGGCGGTCTTCCTGGAGCAGCGCGCTGATTTCAGTCATGGGTGTTCATTGGTACAGCGTGAAGGCGTTCCACATTCTACGTTTCTACGTTCTGCCTTGTACGGTTTGTTACTTCGCGAGCGCGGCGAGACGCGCCCTGACCGCCGGCGCCCGACTGGCGTACTCGGCTCCGGCGTTCTCGAGAAACGCGCGGTAGTGATCCACGGCGCGCGCGGTCTCTCCGCTCTCGTCGTAGAGCACGGCGAGATTGTAATGCGCGGAAGAGCTCTTGGGGGCTATCGCGAGCGCCCGGAGGAGGGATTCCTTGGCGCGCTCCGGCTCTCCCCCCTGCTTCTGCGCGAGCGCCCGGTTCACCATGGCGTCGACATTGCGCGGGTCCAGGCTGAGCACCGTGCGGAACTCGGCCGCCGCGGCGTCGACTTTCTGCTGCCGCAGCAGCGTCACCCCATAGTTGTTGTGCGCCTGCGTGTACCGCGGATCGATGATGATGGCCCGCTGCAGCTCGCGCGCCGAGTCATCGAGCAGGTTCTTGTCCTGGTACAGCAGACCGAGATTGTTGTGCGCCTGCGCGTTGAGCTCGTTCTTCTGGAGCAGCGCGCGGTAGTGCTGCAGCGCCGCCTCGAACTCGCCGGCGCGATGGTAGTAAAGCGCCAGCTCCATGTCCTTGTCCGGCGCGGGCGCCGCGCTCGGAGCGGGCGCTTCCGACGAGACGACGGGAGCGACCACGGGCGAGGTCGCGGGGCGCGCGGCCGGCGGACCTCTGCGCTCGCCCGACCTGACGGCCGGCCCTTCCGCGCGCGGCGACGCTGGTTTGGGCGCCGGGGGCTTCGCAGCCGAAGTGGCCGGGGAGGCCGGCTCCGTCGCAGGCGGCCTCGCCGGTGGGGGCGTGGACGGCAACGGCTTTGCGCCGGGCGCCGTTGCGACCGGCGGTGCCGTCATCGGGGGCGCGGGAGGCGATGCCACGGGAGGCAACGTCACCGGATTCGGCGTCACCGCAGGAGGTGCGACGGGCGGAGAGGCACCTGCGGGAGGCGCGCTCGCGGGAGAAGGCGACGCCGCGTCAGTCTTCGGTGGCGTCCCGGGAGCCTCCTGACGCGCGGCAGTGCCGCCCGGCTGCGCCTGTGGCACCGGTCGAGGTGACCTCAGAGCGGTCGAACGTGGTGTGACTGGCGTTGAGGGCGCGGACCCGTAGGTCTGCCACGCGGCCCACGCCAGCGCGAGCAGCACTGCCAGGAGCACTCCGCGGATCAGCGTCAGGCCGGAGGGGGACGTGCGGCGGGCTGGCCGGTACCCAAGGGTCGCGAGAACGGCGTCCCCGTGCGCGGTCTGACGCGCTGCCCTCGCGCCTGGCTGCAGCGGCGGCTTGCTCGATTCGTGCAGCGCGTCGAAGATCTGGCTCACCTTTGTATGATACCCGGGTCCGCGGACCCGGGCGCCTGCATCGCCTGCTGGCCCGCCGGGTCGGCGGCGGTCGAATCGGCGAGCGCCGGCTGCAGCGGCACCGGTCGCGGCACGGCGACCTGTATGACCGCGGGCGGCGCCGGCTCGGACACGGTGCCACGCGCCTGCAGCGCCACGACGCCATACATGAGGCCGGCGCCGATCGTCGCCATGGCCGCGGCCCCCGCCGCGAACGCCGCGGCGCGACGGCGCATCCAGCCGAACAGCGTCGGCCGGCGCTTCGCCATGTCGAGCCCGGCGGCCGCCACCGCGACGATCTCCGGCGTGATGCGATTCGTGCGTGCCGAGAAGCCGCCGAGCAGCGCGCGGTCGCAGAGCAGGTTGATCAGCCGGGGGATGCCCCCGGTGTACCTGTAAACGAGATCGAGCGCCTTCGCGGTGAAACTGACCGACGCGCCGCCGCCGGCAATGGTCAGACGGTGTGCCACGTAGGCCGCCGACTCCTCGTGGTTCAGCGGCTTCAGCTCGTAGCGGATCGAAATGCGCTGATCGAGCTGCCGCAGCTCCGGGGACCGCAGGATGTCCTGCAGGTTGAGCTGGCCGACGAGCACGATCTGCAGCAGCTTCTCCTTGTTCGTTTCGAGGTTCGACAGGATCCGGATCTGCTCCAGCACCTGGCGCGGAAGATTCTGGGCCTCGTCGATGATGAGCAGCGCGCCGGCCCGCAGGGGCAGCAGCGAGAGCAGGAACTCGTTGAGCGTGTCGATCAGCTCCTGCTTGCTGACGCCCGCGAGGCGCCCGCGCTTGATCTCGTCGCGCGACACGACGCCGAAATCCTGCAGGATCAACCGGAGCAGATCGTCCTCCGAGATGAACGGGTTCAGCACGAGGGCCGTGAACGTCTTGCGATCGAGCTGTTCGAGGATCGCGCGGCACAACGTCGTCTTGCCGGTGCCGATGTCCCCCGTCACGACGACGAATCCCTCGCGGCGGCGGATGGCGTACTGAAGCAGATCGAACGCGTTGGCGTGCGATTCGCTCTTGTACAGGTATTTGGGATCGGGCGTCAGGCTGAACGGCTTCTCGACGAACCCGTAGTATTCCTCGTGCATCGGGAGGTCCTCTCCAGCAAGGTGTCTCGACATGCCGATCTCCAGTGTGCGGTTCATCGTGTTCCGCCGGTGGCGCCGACGCCCGGGGTCACGACCGTGGGCGTCAGCAGAATCACGAGCTCCGAATTGACGATGGCGCGCGACTGCGCTCCGAACAGCCCCGCGACGCCGGTGCCAGCCGTGACCTTCGTGCGGTGCTGGAGGAAGCCGGACAGCACGACCGTCTCGCCGTCCTGCACCCGCACGAGCGTGTCGGCCTCGCTCACGTTCAACGCCGGGATCGATCCCGGGCGGGCCGAGCCCTGCTGCTCCGCCTTGCGCGTGTAGGTCGGCGCGACCTGCAGCTGCACGATGCCGTCCGACGCGACCTGCGGCGTGACCACGAGCGTCAGCCCTTCGAGCACGCTCGCTGGGGCGGGAGGCCGGACGTCCTTGCCCTGCCGCTCCATCTCCGACGCCGTCACGAAGTAGACGCTTTGCGTACCGACCCGCATCAGCGCCGGCTCGTTGTTCATCGCGACAATCTGCGGGGCGGCAATCGTCGTGACGCTGCCCTGCTCGGCGATCGCTCTCATCAGCGCGTCAAGATCCTCGATGCGGATTCCTGAGGCCCCGCGCCCCGACGCCGGCCTGAGCGCCGCGCCCGCGCGGGCGGCGACCGCCTTCCAGTCAACCGAGCTGGACGCGGGATCCGTGAGCGCCACCTCGAACACGCGCGCCTCGATTCGCACCTGCCGGTTGGCGCGCAGTTGTACGGCCTCCACGTAGAGGCCAACCTGGTCGAGCCGCTCGGAAAAGTCCGTGACCTGCACCACGCCGGCCGTCCGGTCCACGTGCATCCGCCCCGACGACGAGAGCAGCGCGGTGACGCCGTGTGCCAGATCGTCCAGCAGATCCGCGTCCGTCGTGGTGACGGCTCTTGCGGACGGCGGCGCGTCCGGCGCGATCGCGCTCTGCACGCCGCGTTCCCACCGGCGCCGCGCGTTCACGTAATCGATGTTGAAGAGCCGCGTCTCGGGCTTGCGGGGAAACACGCGGATCAGATTTCCGCGCACGTCGTAGTCCAGATCGCGCGGAAACAGCACCGCCTCCAGCGCCTGCCGCATCGTCAGACCCTTGAGATCGCCGACAAAGGTCCCGCCCACCTGTTCGTCGGTGACGATGCTGAACGGCGTGCCTCGCACGAGCAGCAGCAGAATGTCCCGAAGCGCCATCGGCTGGGAGATGGCGAGCGCGATCGTGCGCGGGCCATCCAGATTCGCTCCGCGGTCGTCGATCTGCGTGACCGGCAGGTCGCCCGGGACACCGGGCCTGGGCGCTTGCGGCGGCGGCTGCGCGGCCTCGGTCGCCCGTCCCTCGAGCCGCGTGACCGGCAGATCGGGCGGCCGCTGGGTCCCGGCCTGCCCGGCAAGACGTGGCACGGACGCCAGCGGCGCGACAAGCGCGGCCGCCACGGCCAGACGTCTCCAGCGCGGGTGCCAAATCAAGGGTTAATCCTTTAGTGTTCAACAGCTTACTGGGATCGGGCAGATTGGCCTGTAACCGCCCGGAGTTGCACACTTTTTCTGGAAGGTATTTCGGTTACGCGGGGGGAGTTCTGTAGGGGCTAGTGTCCCGTCCCAGTGGTTCGCGACACAATTCCCGGGCGGGGCATCCCGCGTCGCGGCGTTGCTCCTCGCTCACATACGGCCTGTATGCTCGCTCGTCGCGCCTTGCGATCCGGGCGCCGCGCCCGGGACTTATGCCACGATCCACTGGGACGGGACACTAGCTGGCAGCGGGCAGCTGGCAGCGGATCACGCTGTCACACTGAACTCACCTGAGTATGACAGCGGGACTCACTGCCAGCTGCCTGCTGCCGGCTGCCAGCTACTGTGCGGGACTCACTGCCAGCTGCCCGCCGCCTGCTGCCAGCTACTGTGCGGGACTCACTGCCCGCTGCCTGCTGCCCGCTGCCAGCTACTGCGCCGGTGCCGAAGGCACGTCGATCGTGCCGGGGGGCGGCGGAGGCGGCAGGTCCTTCTTCTTGAAGATCGCCACGCCGAGCAGGCCGCCGAGAAGTCCGAACACAGTGGAAATCACGATGTTGAACAGCGCGCTGATGACCAGCCCGGCGCCGCTCGCCATGCCGAACCGCTCCAGCGCGTCGCGCGCCTCGGGCGGAAAGTCGGGATTGTTCGCGATGATGCGCTCCATTATCTGCCGCATGAACCCGGCGGTCACCGCATGCAGCGGAATGGAGAGGATCCCCGCGACGACGCCGCCGATCAATCCCGCGAGCAGCCCGACGAGCGCGCCATCGGCCGCCGTGACCTGGTAGGGCGTGTTCTGTTGCAGGAGGTACGTCGCCAGCGCGCCGCCTGCAATCACCCACAGACAGCAGCAGCAGTTCCCCGCGTTCACGATGGGCAGCGCGGAGAGAACGCCGATGACGAGTCCGCCGTAAAGCGCCGGCTGCAGTCTGCTCTTGTCCATTAGTCGTAGTACTCCAGGCCAAGATGGGTGATGAGTTCCTCGCCGCGCATGAAGCGCAGCGTGTTCTTCAGCTTCATCAACTGGATGAACAGATCGTGCTCGGGATAGAGGCCGGGCGCGTGCACCGGGCTCTTGAAGTAGAACGACAGCCACTCCTGGATGCCGCTCATCCCGGACCGCTTCGCCAGGTCCATGAAGAGCGCCACGTCCAGCACGATCGGCGCCGCGAGAATGCTGTCGCGGCAGAGGAAGTTGATCTTCAACTGCATCGGGTAGCCGAGCCAGCCGAAGATGTCGATGTTGTCCCAGCCTTCCTTGTTGTCGCCGCGCGGCGGATAGTAGTTGATGCGGACGACGTGACACAGATCCTTGTAGAGGTCCGGGTACAGCGTCGGCTGGAGGATGTAGTCGAGGACGGACTTCTTGCTCTCTTCCTTCGTCTTGAACGACTCGGGGTCGTCGAGCACCTCGCCGTCGCGGTTGCCGAGGATGTTGGTCGAGTACCAGCCGTTGACGCCGATCAGGCGCGCCTTCAGCCCGGGCGCGATGATCGTCTTCATCAGCGTCTGCCCGGTCTTCAGATCCTTGCCCGCGAGCGGCGAGCCGGTCTGCGCGGCCAGCTCCATCAGGGCGGGCACGTCGGCGCTCAGATTCGGCGCCGCGTTCGTGTACGGCAGCCCCTCCTTGATCGCCGCGTACGCGTAGATCATGCTCGAAGGGATCGAATCATCGTTGGCTTCGAGCGCCTTCTCGAACGCCGCGAGGCTGGCGTGCGCGGGGGTCTCAGTGAGGTACACCTCGGTGCTGCCGCACCACACCAGCACGAGCCGATCGCAGTTGTTGGCCTGCTTGAACGCGCGGATGTCGGCGATGAGCTGCTCGGCGAGATCGCGCTTGTTCTTCCCCTTCTTGACGTTCGGTCCGTCCAGCCGTTTCACGTATCGGCGATCGAACACCGCCGACATCGGCTTGATGCCTTCGAGCTCCGGCCTGATCTGTTCGAGCAGATCTTTCTCGAGCACGCCGGCCGTCGTGGCCGCCTCGAAGGAGTTCTCCTCGAAGATGTCCCAACCGCCGAACACGATGTCGTCGAGCGACGCGAGTGGAACGAAATCCTTGATGAGGGGAGACCGGCCTTCGGTGCGCTTGCCGAGCCGCACGGTGCCCATCTGCGTCAGCGAGCCAATCGGCTTGGCGAGGCTGCGACGGACGGCCATGACACCGGCGATGGTGGTCGTGCTGACGGCGCCCATGCCGACCAGCAGAACGCCCAGTTTTCCTTTAGGTTCTATGATTTTCAAGGGATTTTTCACAACCGGGGACTATATCATTAGTCGTCCCTCGACGAGGCTCGGGACGACCCTGAGCTTTGTCGAAGGGTCGATAGTCGATGGTCGTTAGTCCAAGTCACAGTCCACGTCCAAGTCACAGTCACGAGTCGTTCGTTGTTGAACTGGCTGAACACGTTTCTCACCCCGAAAGAGCCGCTGGCCGTGTCGATGGCGGGCGTGAAGATGGGCGATCGCCTGCTGATGCTGGGCTGCGGCGATCCGCTGCTGCTCGCGCGCCTCGCCGTCAAGACCGGGCTCACGGGGCGCGCCTGCGCGGTGGACGAGTCCGAGGAGCGCGCAAGCAAGGCCGGAGAGGCGGCGACGGGTGAGGGCGCGCTGGTCGAGACGATCGCCGCGCCGCTGACGTCGCTGCCGCTCGACAGCGACACGTTCGATCTCGCCGTGGTTCGCGACGTCCTCGGGACGCTGCCACCGGAGCGTCGCGTCAGTTGTCTCGTCGAGATCCGGCGCGTGCTGCGCGCCGGCGGCCGTTGCCTGGTGATTGAACCCAGCCCGCGCGGTGGATTCGGGGCGCTGCTGACACGCGGCGCGATCGATCCGTACTATCGCGCGAACGGCGGCGCGCCCCGCGCGCTCGAAGCCGAAGGATTCCGCGCCGTGCGCACGATCGCCGAGCGCGACGGCCTCATGTACACCGAAGGCGTCAAGCCGGGGACCTAAACTCCCAACTCCCGCCTTCGCGCTTCGCGCTTCGGCGCGGCAGGCCGAGCCCCGAGCCCCGAGCCCCGAGCCCCGAGCCCCGAGCCCCGAGCCCCGAGCCACGAGCCACGAGCCACGAGCTGCGAGCTGCGAGCTGCGAGCTGCGAGCTGCGAGCTGCGACAAGGATCTACCTCGCACACGTCAGGTGTCGGCCCCCGTCGATCGCGATCGTTTCTCCCGTGATCCATCCCGCGTTCGGTGACGCCAGGAAGAAGATCAACTCTGCAATCTCAGCCGGGTCTCCCGGCCGTCCGAGCGGGTGCGTCGTCTTCGAGTGTTCGAGGAACGCGGCGTATCTGCCTTCGTCCATGCCGCCCCGCCGGTGCAGGTTGGTGACGACGACGCCGGGGTTCACGGCGTTGACGCGAATCCCTTTCGGCGCGAGCTCGAGCGACGTGCACCGCGTGAGCTGATCGACCCCGGATTTGCTCACGCAGTAGGCGAGCACACCCGGAAACGATCGCAGCCCCGTCACGCTCGACACGTTCACGATCGATCCCCTGGCGTCGCTGAGCGCCGGGATCGCGGCGCGCATCAGGCGGAACGGCGTGCGGACGTTGATGTCCATCATCAGGTCCCACTGCTCGTCGGTCGTCGATTCGACGGTGCCCGAACCGATGATGCCGGCGGCGTTGACGAGCGTCGTCAGCCGGCCAAAACGCTCGAGCGCGGCGGAGACGATCCGCGCGGGGGCATCGGACGCGGTGACGTCGACGGCAAGCGCCGCGCCGCGTCCGCCTTCGCGATCCACCGCGGCAGCGGTCTCGGCCAGTGCCGGTTCGTTGCGGCCCACGGCAAGCACCGACGCGCCGCCGCGGGCGAACCGGATCGCCGCCGCGCGGCCGATGCCGCTCGACGCGCCGGTCACAATCACATGTTGCAGGTGTGGCATGAGCAGGATTGTAAGTCGACTGTCACCCGCCGACCGCACCGCTGTCTCTGGCCGAGCACAACTCTGGCGTGACCCACCCAACAGGTTGTCGCGATAACGGCCGAAATACGGGTGGGGGCGTCCTGTACATCACGGGCGGGATGCGGCAAGGCTTTTGCCCCGTAGCGACCGAAATCGAAACGCCGCGGCCGAGGAGCCCCGGCCTCCACATGACCCACATCACGCGGCCGGCGCCGGAAGTGTTCACCCAGCGGGAGATTGCCCGGGCGGCCGGGGTGTCGCTGCGCGAGGTCCGCGACCTGGCGGAAACCGGCGCGATCGCGCCTGGCGTTGACGGGTTCATCACCTCGCGGGAGGCCATCCGGGTCGTGCGTATGTTGCGCGGCCGGCTGGTGACGCCGGCCCAGCGCCAGTTGTTCAGGCCCCCCGCAGCCGCCCGCCGGTCTCCGGGCCGCGCGCTTGCCGCGTCCGGCGCCCTCCACGCGGCCATGCTGGGACTCATCGCGCTCGTGACGTCCATGGGCCTGTCGAGCGCGCCGAAGGAGCTGCCGCCCTCGCTGAAGGCCATGCGCCTGGTCTTCGTGCCGCTTCCCGGCCCCGGCGGTGGGGGCGGAGGGGGCGGGTTGAAACAGCCGGCTCCTCCGCCGCGCGCGGAGTTGAAGGGGAAGAGCGCGCTCCGAAGCCCGGTCCCGCCGGCGCGTCCGACCACGACCCGGCGTCCGGATCCGGAACCGAAGCGGACGCGGCTCCCGCCCCCACCCCGGCCGCAGCCGGTGGAGCGTCCTGTCGAGCCGCCGCCGCCTGCCCCGCGGCCGGAAACGGCACCGCAGGTGGTCGCGCCCGTAGCGACGATCGCGGCGGATGCACGCGACCGCGTCGGCGTGCTGGCCGACGCCACTCCCGGCCCGGACAGCAATGGGCCCGGATCCGGCGGAGGCGTGGGGACCGGCCAGGGCACAGGAATCGGGGAGGGCGACGGCTCCGGCATCGGACCGGGCTCCGGAGGCGGAACCGGTGGAGGCCCGTACCGTCCGGGCAGCGGGGTGACGCCGCCCACGGTCCTTCGCGAGGTGAAGCCGGATTACACCGAGGAGGCCCGGCGCCGCGGGCTCGAGGGAGACGTGGTGCTCGAGATCGTCGTGCGGCGCGACGGCAGCGTCGGCGAGGTGACACTCCTGCAGGGTCTCGGCAGCGGCCTGGACCAGCGGGCGACCGAGGCGGTGCGGCAGTGGCGCTTCTCCCCCGCACGGCGCCTGGGATCTGCGGTCGACGTCGTCGTGGAAGTCGCGGTCGAGTTCAAGCTGCGCTGACGGACGGGAATCCATGGACACGGTGCTGACAACAGTCACGGTGCTGTCGCTCGCGATGGCGATGGGAATGGGGATCGTGCTCGCGCGTCTGCTGCGCGAGGAGCGGCGGCGTTCGGACGCCCGCGTGGCCGCGTTGACGGAGATGGCCGAGGAGCCGGCTTCGATGCCCGCGCCACGCGTTGTCGGGCGCCGCGAGAGTGACGAAGACGCGCCGGTGCCGGCGCCGCGCGCGATCCGGCGTCCGGCGCCGGTCGGCGACGTGGGCGATCTGCCGCTGAGGGTGTCGTCATCACCCGCGGCTGTCACCGGCGTCGCCGAACTGTTCGCGCAGCCGGAGCGCAGCTCGCCCTGGGGCCGCCGCTTTGCCGTCATTGGAGGGCTCGCCGTCGGGGTCACGCTTGTCTGGGCATTGACGCTGCGATCTCCGATGGACACACCGGAGAGGGTGCCGCAGCCGTCGCCCGCGGCGTCCACAGAGGCGACGCCGGCCACGGGCCCGCTCGAGCTGTTGTCGTTGCGCTACGCGCAGGACGAGCACGGGCTGACGGTCTCGGGAGTCGTACGGAATCCACGCGGAGGCGCGACAATCAGGCATGCGGTCGCCTCGGCCTTCGTATTCGGCGCCGATGGCGGGTTCCTGTCCAGCGGTCGCGCGCCGCTCGATTACACGACGCTCGAGCCCGGACGCGAGTCGCCGTTTGTCGTGGCTGTCCCCGTGACGGGCGCGGTCGCGCGGTACCGGGTCGGATTCCGTGATGAGGAGGGGGGCGTGCTCGCGCACGTAGACAAGCGCGGCCCGGACACGGTCGCGCTCAGATAGCTCAGTGGGTTCTAGGGTTCTAAGGTTCAGGGTTCGATCATGCACTCATCAAAACTCGTCGTCCTCGCCGCGTGCGCCGCCGCGTTCCTGGTCGCCGGCGCGCGTCCTCAGGGGCAATCGCAGAATGACGCGCAGTCGTTCCGCTTCCGCACGGGCGTCGAGCTCATCAACGTGACCGCCACCGTGACCGACGAGAACGGCCGCTTCGTCTCCGGGCTGAAGCAGGACGATTTCCGCATCTACCAGGACGAGGAGCGACAGCCCATCACGCATTTCAACAGCGAGCGCGTGCCGGTGAGCCTCGGCATCGTGCTCGACACGAGCGGCAGCATGGACGGCGAGAAGATGCGCGCCGCGCGGCAGGCGCTCGATCGCTTCCTCTATCAACTGCTGGACCCGAGCGACGAAGTGTTTCTCTACCGGTTCGACAGCACGCCCGTGCTCGTCGAGGGCTGGACGACCGATCGCCGGCGCATCACCGACGAGCTCGCGCGCCTTCAGCCGCGCGGCGGCACGGCACTGTTCGACGCCGTGGCCGAGGCGGTGCCGCTCGCGCAGGCGGGCACGCACCGCAAGAAGGCGGTGCTCGTCATCTCCGACGGCAACGACACGAGCAGCAACATCGACGTGCCGTCGTTGAAGCAGATGATCCGCGAGACCGAGGTGCTCGTGTACGCGATCGGGATCGACAGCCAGAGCACGTACCAGGAGAGCTGGCCCATCTGGCGATCGCCGCTGGCGCAGATCGCCGCGGCAATCCAGGGGAAACCGACCCGTCCCGTTCCGCGGCCCTTTCCGATACCGGGGAGGAAGAATCCGTTGCCGCCGCCACCGTCGGTGCCGCCTCCATCGAAGCCCAAGTACCCGCAACCGCAACCGCGGTCGATCGGCCGCGACAACGACCGCGTGAACGTCGCCGCCCTCCGCGACATCACGGACGACAGCGGCGGGAGGACCGAGATCATCCGCGGCGCCCGCGATCTCGATCCGGCGACCGCGGGGATTGCCGACGAGTTGAGCAAGCAGTACTACCTCGGCTACGCATCGACGGGCGTCAAGGACGGGCGCTGGCACACGATCCGGGTGGAAGTGCGTAATTCGAACTACCACGTGCGCGCGCGCAGGGGGTTTGTGGCGACACCGTAGCTGGCAGCAGGCAGTAGGCAGTAGGCAGTGAGTCCGACACCGTAGCTGGCAGCAGGCAGTAGGCAGTGAGTCGAACTGTCACGCTGTCAGCTTGACAGCGTGATCCACTGCCAGCGGCCAGCTGCGTGCTGCCAGCTACCTGCTGTCTGCTGCGTGCTACGTGGCGCTGCACTATGATTCACTTGTGAATCTGTACGGTGCAGCGATTGGGCTGAGCGTCGTTGGGAGCCTTGGCGGCCTCGTCGCGGCGTCTTCCTTTCTGCTGCTTGGCGACAGCCTGCGCGTCAGGGTGTTGCCGTGGGCGATCAGCTACGCGGTGGGCACGCTGCTCGGCGTTGCGCTCCTCGCGCTGCTGCCGCAGGCGCTCGGATCGCTCGCGCCGCAGGCGGCCCTGGGCACCTTGCTCGCCGGCGTGCTCGCCTTCTTCGTTCTCGAGAAACTGGTCATCTGGCGCCACTGCCACGACGCGCAGGAGTGCGAGGTGCACGGGAGCAGCGCCGCCTCGCTCGTGATCGTCGGCGACGCCTTCCACACCTTCGTCGACGGCGCGGTGATCGCCGCCGCGGTGATCACGTCGGTGCCGCTCGGGATCACGACCGCGCTGGCCGTCGCCACGCACGAAATCCCGCAGGAGGTCGGCGACGTCGCGATCCTGCTGCGCGCGGGCTATTCGCGGTGGCGCGCCTTCACGCTCAATCTGCTGTCGGGCATCGGCGGCATTCTCGGCGCGGCCGGCATGCTGGCCGCCACCAAGTCGATGCCTCAACTGCTGCCGTACGTGCTGGCGTTCGCCGCCGGCAACTTCCTGTACGTCGCGATGGCGGACCTCATTCCCGACCTCCATCGGGGCGGCCTCGAGGGCGGGCCCGTCCGCCAGTTGCTCCTCATTGGCGCAGGGGTCCTCACGATCGTGCTCCTGTAGTTGGTGAATTCCCTTCCTTACCGTCCTGCCCCGCGCCGCCGGAGGACAGCAGAAGCATCGGAAGCCGCTCGATTTCCTCGAAATCCGTGAGTTTCCTGGGGCAGCCGCTGGCACTGCCTTTGCGCCTGGCCAGGGTGATGCACCCACCGCCTTGCCTGCCGGAGGTCTGCGGTATGTACGGCAGGATTTCTCTCTTCGTCTCTTCACTCGCGCTGGTCGCGCTGATGCTGCCGTCCGCGGCGCTCGCACAGGATCCGCGGGACGTCCGGATCGCCGACGGCGTGTCGCGCACGCTCGCCGCGTTCACCCAGCTCACGATATTCGACGACGTCACGGCCCGCGTGGAGGAGCGCACGGTCACGCTGACGGGCAAAGTGACGATGCCCTACAAGCGGAAGGACCTCGAGGCGCGTGTCGCGCGTCTCGAGGGCGTGCGACAGGTGCGCAACGACATCGCCGTCCTGCCCGTGTCCGCGTTCGACGACGACCTGCGGATCCGCGTGGCGCGCGCGATCTACGGCAACCCGTCGTTCTGGAACTACGCCGCGATGGCCGACCCGCCCATCCACATCCTGGTGGAGCGCGGCCACGTCACGCTGACCGGGGTGGTCAACAGCAACGTCGACAGGATGCTCGCACGATCGCTGGCGACGGGGCTTGGCGGGCTGTCGGTGACCAACGCGCTGCGGACGGACCAGGAGGTCGCAGCGCGCAAAGCGACGAACTGACGGGTGCTGGGTGCTGGGTGCGCCCGGCACTTGAACACGATCATTTCACTCCGCCGGCCGCATCGATGCGTCGCAGCGCCGGCTCGGTCCTCTTCGCGGACGGGAGGCGCCCTGCGCGCCAACCTTGAAGATTCGCCGGAGAAGGTGCCGGCCCGCAAGCGCCCGTTCGAATAAAAGTGCCGGCCAGGTGTAAGAGGATATGAGAACGTGGCCACACGGGTCGGGCAGAAGTGACATGGAGCAGCAGGCCGGCGTCGCCGTCGCGCGGGATGTGACCGTCGAGGACGGCGTGCTGATTCGTCGCGCGCAGGGCGGAGACGCCGCGGCGTTCGGCCGCCTGGTGGAGCGGTACATGCGCCGCGCATACTTCGCCGCGCTGTCGCTCGTGGGCACGCGCGAAGACGCCCTGGATCTGTCGCAGGAGGCGTTCGTCCGCGCCTTCCGCGCCCGCCGAACGATCGATCCAGAGCGCCCGTTCTACGCGTGGCTGTATCAGATCCTGCGGCGCCTCTGCTTCAATTTCCTCCGCGACCGCCGGAACCGGCGCCGGCAGCTCGAGTCAGCCGGCAACTGGCTCGCCGAGGAAGCCGCGCAGCGGCTCGAGGCGGGGCCCGAGCGGGCGCTCGAACGCGCTGAAGCGAAACGCCGCGTGGCGGCCGCGATCGAGCGGCTGCCCGCACGGGAGCGCGAGGTGCTCGCACTCAAGGAGTTCGAAGGGTTGACCTACCGCGAGATCGCGGTGCTGGCGGGAATTCCGCTTGGCACGGTCATGTCGCGGCTGTACTCGGCGCGGCAGCGGCTGGCCGACGCCCTGGAGGAGCGGTGACGAAGAACGACTCGTCCGACCGGGAGCGTATCCGTGCCTTGATGATGGCCGCCCTGGACGGCGAAATCTCGCCGTTGGAAGAGCGTGAGCTGGACGCCGCGACCTCCGGCTCGCCGGAGCTGGGCGCCGAGTGGCGGCGGCTTGCGCGTGTGAAGGAGATCACGAGCGAAATGACGCTGAAGAACCCGCCCGAAGAGCTCTGGGAACGCTACTGGGTGTCCGTTTACAGCCGGGCGGAACGCGGGATCGCCTGGACCCTGCTGTCCGCGGGTGCGATCGTGCTCATCGCCTACGGCCTCTGGCATGCCGTCGGCGAACTGCTCGCCGACGTGACGGTGCCGGCGCTCGTCCGCGTCGCGATCGTCGCCGTGCTCACGGGCGGCGCGATCCTGCTGCTGTCGGTGGCGAGGGAGCGGCTCGTGATGTGGAGGCGCGACCCGTACAGCAAGGAGATCGTCCGATGATGATGAGCGCGACGTCCACGATCGCGGGCCAGCGCATCACGCGCAACCTGGGGCTGGTCTACGGCAACACCATCCGCGCCCGCCACGTCGGCAAGGACATCCTGGCCTTCCTTAAGAACGTCGTGGGCGGCGAGATCCAGGAGTACACGAAGCTGATGGGAGAAGCGCGAGAGCAGGCATTGGACCGCATGGTCGCGCACGCGAAATCACGGGGCGCCAACGCGGTGGTCAACGTCCGCTTCTCGACGTCCTACATCATGTCGAGCGCGTCGGAGATCCTCGCGTATGGCGAGGCGGTGATCATGGAGACGGACCGCTAGAGTCCATCTCCGACGCTGTATGTCAGCGTCCGTTCTGTGGCGGTCAAGAACGTGCCTGCCATTCACGCGCGTACGAACGGCGACGCATCCTTTCCTCCACTGCAAGGCCGAGGGCAAAGAGCGCGAAGGCCTCGAGCAGCGCGATGAAGCCGTACAGGCAGAATCGCGTGAACGGCTCCGGCCGGAACGAGCAGACGCGTTCGGCCTGAATGCACGCGTCGGTGACGCGCTGCACGTGGATGTATTCCCGGCCCATCATCGCGAGGCCGGCGGCAAAGACGACCGCCCCACCGAGGATGCTCCCGATGGAATCCGTCGCCCCCTTCAGCCAGAACGGGAAGGCCAGCGCCAGGGCCACGGCGGTCGGCACCGTGAGGGCAACGACGATCCACGACCAGTGCATGACATCAGTCATGGCCCACCCGAATGATCCTACTCGCATTGCGTGTCAGCCGTTAAACTGACCTGAGGCCGATCGGGTCTAACGTTGGGATCGGACTTCGAGGAGCTCCCCATGCGTCCAGGACCCAAGCGATCACTCCTGCTTGCCGCGCTGACCCTGCTCGTCCCGTGCCTCGCGCTGGCCCAGCAGCCGCCTGTGGGCCGGGGGGGCCAGGGCGGACGCGGCGGAGGGCGCGGGCGCGGCGGCGCGGCCGTGCAGCGCGATACCGCGCGGCAGGCGCCCACCGGAACCGGCGTGATCGCGGGACGGGTGCTGGCGGCGGATACCGGCCGTCCGATCAAGCGCGCGCGCGTGATTGTGAGCGGCGGCGGCCGCCCGCACGCGGCCACCACGGACGAGCAGGGACGTTACAAGATCACCGGTCTCGCGCCGGCGCGGTACAACATCACCGCCACCAAGACGGGCTTCGTCGACGGCACCTTCGGTCAACGGCGCGCACTGCGCGCCGGAACGCCCATCGATCTGGCGGACGCCCAGCAGATCGCGGACGCGGACCTGAAGCTGTCGCGCGGCGGAGTCATCACGGGGCACGTGCTCGACGAGGACGGCGAGCCGCTGGCGCACGCCGTCGTCACCGTGCTGCGCGGCCAGTACGTGCGCGGCGAAAAGCAGCTCGCGGCCGCCGGCGTGGATCAGACGGACGATCGCGGCCAGTTCCGAATCTTCGGCCTGCCTCCTGGCGAGTACGCCGTGAGCGCCGCCGCGGGCGGACTCGAGCGCCTCATCACACAGGTCACGCAACTGCTCGCGCCCGGCGCGGCACCGGAACAGGGAGCCGAGACGACGGGCTACGCGCCCACCTATTACCCCGGCGTGACGGCGTCCACCGACGCGTCGCGCGTCAACCTGGCCGCGGCACAGGAAGTCGGCGGCATCGATTTCCAGATCCTGGTCGTGCCGCTCGCGACCGTACGCGGCATGGTCACAGGCGGACCCGCGGTCGTCATGCTGATGGCGGATACGGGAGTCGTGGGCGCAGCGGGCGGCGGCGGACGCGGCGGCGGCGGACGCGGCGGGCTGGCCGGAGCGCTCGGCGGCGGCGGGCTCGGCGCGGTGGGCAACGCCATCGGCGGCATGCTCGCGGGCGGCCAGAACCTCCGCGCGACGACGCAGGCGGACGGCACGTTCTCGATTTCGAACGTCGTCCCCGGCAAGTACACGATCGTGGCGCGTACCGACGGAGGTCCAAATGGCGACGCGCGGACCGCGATCCAGTCACTCGTGGTGACCGGCCAGGAAGTCATGGTGGCCCTGACGCCCACCGCCGGCGCCGATGTCAGCGGGACGATCACGCTCGAGGCGGGCAGCACCCCTGTGCCGAGGAATTTCGCGGGCTTCCGCATCAACGCCGTTCCGCTGGATGCGGCGGCGGCTGTCGGGCGTGCGGCGCGGCCGGCGGAGGTCACCGCCGCCGGACAGTTCAGCATGAGCGGCATGTTCGCAGGCCGGTATCTGCTGCGCGGCGTGGCGCCGCGCGGGTGGACGCTGAAGTCGGTGTACGCGGACGGCCGCGACGTCACGGATCAGCCGATCGAGATCAAGGGAGACAGCGTCACCGGGATCAACGTCATCTTCACCGATCGCATCAGCTCGCTGTCGGGCGCGGTTCGCGACGCGCGCGGCACGCCGTTCGAGGGGGTGACGGTGATCGCCTTCCCCACCGACGACAGGCTGTGGTTGCCGCAGTCGAGGCAGATCGTCACGGCGCGCACGGACAAGACCGGCGCGTACCGGTTCGCGGCGATCCCGCCCGGCGATTATCTGGTGATCGCGGTCGACGACGTCGAGCAGGGCGAATGGTTCGATCCGGCGTTCCTCGAGCAGATCAAGGACGGCGCGACGAAGGTGAGCGTCGGCGAGGGCGAGCAGCGCACGGAGGATCTCAAGGCGCCGAAGTCGTAGTTTCTTCGTCCGCGCCCTTGCGGATCGTCATCCAGATCAGGAACGCCAGGAGGGCGACCGCGGCGAGAAACGCCCCCGCGAACAGCCACAGCGTGCGATAGAGAATCGACTGGCTCTCGAGCTCCACCAGGACGTCCACCGGCTTGCCGTCGAGGCGATCGGCCAGGTGCTGTTCCCACCGCAGAATGTTCCCGCGCCCGGTCTTCAGCGTCTGGTCCGTGTCGACGTCCCGGGAGTTGTGCGAGATGATCTTGCTCGGCAGGTGCAGCCGGAACGCCACGAGCTCGCCGCCGTACCATCCCACGTTCTGCAGCGTTCCCGGACGAAGCGCCGACGGCCCGACGACCTGGTGAAAGACGTGATGCCCGTTCGCCGCGCCGAGGCTGTACCGCGACCACGAGAACGGCGCGGCCTCGGGCAACCGCCGGATGTCGGTTGTCGACACGCGAATCTGCACGAACTGCCGCCCGGCCCGGCGCCACGGCGGGCTGACGCGGAGCACGGTCGTCACCGGCGACTGGTAGGCCGCGCGAATCCGGTCGCGGACCGCCAGATCGACGCGCGCGGCCGGTGAGATGTCGAGACCGCGCAGCGCGCTCAGCGACGCGACCGACGCGTTGACGATGAGCGTCGCGGAGCCGTCGAGGCTCAGCGTGACGTCTTCCTCGTACTCGTACTGTTTCGCCAGGATGCGGCCGCCGGACATCCGGAACACCACGGCTCCGACGATCACCGCCGCCACCAGCAGGGCCCACGCGCGTCGCGACATTCCCCGAATGATATACTCGACGTTCGGCCGAGTGCACGCGCGGACTGCAACTGCCGCGTGCGTCAGCGCGTTATGTCCAGCCCTCCCCGCATTTTCCTCATTGACGGCAGCTCGCAGATGTACCGCGCGTATCACGCGATGCGCGGCTCCGGCCTCACGGGGCCCGGCGGCAGGTCCACCCACGCGGTCTACATCTTCGTGACGATGCTGCGGAAGCTGATCCAGGATCACCAGCCGCAGTACCTTGCCGCGTCGTTCGACCTGGCCGGCCCGACGTTCCGCGACGAGATGGTCGCCGACTACAAGGCGAACCGCGCGCCGATGCCCGCCGACCTCGCGGAGCAGATCCCCTGGGTGCACGAGGCATGCGAAGCGATGGGGGTCCCGATCCTCACCTACGAGCGTTTCGAGGCCGACGACGTGATCGGGACGCTGGCGACGAAGGCGACAGCCGAGGGCTTCGAGGTCGCCATCGTCACCGGCGACAAGGATTTCTTCCAGCTCGTTCACGACGGCCTGAAGGTGTACAACCCGCGCGACGAGGGCACGTGGTACGACGCGGCCGGGGTGAAGGAGAAGTTCGGCGTCGCGCCGGAACAGGTCGTCGACGTCCTCGCGCTCATGGGGGACTCGATCGACAACATCAAGGGCGTGCCCGGCATCGGTGACAAGGGCGCACGCGACCTCATCGCGACCTACGGATCGCTCGACAACCTGCTGGCGCACGCCGCGGAGATCTCGAACAAGCGCTATCGCGAGGGCCTGCTGACCGGCGCCGAGGACGCGAGGCAGAGCCGGGAGCTCGCGCGCATCCGCACGGATGTGCCGGTCGAGTTCGTCGCCGAGACGCTTCGCTATCGCGGCGTCTCGCGCGAGCGGTGCTTCGAGCTGTTCGGCAAGCTCGGCTTCCGGTCGCTCGTGATGGAGTACGCGCCCACCGCCGACACCATCGGGAACGACTACGCCGTCGTGGACACCGTCGAGGGCGTGCGCGCGCTCGCGGCGGAGCTGCGCGAGGCGGGACGGTTCGGCTTCCGCCTGCTGCCCGATGCGCCCTCGGCGATGCGGTCGGGCATCGCCGGGCTGGCCTTTTCGATGCGCCCGCGCCACGCGCGCTACGTGCCCACCTCGCGGCGCGCCGGCGAAAGCGACCTCTTCGGCGACGGCGGCGGGACCGCGGACGCGCGGCCCGGCGTGGGCGTGCAGGACGCGCTGGCGGAGCTGAAGGGGATCCTCGAGGATGCGCGGCTGCGAAAAGCCGGCCACGACCTCAAGTTCGACGCCATCGTCCTCGAGCGCCATGGCGTGGCGCTCGCCGGCATCGAAACCGACACCATGCTCGCCAGCTACCTGCTCGATGCGACGCGATCGGCGCACCCCCTCGAGGAGCTGGCGATCGAACATGCCGGCTACAAGGCGCTGCGCGAGGAGGACGTGTGCGGCCGCGGCGCCAGGGCGATTCCGTTCGCGGACCTCCCGCTCGAGACGGCGCTCGATTACGCCGGCGAACGATCGGATCTCGCGCTGCAGTTGTCGGGAACGCTGAGGGCGCTCGTCCGCAGGGAATCGCTCGAGACGCTGTACGACGAACTGGAGCTGCCCCTGATACCCGTGCTCGTGGCCATCGAGCGCGCAGGCGTGCGCATAGACGGACCGGCGCTCGCCGGCCAGTCGCAGCACGTCGATCAGGAGCTCGCCTCGCGCAGCGCGCAGATCTTCGAGCTGGCCGGCGAGCAGTTCAACATCAACTCGCCGCAACAGCTCTCGAAGATTCTCTTCGACAAGCTGCAGCTCCCGACCTTGAAGCGGAACGTGAAGACGAAGACCGCGTCGACCTCCGTGGAGGTCCTCGAGGAGCTGGCGCTCGCCCACGACCTGCCGCGCCTGATTCTCGAGTGGCGCGCGCTGCAGAAGCTGAAGGGGACCTACATCGACGCCCTGCCGCAGCTCGTGAACCCGGACACCGGGCGCGTGCACACCTGCTTCAACCAGGCCGTCGCCGCGACCGGACGCTTGAGCAGCAGCGACCCGAACCTCCAGAACATCCCGATCCGCACCGAGCTGGGCCGCGAGATCCGCCGGGCCTTCGTCGCCGAGCGCGACCACGTGCTGATCTCGGCGGACTACTCCCAGATCGAGCTGCGCGTGCTCGCGCACCTTTCCGGTGACGAGGCGCTCGTCGAGGCCTTCCGGCGCGGCGAGGACATCCACGACCGTACGGCGCGCAAGGTGTTCGGCGCCGACAGCGGCCTCGGCGCGCACGAGCTGCGCCGGCGCGCGAAGATCATCAACTACGCCCTGCTGTACGGAAAGACCGCGTACACGCTCGCGAAGGACATCGGCGTCACGCAGCAGGCCGCGCAGGAGTTCATCAACGCGTACTTCGCGGGCTTCCCCGGCGTCCGCGCCTTCATCGACAATCTCCTCGCCGAAGCTCGCGAGACGGGCGTCGTCAAGACGATGTTCGGGCGGCGGCGGCTGGTGCCGGAACTGGCGTCGCGCAACGGCCAGATACGGAACGCGGCCGAGCGTGTCGCGGTCAACCTGCCAATCCAGGGGACCGCCGCCGACATCCTGAAGAAAGCCATGATCGACGTCCATGCGGCGCTGCCGGCGCTCGCCGGCGGCCGGGTGCGCATGATCCTCACCGTGCACGACGAACTGCTCTTCGAGGCGCCGCGGGACGCGGCTGAGGACGCCGCGGCGCGCGTGCGCGATCTGATGGAAGCCGCCGTCGAACTCAAGGTCCCGCTCACCGTGGACGTGGGTATCGGAGAGAACTGGAAGGAGGCGAAGGCGTGAATATGATTCAGCGTGCCTTGAAATCCGACGGTCGGTGCGGCCGGGTAGTAGATCGTCGGGTGCCCTTCTTCACTCAACGCCGTCGTTGGAGGGGTCCGCGGTCCGCTCGCAGGAAGGGCGATGAGATAGCGGCCCGGAATCAGATCCGCAATCCGGTACATCCCTCGATCGTCGGTCTTTGCGTTCCTGGCGGCGCGAAGACGGTTTCTGCCCGCGATCGCCTCGAGGCGCAGCGAACGAATCAGTGCGTTCACAATCGGCTCGCCCGCCTCGTCGCGTACGACACCTGACACCACCGCGCTCCTCCAGAGGGACAGCGTGATGCCTGTAACCGATTGTCCTTCTGCGACCTCGAGATCCTGATGCGGGCCAAGCGGAAACTTCTGGCCGTGGTACCCACCGGAGTAGCCGGCCTTGGACGCGGCCAGCATCATCGTCCCCCGCGGCCCATTGAAGACGAACCCTCCCTGGGGATCCGTCACGACGGTCTAGAGCCGGTGACAGGGAGGGCGCGGACGCGCCCCTCTCCCGTCCGTTCGAACACGATCCGATCGGACAGGCACGCGTCGAGGCCCACAACCTCGGGTTACGAAGCCGTTTGTTCGGCGCGTTGCCCTTTGCGCAGGTGCGTCCGACCAGGCTGGACGTCATTGCGCGTCCCGCGCCGCGCGGCCGTCACTCTCCAACCGGTACGCCGCGACGCTGCAACTGCTGGTCGGCCGGTCGGCGTAGGGACAATTCCGGCAGAAGCTGAACTGCGGCGGATCGTCACGGATGATCCTGCGGATGCGTGCCGCTCTCGGGCTGAACCAGAGGTCGCGGAACGAGTCCGCCGACGAGAGGCGGCCATAGGGCTGCGTGCCGTTGTAGTCCTGCTCGCACGCGACCAGCGTCCCGTCGGCCAGCACGGTCGGGTACGAGAACGCATGCTGGCAGACGAAGTCCTGTCGCGACACGCGCGCGCCGTTCTCGTACGTGTACGCGCGCAGCGCGTCGTCCGACGGAAGAAGCGCGCGATGCGTGTCGTCGGACGAGTCGATGATCGACAGCGCACGAATCGACAGCATGTCGAACCCGGCGGCGGCGGCAAACGCGCGGACGTCCGGCAACTCGTGCTCGTTGTGCCGCATCGCCATGAACCGGCCATGCAGCACCGGGAACCGCGACCCGCTGCGGCGCTTCCAGTCTGCCAGCGCCCGAACTCCCTCCAGCGCCGGTTGCAGCCTCGCCCCTTTGCGGTACTGCGCGTTCGTCTCGTCGCACAGTCCGTCGATCGCGACGATCAGATAGGCAGGAGGCTGGTTGCGAAGCGCGTCCTGCACCCGGTCGCGGTTCAGGGTCTGGCCATTGGTCGACAGCAGTGTGGCCGCGCGCGAAGAGTCCCCACGCGATGGAGGGAGCGCGCCGCAGGTATTCCCAGCGTTCGACGCTTCTCACGACGTGTGCTCTCGGTCGGCGTCGGCGTCCGCGGCAGCGCCGGCGCGCTCGGACGCGCTCGCCGCGCCGAGCGGTGGCGGGGGCAGCGCCGGCGACACGAACTTCAGCCGATTGACCATCTGCAGGCCGAGCGGAAGCCGGACGGGTTCGGTGCGGTCGATCGCCCACTGCGTGAACCACCACCGCCGCGAGTGATACCGATACAACAGGTGATCGATGAAGTGCTCGCGCTGCAGCGCCCCGTCGCGCGAGATCCGGAGCGCGCACTCCGTGTCCTCGTTCCGCCAGATCCCCATGAACGGATAGCGCGCCGCGATCCGGCGTCGCATCGGGTTCAGGTGATGCGGCGGGCGCAGGTACACGCCCTTCACCGTCCGATACTCGCGATGTGCGATGGAATACACGAAGCCGCGCCGGTAACGGCCCCGATAGGTCACCTCGCCACGGATTCCGATGCAGTCGATCGTGGGGTTGGCCACCAGCGCTCCGCCAATCAGTTCGACGTAGCACTCACTGACGTCGTCATCGTCATCCACGCCGACGATGAACTCGCCGCGCGCCCGCGCCATGAGCGCATTGCGCTTGGTCCCCGTGGGCACCTCCCCGCGATCGGCGAGCGACAGGATCTCGATGCGATGCTCCCACCCGCACGCGCGGATCTGGTCCATCAGTTTTGCGTGAATCCACTCAAACCGGGCGCGACGACTCGTGAGAGTCGGAATGAGGATGCTGAGTAACATGCCCTATCGGACGCGCTCCGCTCCCCTCCGTTCGAAGACGATCCGCCCGTCCACCATCGTCAGGTCGATGTTCATCCGCAGGATGTCCTTGGGGTCCATCGTCAGCAGGTTGCGATCGGCCACGACGAGATCCGCGAGCTTCCCGGCGCGGATCGACCCGCGGGTGTCGCCATCGAAGGCGGCGATCGCGTTGTTGATGGTGTAGGCGCGCAGCGCCTCGGCCACCGAAATCTTCTGTTCGGGAAACCATCCGCCGGCGGGTGTGCCGGTCACCGTGGTGCGGTTGACCGCGGCGTGGATCAGGTACTTCGGGTGCATGTGGTACTGGGCCGCCGAGGTCCCGGGCCAGTCCGACCCGAACGACAGCATCGCGCCGTTGTCGAGCAGCGACCTGAACGCGTACGCGCCCTTGCACCGCTCGTGGCCGATCCGTTCTTCCATCCAGCGCATGTCGTCGGAGATGTGGTACGGGTTCACCTCGGCGATCACGTGGAGCTTCTTGAACCGCGGGAAGTCCTGCGGCCGGATGACCTGGGCGTGAATGACGCGGAATCCCTCGAGGTCGCGGCCAAGGTCCGCCATCAGTCGCTCGTAGGTGTCGAGCATCAGGGCCGTGCCCTTGTCGCCGATGGCGTGCACGTTGGCGACGAAGCCGGCGGCCTGTCCGGCCTTGATGAGGCCGTACATCTTCTCCATGTTGGGCACGAGCAGCTTCGGGTCGTCGCTCGTATGCGTGCGGTACCGGCCGTAGTTCGACGGCTGGTCGTCGTAGGGCGCGAAGAACAGGGCGCTGTGCGTGCCCATGATCCCGTCGATGTATCCCTTGAGCGCGCCGTACCGCAGGTAGCGGTCGCGCTGGCGCGACACGGGGTGCGTGCCCATCGTGTGGCCCCCGGCGCCGAGCTCCGCGCCGCGCGACAGGTCCGCCCGCATCCAGACGCGGCTCGTCAGCACGCCTTCCTGCTGAAGGCGCACAAACCGGTCGGTCTGCGCGGCGTCGGTAATGTCGTGGATTTCGACGATCCCCGACTCGGTGAGGCGGGCCAGCGCCGCGCGGTTCTCGTTCAATCGACGAGCGTCCGATTTCGGCTTCACCACCGCGCGCAGGCGCGCGAGCGCAGGTGTGTCGGGGTACACGAGCCCGGTCGCGCGACCCGCCGGGTCGCGTTTGAGCCCATCGATGGGCTCGGTGGCGAGGCCCGCGGCGTTGAGGGCCGCCGTGTTCGCCAGATAGAGCCGGCTGTCGAAGCTGTTGAGGAGGCACGGATTGTTCGCGGTCAGCGGATCGATGGTCCGGCGATCGGGCTCCCACCGCGCGGTCCTTGGGACGCCGGCCTTGTCGGCCCCGAGCGCCCACTGCTCGTACGCGCCCCACAACCCGCCGGTGATCCACTCCCCGGGACCCACGATCCGGGTGACGCGGGACACCTCCTTCTTCAATCCCTCATCGTCGGCCACCGTCATGAGGTTGATGTCGAGCACGAGCGCGCCGGCCTGGCTGAAGTGCGTGTGGCCGTCGATGAACCCGGGCAGCAGCAGCCTTCCTCGGAGATCGACGATGCGCGTCGAGGGGCCCGTGACGCGCGCGGCGTCCGCGTCGGAGTCGAAGACCCCCACGATGGTGTTGGCGCGAACGGCGACCGCCCGGGCCCAGGGCCGTTCGGCCTCCATCGTATAGACCTGACCGTTGCGAAAGACGACGTCGGAGGGCGGCGGCGCCTGGGACCTGAGGGCAGCCCCACGCGGCGCGAGCCACACGAGAGCGACGACCGCACACCACAGCACCCGGGTCTTGCGATTCATGGCTGCCCTCCCTGCACGGTGACCAGCGCTTGTGCCGTCTGCAACGCCCGCGATCTTACTCGACGCCGTTACCTCTGCCTTTACTTGCCCGTCCGCCCGGCTTAGCATGCGCGTGGCGCGCACGTGGCGCCACACCTCGAAGGAGCTCCCCATGTCGAAGACCATCGGATCGCTCGTGGTTCGCCTGGCCGCGGCCCTCACTTGTGCTCTCGTACTGATGCCGAGCGGGCACGCGCAGCAGGCCGCCCGCCCGGGTCCTGACGCCTACCGCCAGTTGCGCTGGCGTCATATCGGGCCCGAAGGCAACCGGTTCTCCGCCGCCGCGGGCATCCCGGGCGATCCGTCCACGTACTACGTGGGCGCGGCCTCGGGCGGCATCTACAAGACCACCGACGCCGGCGTCCACTGGCAGCCGATCTTCGACGGTCAGTCGGTCGCGTCGATCGGGTCCCTCGCGGTCGCCCCGTCCGACCCGAACGTCGTCTGGGCAGGAACGGGCGAGGGGAAGCTGCGCAGCCACATCTCGGTGGGCCAGGGCATCTACAAGTCGACCGATGCCGGCAGGACATGGACGCTGATGGGCCTCGAGCAGACGGGTCGCATCCCGCGTCTGGTGATCGACCCGAAAAGTCCGGACACGGTGCTGGCGTGCGCGCTCGGCCATGCCTACGGCCCGCAGCCGGACCGCGGCGTGTTCCGGACGACCGACGGCGGCAAGACCTGGACGAAGACGCTTTTCGTGGACGAGAACACGGGCTGCTCGGACATCGCGATGGATTCGAACAACCCGCGCACGTTGTTTGCCGGCATGTGGCAGATCGAAGTCCACACGTGGGGGCGCACGAGCGGCGGACCTGGCAGCGGCCTCTACACGTCGCGAGACGGCGGCGCCACGTGGAAGAAGCTCACCGGTCGGGGGCTGCCGGCACGACAGGTCGGCAAGGTCGCCGTCGCAATTTCGCAGTCGAACCCGAACCGCGTCTACGCACTCATCGAAACCGGCGACGGCGCGCCGTGGGACGGCAAGGAGACCGACGCCGGCCAGATCTTCCGCAGCGAGGATGGCGGCGAGAGCTGGCGCGTGGTGAGCTACGACCACGTCGCCATGGGACGGCCGCACTACTACTCCCGCATGGCGGTCGCCCCGGATGATGAGGACGAAGCCTACTTCCTGACGGCCTCGTACTCACGGACGATCGACGGGGGGCTGACGCTGGCTGTGGTGCCGCGCGCCGAGGCGCCCGGCGGCGATCACCACGACATCTGGATCGACCCGACCAACGCCAACCGCATGATCGTCGTCCACGACCAGGGTCTGTCGATATCGATTAACCGGGGACGGACGTGGTTCCGCCAGCGCCTCACCAACGCGCAGATGTACCACGTGACCACCGACAACCAGGTCCCCTACAACGTCTTCGGCAACAAGCAGGACGAACCGACGTACCGCGGCCCCAGCAACAGCCGCCTCGCCGGGAGTGTCATCCCGCGCGCGATGTGGCACGCGGTCGGCGGCGGCGAAAGCGGATTCGCCACGCCCGACCCGGTGGACTCGAACGTCATCTGGTCCAGCGCCTCGGGTTCCGGCATGGTCGGCGGGATCGTCGTCCGCTTCGACGAGGCGCGCCGCCAGTTCCGGAACGTCGAAGTCTGGCCCGACCAGTCGAACGGCCCGGCCGAGGGGGTGAAGTACCGCTTCGTCTGGGATGCGCCGCTGCTCATCTCGCCGCACGACCACAATACGATCTACACGGCCAGCCAGCACGTGCATCGCACCACCAACGGCGGGCAGTCGTGGGAGGTCATCAGCCCAGACCTCACGCTCAACGACCGCAGCCGTATGGGCAGTTCAGGCGGCCTCACGCCCGACAACATCGGCGTCGAGTACGCGGGCGTGGTCTACGGCCTGGCCGAGTCGCCGAAGGAGCGCGGCCTCATCTGGGCAGGGACCAACGACGGCCTGTTGCAGTTGACGCGCGACGGCGGAAAGACCTGGACCAACGTCACGAAGAACATCCCCAGCCTCCCGCCCTGGGGCTCCTTGCGCAGCATCGTCGCGTCGCGCTACGACGCGGCCACGGCGTACCTCACGGTTGACTTCCACCAGGTCAACAACCGCGACCCGTTCGTGTACAAGACGACCGATTATGGGAAGACCTTCAAGGCGATCACCAGTGGCATCCCGAAAAGCATGCTCAGCTACGCGCGCATCATCTGTGAAGATCCCGTGCGGCGCGGCCTGCTCTACGTCGGGACCGAGAACGGGATCTACGTGTCGTTCGACGACGGCGAGAACTGGCAGCCGCTGCAGAACAACCTGCCGCACGCGCCGGTGTCCGGGATCACCGTGCAGGAGCACTTCAACGACCTGGTGATCTCGACCTACGGGCGGGGGTTCTGGATTCTGGACGATCTCACCCCGCTCCAGCAGATGACGCCGCAGGTGCTGGCGGCCGACGCGCACCTCTTCCCGCCGCGCCCGGCGTACCGCTTCCGGCCGATCACCGCGCCGTCCTCGCCGTACGACGATCCGACAATCGGCGAGAACCCGCCGTACGGCGCGGCGATCAACTACCACCTGAAGAGCGCGCCCGCCGGGCCCGTGACGGTGACGATCCTGGATCAGACAGGTGCGGTGGTCCGCACGCTGAGCGCGCCCGCCACCGCCGGCCTCAACCGCATGTATTGGGACCTGCGGTATGAGCCGACCAACGCGATCCGGATGCGCACGAACCCGTTACTTCCGGCACCGCACGTCCGGCTCGGTCCACAAGGGTGGCGGGCTCCCTCGGGTGGTGGCGCGGCGATCAGCATCCTCGCGCCGCCCGGCACCTACACGGTGAAGCTCTCGGCGGGTGGGCGCGAACAGACCGAGCCTCTGACGGTGCGCAAGGACCCGCACACGGCCGGGACCGAGGCCGACATCCAGGCGCAAACCGAGATGCTGTTCAACCTGCGCCGTGACCTCAACACCGCGATCGACGTGCTCAACCGGATCGAGATCGTGCGCAGCCAACTGGAATCGCTTGGACGTGTGGTGGACGACGTGTCGGTGCGGAAGGCGGCCGACGATCTGAACAAAACGTTCACCGATCTCGAGATGACGCTCATCGATCTGCGGATCACGGGCGGACAGGACGGCGTCCGCTACGCCGCCAAGCTGATCTCGCACTTCGGGTACCTGGCCAACGGCCTGTCGAACGCCGATTTCAGACCGACGAACCAGCAGGCCGAGGTGCAGGAGCTGCTCGCCGGGCGTGTGCGCGACACGGTGACCCGGTTCGACGCCCTCGTCGCCAAGGATCTGGCCGCGTTCAACGACCTGCTGAGCAGCCGCAATATCCAGCACGTCGTGGCGAAGTAGACGTCGGCTTGTGCCCCGCCAAGCTGCCTGGTGACGGCCTACGACTCGTGGCGGTACACGTCCGGAGAGCCCAAGACCGAACGCCACCCGAGTCAAACGGCACCTCGCCATGGGATTCGCGCTGACGGCCCCTGCCGCGGACCAGTTCGAGCATGTCACTCGAAGCAGGAAGCGTCGGCCCTTACGCGCTTCGCGGAAGTGGTAGGCTTGCGCGCATGACAGGACGTGAACTCGTCGCGCTCGTGGGGGCGAACCCCTCCGTGCTGGCGCTCGTGCTGGGGCTCCCTCCTCTCGTCGCCCTCGCGAGCGGGGTCCTCCATGGACGCGGCAATGGCGGCAACGCCCCCTGGAAGTACGTCTACTCCGTCGCGATTTATGCGACCTGCGTCCCGGGGATGCTTGCCGCCGTGCTCACGGCCTACACGATCTTCATCAGCCGGGCTGACCTGCTCGACCAGAACGTGCTCGTGTACATCGTTCCGCTCGTCACCATGGCGCTCACGCTCGTCGTCGTGCGGAGTCGGGTCGCCTTCGACGCCGTTCCGGGCTTCGACAGGCTCTGGGGCCTGATGACGATGATCGCCATGACGTTCATCATCGTGCTGGCGGTCGCCAGGACCCGCATCTTTCTGTTCTTCGGCGGGTCGATGGCGATGCTCATCGGGCTTTGTGCCTTTGTCTTCGCGCTGCTCAAGTGGGGGGCATACATGGCCTTCCGGGGCTCGCACCAGCCGAAGATAGAACCGCGCCGCTTCGACGGCGCCTGATCGCGGATGGCGGGCCGACGGGTGTCCCGTCTGCCGACGTTGGTCCTGAAACGGGCGGCCGGGACGGCGTCCGCTACGCCGCCAACCTGATCTCGCGCTTCGGGTATCTGGCCAACGGCGTGTCGAGCGCCGATTTCAGGCCGGCGAACCAGCATGCCGAGGTGCAATGCCGTGCCCCCGCGAGCTCCCCGGCCCCAATTCAGAAGCGGTAGCCGACGGCCGCCCGGCCCCCGACGACCCAGTCGAGTCCTTCGCCGAACCAGAGCACGGCCTCGGTCCGGATCATCAGCCGGCTCGAGAGGTCCCACTCCGCGCCGATCCTCCCGTGCAGCAGCCGAATCGTCTCGACGCGCTCGATGTGGCCGAACGGCGTCTCGGTGAATTCGCTGTGCGCGCGCTGCACCGCCAACCCGCCGCCGGCGAGGAAGTGCGCGCGTGCGTCAGGCGAGGAGCGAAACAGCACGCTCCCGGTGACGGTGACCTGCGAGAACTCGTGTTGCTCGCGGCCGAACACGTTGGTCACGCGCGCGCGGTGGACGTCAGCGTCGGCGACAAAGCGGGGCGTCAGGTGAAAGCCGATCCCGCCGCCGAAAACGGGGGCTTTGCCCTGCTCCGAGTCGGCGTGGCCGATGCTGGCGGCGCCGACGTGGCCAAAGACGACGCCGCGGCGATCCTGCGCCGCCACCGGAGCCGCGTTCGAGAGGCCGGCGAGGATCGCGCCGGTGAGGACGTACCGGGAGAGCTTGCGTCTTCGAAACACCTTCATGCCTCTCAATGCGAGAACCATCGCGCCGGCGGCTCATGCACTACACAGAACCGCAGGATCGGCTGGGTTGCGGTCCGACGGTCGCAACGCCCAAGCCCTGCTTGACGCACTCTTGACCTGCGACCGTCTGAGATGGTGGTCGGCCTCAGGCAGGTGGGAGAATCTCAAGCACACGCTGGTGCGCTATGTGTCCCGCGAAGTGGCGGGTGAGATTTGGCAGGTGTACTCGGTCGAAGGTCCGGCCGTGTGACGCGAGTGTCCCCCGAAGGGGACTTCCGGTATCGGACCCCACCAGATCCCGGGACGAATACCGGGGATCCGCATTGGCATTCGAATTGCGGGGCTGGGGGTCAGCAGGAGACCCAAACGCGCGCCGCGCGGGCTGCGAGTTCGAGATGGTCTGAGTCATTTGTGGCAGATCTCACTTCCCTGTTGGAATGCCGGCGCAGCGTTCGGCCAGCTGCTTTTCCAGCCGGCGGGCGGCTGCTTCGTGCGCGGAACGTACGCCGTGTCGTCCAATGGCAGCGTGGCAGGCGCTCTCACGACTGCGCCCCAGGGCGGCGTCATGATGCGCGTCGTGCAGTTCCGGTGGACGCGATCGGACAATGCCGACATCGGAGAGGCGTTTGCGGTGATTTCACCTGACGGATCGCGCATGGACGGCCGCTGGTGCCGGCCCGCGAACTGCGATGCGCGTCAAGGAGCGGCGTGGGCGGCCTTGCGGCAATCGGGATCGTCCGGGCCGCCGGTGGTACCTCCGCCCCCTGCGCCCGCGCCGAACAGCGCCTGTTCCGGCCTGTCGCAGCTGGTCGGCACGTGGTCGACGAGCGGGTTCGGAGACCTCACGATTGAGAATCCCTCCGGATGCTCGGTCACCGGACGCTACACCGCTTCAGCCGGCACGATCCGAGGGACCGCGTCGGGCAACGCGATTTCATTCCAGTGGATCGGCAACGGGGAGATGGGCGACGGGCGCATCGTGCTGACCGGCCCTGGCACGCTGACCGGCACCTGGTGCCGGCCCGCCGGCTGTAATCTGGCCACAGGTACCGGCTTCACCGGCACGAAGAAGTAGAGCCGCAGCCATGCCATTGGGAATCGCGCTCGTCGTACTCTCGGCCGGCCTTGTTGTGGCGCAGGCCGGCACGCAATCCCTGGAGCGCGCCGAAGCGCTCGTCACGCGCGGCCGCGAGCTCTCGCACAACTACGGGCATCATGCGGCGCGGCAGTTGATCAAGGCCTATCAGGCGCAGTCGATTGCGGCCGCGGCCGCGCAGAAGCTCAATCCGCAGAGCGACACGTCGCAGCTGCTGACGAAGATCGCCGCCGGCATCGGCGTCGGCCTCTTCATGAATGCCTACAGCCGGTTCGAGGAATCCGAAGCGGATCGCTACGGCGCGCACATGCTTTACAACGCGGGGTACAACCCGACCGGCATGACCTCGTTCCTGCTCAAGATGTACCGGCAGCAGCCGCGGCAGCCGATCAAGTTCCTGAGCACGCATCCGCCGCTGCCCGATCGCGTCGATCAGCTTGCCGAGTACCTCGAGGCGTTTCCCCTGGATCAGGAGCTCGCGGTCGACAGTGAGACGTTTCAGAAGATCGTCGTGGCGCGCTTCGGCAATTCGACGTCGGCCGCGCCGTCCGCCGGTCTCGCCCTGCTGCCGCCGATGCCCACCGCGTCGTCGCCCTCATCGGCTCCGCCCGCGCCTGCGGCTCCTGCGCCGGCCGCTGCTCCGCCTCCGCCGGTCGCGCCGTCCAGCGGAACCATCACCGGCACGTTCGGGCCAGGCGGCGACATCGAGGTGACGTTTGCGGAGGAGAACGGCGAGGTGATCGGCCGCGTGTCGAAGCCGCCGGCGTCGGGCGTGGTGCAGCCGCAGTTCACCATCTTCCGCGGGTCCGCGCGCGGCGATCAGATCGAAGGCCAGTGGATGACGCTGCCATCGCCGCTCTGCCCCGCGGCGGCCCCGCGCGCGCACGCCGCCCGGCTGAAGAGGGAACCCGGCGGCGGCTTGACCCTCGTCATCATGGAGTCGGAACTCGACACGCGTACCTGCGTATGGGGCGAGGCACTCCGATCCAACGCATACACCTGGTCGATCGTTCGATGAGGAGGCTGCCGATGCGGCTGCTCGTGACAACGTTTGCGGTGATCCTCTCGGCGACTGTGCCGGCGCAGGCCCAGACAGGCGGCGAGAAGCTTCCTGACTTCGAGAATGCCGAGGCCGCCCGGGCGTACCTCAACACGTTGCGGCAGATGGTCGACAAGGGTGACGGCTCACTGGCGGGAACGCGCGTCAGGCTCGTGCAGAACGACAACACGGCAGCTCACCGCATCAGGCCGATGAGCTCCTTCACGAACTTCGCGGCGACGCGCGCCGTGAGGTCGCGCAGGTCGTTCCGGGGGTTGTATTCGACGACATCGGCGCCGACGACAGGTGCGCGGAGAGCGGACAGCGCGTCGAGCACGTCGCGTACGGCCAGGCCGCCGGGCTCCGGATGCGAGAGGCCGGGCGCCAGCATCGGCTCGAGCACGTCGAGATCGAGCGACACATATAGAGGTCCGCGCAGACTCGAGAGGACCGGGATGGCGTCCCGCCACCGCCCGGCGCCGAAGATCTCCGACCCGAACCGCTCCGCCTGACCGCGCTGATGCGGCGTCAGCGTCCGGATCCCGATCTGAATCAGGCGCGCGGCCAGCCGCTCCTCCATGACGCGCGCGAACGGACAGGCGTGCGAGAACCGGTCCCCTTCGAACTCGTCGTACAGATCGCCGTGCGCATCGAAGTGCACGACCGTCAGCGCATCCCGGTCGTGGAACGCCCGCACGATGGGATAGGTGATCGAATGATCGCCGCCCAGCAGCAGCGGCGAGCCGCCGGTGCCGACAATGGCGCGAACGCCGTCCTCGATCGCCTTCCGGGCGTCCGCCGGATCGCCGGGCAGCGCGAGGTCACCGGCATCCACCGACACGTCGGCCGCCAGCACGTCGTCGCCGCGCTCGTTGAACGAATTGCTCGAGGCAGACCGCAGCGCGGCGCGAATGCGCGGCGGCGCGTCAGCCGCGCCGCGCTGGAATGACGACGACCGGTCCCACGGAATGCCGAGGAGCGTGATCATGTCGGCGCGAGACCATCACGATTGCCGCGAGCGCTTCCAGGCCTTCAGGTCGCGTCAGCCGCCGGTCCCGGCCGGCTTCACCGAGACCTTCGCCACCGCCTTGCCTCCCTTGAGGCTGTCGTAGGTGACCGTCATGTCGCCGCCGCCCCGCACGAGATATTCGATCGTCCGCGTGGAACGCCCCGCGTGTCCCGTCCGGATGAGGATCCGCTTCGGATCCGGCTGGTCGATCAGCTCCGTCGCGCCCGGACGGAACTTGTTCGCCACCCAGCCCGCCGACAGCACCTCGATCCCCTTGCCTTCGACGAGCAGCAGGTCCGGACGAACGACGTTGTTCGCGGCCGCCTTCGCGAGGATTGTCGGCGTGACCTTCTCGTTGACGAAATCCACACGGACGCGGTACACGCCGCCGCCAACCGCTTCGACGCTGGTCGCACCGCTCTTCATGAGCGGCATCTCGTCAGCCTGGTAGAGCGAAAACGCCATGTTGCGGTGGCACAGCTCCTCGTTCATGAAGCGCGGGGGGACGCGCCCCTGCAGCTTCTTCCATCCGCCCATCTCCACCTTGCCGAACTGCGGATGGTCGAACGCCTTCCAGTCGATGAACTGATCGCCGAACTCGAGGTGGTCGTCGAAGTAGTACTGCGCGACTCGGTTGGTGATCGGGCTGTTCGGGTCGCGCTGCTGCTGCTGGAGCTCCGGGCTGTTGAAGTACTGGTTGCCGTTCCACAGCTCGTTGGAGAACGACAGCATGCCCAGACCGTCGTTCGTCCAGTCGATGAAGCCGCCGTGAACGGTGTAGAGGCCGCTCCAGATCACCAGGTAGCGGTAGTACGGGAGCATCCGCTCCCCCTGGCGTCCCAGCTCGTCGTACACCATGACGTCCGCGCCGGGGTACTCGCCCTGCCACTCGGCGCCGGGTCCGCGCAGGATCATGCCGCCGTTGTTGTGGTACGACTGGACCCCCGCGATGTTCGGCCGCGACATCAGAAAATCGTTGACCGCCTTCGCCTCGGGCAGCTGGAACGGATAGTCCATGGCGCCTCCCTGGATGTAGTTCGGCTGCCAGTTGGACGCCCAGTTGCGGTTGCCGTCGTACGCACCCACGGGATCCTCGTTCACGCGGCCGTCGTTGTCGTTGTCGGCCCCTTCGCTGCCGAGCAGGATGTAGTCGCCGGTCTGCCCCGGCGGCACCGGCTCCAGGATCCGGGGATCCTGCGCGTTCTTCCGGAGGGTTCCCTCGCCGGGAACGTACTTGCGGATCTGTTCGATGACCCCGTTGCCGTTCAGATCGTCGTCGCCATCCTCATCGGCGACGCCGTCGTTGTCGTCGTCCACCGGCACGTGCCCGGTGCGCGAGCCCGCGCCGGTCCCTTTGAGGAAGTAATCGCGGCCGTCGGGATTGACCGTCGGGACGACATAGAACACGCGCTCGTTCACGAGCTTCGTGATCTGGTCGATGCGCCCGTAGTTCTCCATCAGGTACCAGAGGGTGTAGAGCGCGACCTCGCCCCCCTGGATCTCGTTGCCGTGGACGTTGGCCTCGATGTACATCGCGGGCTTGGCTGTCTCGGCGCCGGTCTCCGGGTTGTTGACCGTCATCAGGATGAGGTCGCGGCCGTCGTGGCTCTTGCCGAGCGACGAGAGCTTGAGAAGTTTCGGCCAGGCTTTCTCCAGCTTCTCGAAGTCGGCTTTCAGCTCCGCGACGTCGTGCCACCGGTTGAAGTCGAGGCGGACCTTGAACTGCGGATCGGATCCGGATTGCGTGGGCGGAATCGCCGCGCGTGAGGGCTGCTGCGCGCCCATCGAGACGGGAACGATGACGAGCGCGGCCGCGAACGCCAGCCGCGCGGCTATCGAGCATGGATTACGCATGAGTTGAATCCTTCGTCTTATGGCCTACATTCAGCATTCGGCCGTTCGGCCGTTCGGCCGTTCGGCATTGACTCATTTCAACGTCAGTGTTGCCGTCGCCGACCCCGCCTTCTGCGCCACCGCCTTCAGCGTGACCGTCGCTCCCGGCGTGCCCTTGACGATCCATTCGTAGGTCTGCCGGCGTCCGGTGCCGGCGAGGGACGGGAAGAAGTTGGTCTTCGGCGAGCCCGACACGATCGCGGCGGGGTCCACCCCGAGCTGCACCATCGTCGGCGCCACCGCTCGCGCGCGGACACCCTGTGCCATCGACGTCGGGAGGAATCCGCTGTTCTCGACTTCCGCCTTGATCCGGTAGAGGCCGCCGCCGAGGCTCTTCACGCTCGTGTCCGCGATGGCGACCTTCGGCAGCAGCGATGCGAGATACGTGGTGAATTCCGTGTGCGACTTGCCGAGGTCGGCGATCTTCGACGCGTCGGGATTGCTCAGCGCGTACGGACGAAATCCGCCGATCTCCACGTCCCCCAGCGTCGGGTGCTTGTACGGCTGCCAGTTGATGAAGCCGTCCACCTTGGCCGCATCCATCCAGCGCGTGAGCCGGAGATCGAAGGCCGCGGTTCCGGATTCGGCCGCGTCGCCGCCCGGTGCCGCTCCGCCCGGACCGCCCAGTCCACGTCCGCCCGGCACACCCCCGCCTTGAGCGCCCCGGCCACCCGTAGCAGCTTGAGCACCCGTTGCATCTTGAGCACCCTGCGCACCCTGAGCGATTCCCCACCCCGGCGTCGAGAACGACGGCACGCCGAACTGGTAGTAGCCGTACTCGAAGAACGCGCCGCCCGGGATGCGGGTCGCCGGTGTGGCGCGAATCCCGGTGAGCTGTCGGTACTTGTCACTGATCGTGCGGAAGTACTCGGCATCGGCCGGCGCAACGGTCGTCGCGGGCGGTGTGGCTCCCCGCCCGCCGCCGCGGCCCGCAGGCGCCGCACCGCGACCGGCGTCGTCGCCGCCGCCGAAGCCGCGACCGCGGCCGAAGGAGAACTGTTGCGACTGCTGGAAGCGGCCGACCGTGCGTGCGCCCTCGACGCTCTGGTTCGCAAACGCAATCAGATCGACGACGGACGCCGGGGCGTGCGCGCCCGTGCGTGTCGGCGGCGACACGAGGTTGTCGCTCTCGCCGAAGGTGAGGATCGCGGCAATATTGCGCCGGGCCAGCACGTAGTCGAGGATCCCGCGCACTTCCGGCTCGCTGGCCATGTGCGGACCCGCATCGGGCGTGTAGTACGGATACTGGTGCTGGAAGTTGCGGTTCAGATCGACGCCGCCCGCGGGATCCTCGTTGATGAAGCCGTCGCTGTCGTTGTCGGTGCCTTCCCAGAAGATCGAGTACCCGCCGGCCTCCCCTTTTGCGGCGTCCGCGCGGCGCATCAGGCGCGGATCGTCAGGGTGAATCATGTAGGGCCCTTTCGGGTCCTTCACGCGCATCATCGAGATGACGCCGTCCTTGTTCAGATCCTCGGGGCCGTCTTCGTCGAGCCGGCCGTCGTTGTCGCTGTCGAACTTCGCGGCGTTGGTCTTGCGGGCCGACTTCACCGCGCCGAACATCGCCTCGGCGCCGTCGGGATTCGCGCGCGGAATCACGTAGAACACGTGGCCGTCGAGGCGTTCCTTGATCGTGGGGCTCGAGGCGTACCCGGTGAGGAGCTGGTCGGCGACGTAGAGCGCCAGCGCGCTCCCGATCACCTGGTCCCCTTCGAAGTTGGCGGCGATCAAGAGCGCGGGGCGCTCGCGGACCGGGCGCCCGTCGGGGTTGGCGATCTCCAGCGCCCACACCGACCGCCCCTCGCGCGACTTGGCCACTTCGACCAGCTTCGCGAGCTTCGCATGCGTCTTCGCCAGGTCGCGCAGCGCGGCGGTCATCTCGTCGTAGGTCTGGTATCTGGTGTAATCGGCGGCCGCGAGCGGTGAATAACTCCCGCCCGCAATGAATGCAGCGCCCACGGCGGCCACACACGCCGCGCGGAGAAATGCCTGAGTGGTCACAACGTCCTCCTGACTTGTCGGATGGACGTTACGGTATCACGGTGGAGCCCTCCGCGACGAAGTCCACGGAGCTCCCCCCCGCCCCGCTAATGCTTCCAATCGTCGTGCCTAGCTGGCCGAAGGTATTGCGGCCCCAGCACTTGGCGGTGCCGTCCGAAAGCACCGCACACGAGTATTGCGTGCCGGCGCTGACCGCAACCGCATTGGTCAGGCCGCCGACCGTCACCAACGTCGTGCGGGTCGTCGTGCTCCCGTCGCCGAGTTCACCGTACTGGTTGTAGCCCCAGCACTGGACCGTGCCGTTCGAGAGCACGGCGCACGTGTGCAGGTACGTGCTGTCGATCGCCGCTTGCGCGGCGGCGGCGCGGGCGCTCCCCGCAACCGGCGTGAAACCCACCAACGCCGTCAGCACGATCCAGAACCGCCTCGAGCGCTCCCGCGAAGTGTCAGCAGCACGTGTCTCATTGCATCTCATCAAATTCTCCCTTCAGAGGCGGGTTCAGCCCACCGAGCGCACGCAGCGTATCGACGAGGCATGAACCAACCCTGAAGGGATGCGTCGTGTTTTAGGACACGCCGCTTAAGCTTGGCGTATGGTTCGTCGCGAGCTTGGCAGGTCTATTTGGGCCGGTCGTGGTCCCGTGAGCCCCCACACGTCCCCTGCCAACGGAGCCCCACGTCGGCTTGATCCACAGCTCCCAGAACAGCTCCCGCTCTGTGTACGCGATCCGGAGCCCGTCGGGACTCAGTGATCCGATACCTAGCGCGCCGGTGAAGGCGAAATGCGTGTCGCGAGGCTCGCCGCCTTTCGCCGCAATCCGCCAAAGCGCGAACGAGGGGGTGACCGGGCCCGTCCATTGGGTGAAGAGGATGTCCTGGCCGTCGGGTGTCCACAGTTGAAACCGCAGATCGTTCGGGGATGTGACACGCAGCAACTCGCGAGGCGTGCCGCCGATCGTCTGGACCTCGAGCGTCACTGTCTCGCTTCCCTGGGGGCCGGTTCGTCCAACGAACGCGACGGCGCGCCCGTCGGGGGAAATGTCGAACGGTCCGACGCTCGACCTGGCGCCTCTCGCGACCGCAATCCTCTCGTCGCCGCCCGACAGATCGTGCGCGACAATCCCGCGCGAATCCACATAGAACAAATCGCGGCCATCGGGTGAGCATTGAAAGTGCGGGGGATTTTGATTGGTCCACACGACGACTGTCGTCTCGCTCGTCCGCACGTCCACCCGGAAAAGGCCCGAACGCTGCGAGTCGAGGTCCATGGCTTTGACAATCACGCTCCTCGCGTCGGCTGACCATTCGGCCGCATAGCCGCTCAACCCCAGCCGGCGCGGCGTGAGGAAACGCTCGGCGCCGGTCGCGAGATCCCGAACGGTGAGCGTCATGATGGGGTTGAACCCGGGCACAGGATTTGGCTGCTCGGTGTAGAACACGATCGACGCGCCGTCCGGCGACCACACCGGTACGCGGTGCCGGCCGATATTGGTGGCGGAAATCCTCGACGGGGCGCCGCGGACGACGTCGCCCGTCAGATCGATTGACGCCGTGTAAGCCTCGGATGAGCCAGAAAGGACCATATAGAAGAGCGCCCCGTCGTCGGTGAGCCCCATGCCGCTCGGCGGTCCGAGATTCGTGAGAACCGGAAACGGATCGCCCTGCGGAACGCCCTCGACGACCGAGAGCATCCACGCATCCTGCGACTCACGCACCTTCGTCGACTCGCGCAGGAAGAGCACGCCGTTCCCGTCCGCCGTCCATGCCGGAACGCGATCGTACGGATACGGGCTTTCGGCCTCGCCGGCGACGAGCAGCCGTGGCGGCGAGCCGTCGATGCCGACGACGAAGAGGTCCTCCCGCGGAGGCTGTGAATCCGAGCGGAGGCGATAGACGACGAAGCGCCCGTTCGGCGAGAGTCTCGCATTCGATGGCGCCCACTTGGCGAATGTGTGCAGGAGACGCGGCGCGCCGCCGCTCGCGGGCACCAGCGCGAGGTCGGCGGTTCCGTCCTGTTGATCGAGACGGCACAGGATGTTCTGCTCGTCGCGCGACCAATCGAGCGGAACCGGTTTGTAGCCGGTCTGGCGCGGGACGATGACATTCGGCCACGTGCCGTCGGCGTTCACGACGCGCAGCTCCCATCCTCCCGCGGCGGTCGACAGCGCGTAGGCGACGCGATTGCCGCGTGGCGACATGACCGGAGACACGAGCGTGTCGCCCGCCTCCTTTTCGATCGCGCGACGCGCGCGGCCGCCCGTCAACTCCCAAATCTGCAGGTCGCCTTTCTCGTCGACGTACGGAAAATAGCGCGCGTCGCGAGACGGGCGGCCCAGCCAGCGCTGCGGGACACGGATCCTTCGCTCCGTTGGCTGTGCGCCGGGTTCAGCGACTGACGGCGACGGAGCCCGAGGTGGCGGCCCCGCTGGTGTAACGGGCAGCGGCGTGGGCGAGGACGGCTCCGCCGGTCGCGGAGCCGCAGCGATCGGTGAGGGTAAGGTCTGCGTTGGCGCGGCGCTGGGGGGTTCAGGCGTCCGCCAGCGGCTTCGCGCGCCGCCGACATCGAGGAGGAAGGCCCCCGCGAAGAGGGCCACGATGGCCGCGAGCCACACAGCGCCCTGTCGAAGACCGATGTTGGCCGCCGGCCGTTGGGGCGCGACCGCGCGTGCGCTGGTCGCGACAGGGATGATCGCCAACGCACTGTGCGCCTGCTTCAGCGCGGCCTCGAAAGCACCGGCACTTTCGTACCGCGCTGATGGATCGGCCGCGAGCGCCCGCTCGACGACGTCGACGAACGCGTGGGGCAGGTCCGCGCGTGCGTCGCGGAGCAGTGTCCTGCGCCTCGCGCGGTGCGCCTCGCGCACCTCGTCTAGCGTGGTGCCACTCACCGGATACGCGCCGGTGACCAGGTGGTACAGCAGCACGCCAAGGCTGTAGATGTCTGTCCGCGGTGTCGCTTCGCCCCCCTGCCAGGCTTCCGGCGCGAGGTAGAGCGGGGTCCCGGTCAAGTCTCCGCCCAGCGCCATCGCTCCGGACATCCGTCCTTTGCCGGCGCCGAGGTCCATGAGCACGATCCGGCCGCCCTCCTCGCGCATCACGTTCTGCGCCTTGATGTCGCGATGCAGCAGACCCGCCTGGTGCACCGCGGCGAGCGCCCGGCAGAGATCGATGCCGATGGCGCTCGCTTCGTCAGCGCTGAACGGACCCTGCTGACCGACGAGATGCGCGAGCGTATGGCCGTGGATGAACTCGGTCCAGATGCCGACGTGTCCGTCGAGCCGCTCGGCCCCGTGGACCGTGACGACGTTCGGATGGCGCACCTTCGCCAGGAGCCGCGCTTCGCCGATGACGGAGGAGCCCTCGCCAAGCCCCGACGTTTCGCGATCGCGCAACAGCTTGACCGCGACCTCGCGATCGAGGCGCGTGTCCCACGCGCGGAAGACCTCCGCAAACGATCCCCGGCCGACGTGTTCCAGAAGCGTGAGAGGGCCCCAACTTGGAGGCCGACCGAGTGCAGACTCGATCGGGGGCCGCTCCAACTCGGTCCCGCTCGACGAGCTCGACAAGCTCGACAAGGAGGATGCGGCCGCCGGATCGGGAGACTCCTGGAGCGTGCGATGAAACGTGGAGATTTGATTGACGACGTGCAGCTCCCGCGCGATGGCCCGAAAGCCCGGCTCGTCACGATGGGATTCGAGGCTGTCCCAGTCCACGCTCTCGTGGTCGGCGAGCGCGCGCAGGATGCCAAGAAGACTTGGATCGCGCGGCACGTCGGTCATTCGCGGACAGGCTGGGACGGCGTGTTCATTTCCTTGGCAAGGCGGTACAGCGCCCGTTCGACGGCCATGCGCGCCGCGTTCGCTGAAGGCTTGTCGAGCGCGCCGGCCAGCTCTTCGTTCGTCAGGCCCAACTCCACGTGTCCCACGATCGCCTCTCGATCCTGCGGGCGAAGCCGGGCCAGCGCCGCCTCGTAACGCTCCAGCGCCTCGCGTCCGACGGCTGCCTCGAGCGGCGACGGCCCCGCATCGCTCATCTGACTGTCGAGCGATCCGGTCTCGGGCCGCCGGCCGGCCCGGCGGATCTCCTGTCGAATCCGGTTCAACAGCACCTGCCGCAGGTAAGCCTGGAGCGCGCCCTCGCCGCGGACTTCGAACTTCTCGATCTTCTTAAATGCCTGAACGACCGTTTCCTGCACAAGGTCGTGGGTATCGGCCAGATCGCGCGCCCATCCTGGCAGCCGGCCCGTGGCCCATCGCTGCAGACGCGGCAGAAACCGGGCGATGAGCGCATTGAGCGCCTCGGCATCGCCGGCCTGCGCTCGCGCGAGCAGGGTCAGGGTCGAGTCGACCATTCAGTGGGCACCTGGGAGCCGTCATGGTAGCTCGGATGGGCACCTGTGCAAAACGCGGCAGATCGGCATTTCAGGTAAACGAGCCCATCGCAGATCCGATCGAATGTGCCTTCCGGTGCGTTCCCCGCACGTGATGGGCGCAGCGATTGGGATCGCGACCACTGAGGAGGAACCCCCGTGACGGTCCATCGACATTGCCTGGCGGAACTGAGATCCACCTGCCGATCGCTTCGCGCGACGTTTTGCACCCTGTTCGTGGCGGCAGCGGTCGCCGGTGCGCTGCTACTCGTTGCGCCGCTGAACAACGAGGCCGCCGCACAGGCCGGAAGCTCGTCACGCGCCAGCCGCTTGACCTTACGGGATGCGTGCGGGTGGCAGGGTGCGGGACGAAACGTTTGGCTGCAGAACACCCGACGAAACCGGGGGGTTCTGTCCACGGTTCGGGAGACTTGCAATTGCGGAAGAGACCGCTGGAGCCGAACCCAATCGTACGAGTTAGCGCCTGGGGCTGAAATGCGAATCGGATGCACTCGGGGAGACACCTCGGTGGAGTACTTCAGCCACATCATCACGGGAGAAAAACAACGATGAGGATCGTTCGGTCTCTTTCCGGCGCCATCTAAACCGTGTCGATGCGTGAAGACGCGTTTGGTGTGCTCCAGAGTCGTACTAGGATTTGAATGGAGGTCTGTATGCGCATCGTCTCAACCGCTGCGTTGCTGTTAAGCGTCTGGTTGCCATCCTCAGCTATCGCGCAAATGGCGAAGGTCCAGCAAACCCCGACTGCCGCATCGCAAGAGCTTTCCGAACCGGCGTCACTGGTTGCCAGGCTCGCTGCGCGCAATCCGCAGACCGAAAAAACGTGGCTGATCCCGGCTCGCAGGGTTCGAGACAGCGCGATCGTCCAACGGTATGAGTTCTCCGTATTCCATGCCACTCGCGAGTGCGCTCTCCTCAAGGGAAGGGGAACGTCTAAGATAAGTAGCAAAATACGAAAACAAGGGAACGAGGACCTCCACATCTGCGTCATATGTCGCTTTACCGAACGACAGCTCGCCTCCGGTGATTTATGGCACCTCTCTGCAGGAGATCGCCTTAGCGGCGTTAAGCACCGCGCTTACTACGAAGCGCACCCGCAGGAGGTCGTCCGAGAGTTGCAGGCCAATCCAGCGCTACTCACTTACAACTTATTTCACTCCTCTCGCACATGCCCGTTGCTATCAAACCGCATTGTTACTAAGGCGAAGGCAAAGGACTATCACACTTCCAGCCGCTATTTGTGTCCAGAGTGTCTTCCGAATCGCACGAGCGCTTCTCTGCCGTCTGAGCTTTTTGCTGTGGACTATATGGCGGAGTACCGGCAAAGAAACGGACTGCCGGAACCGCAACGTGCGGACCATCTCACCATCCTTGCAACCACTCTCGGGACACTTGCCGGCGTGTTGGCTGGCGGGTCGGTGCCCGCCAATACTGAACCCACGAAGCGGCCGACATCACCCGCACCGCCGAGTCATACCCCGCGCCCGGCACCAGCGGCTTCTGCTCGGCCCTCGTACGGTAGCGCACGTTGGCAACCGTCCTCGCGCGTCACCCTCCCAATCGGGCAGGTCGTTCAGGTGCGGGCAATAACGCGGGATGGCGCGGACGCCGGTTATATCAACATGACGCTATCCCCATTTCAACAGTCGCAATTCAGCAGCACTGCGCAGATCAGCGTGTTTATCGGAAATACCACCGATCCGTCCTATAACTGCACCCTGACGATTGACGGCGTGTTCTACATAGATGGACGAGCCAAGGGGTTTTTTTGGGGTTCGGATACGTTGCCGATGCAGACCTTCAAGGGCGCGAAACAGCTGAGCGTGGGAACCACACCGCGACTGGTCGAAGTCGAGCTCGGCGGAGCCCCGATTACATGCAGGTAAACACGTCCACGTGCATGCCATCGAGCAGTGCCCGTAAGTTCGCAGCGACGTGCTGCAGCGCGACATCGACCACACGATCAGCGGCCTTAGGCTGACCACGAGACGTCACGCCCCGCGCGGGCTTCCGAGCCGTGAGCGTCTCGACCGAGCGCTACCAGCACACCTGCGGATGATCCCTCCGAGGAGACCATTGGCGGCGAGATCGTCGCCCGTCACGGAGATGCTGTGCAAAACGAGGCGGATCGGCATTTCAGGTAAGCGAGCCCATCGCCGATCGCGACCACTGAGGAGGAATCCCGTGACGGTCCATGTACATTGCCTTGCGGAACTGAGATCGACGTTCCGCGCGACGTTTTGCGCCTTGTTCGTGGCAGCGGTCGCCGGTGCGCTGCTGCCGGCGTCCGTCGAAGCGCAGACGTACGAAGTCCTTCACGGCTTCAGTGTCGAGGGCGGCAGTCCGCGTGGGGCGCTTCTCCTCGCCGCAGACGGGAGTCTCTACGGCACAACCGAATCTGGCGGGCGATTCGGCCTCGGTTCGGTGTTCGTTCTCAGACCGAACGGAGTTGGCTTCGATTTCTCCACCGTGTACGAGTTCTCTGGCGCCGATGGCGCAGGGCCATCGGCCGGGCTCGCACAAGGCGTCGACGGGGCATTCTTCGGGACAACGGCCTTCGGCGGGAGCGCTGGCGCCGGAACTGTCTTCCGGATCGACAGCTCCGGCTCGCTGACGTCACTTCACCACTTTGCCGTCAGTGACGGCAGGCAGCCAGGCGCCCTTGTCCAAGGCAGTGATGGCAACTTCTATGGGACGACGCTCCAAGGTGGCACGAACGGCTGGGGCACGGCGTTTCGCATCAACAGCGCGGGCTCGCTGATGACGCTTCACAGTTTCACGAACGGCGCCGACGGAGTGTCCCCAGGCGGTCTTGTCCGAGGCAACGATGGAAACTTCTACGGGACGGCGGGCTATGGCGTGAGCAGCTGCATCTGCGGGGTGATCTTCCGGATCGATGGGTTGGGCTCGCTCACCACGCTGCACACCTTCACAGGCTTCGACGGCTCCCAGCCTGTCGGGCTCATCCAGGGCAGCGATGGGTACTTCTACGGAACCACGTACTGGGACCGCGTGAATGGCTGGGGCACGATCTTCCGGATGGACACCTCAGGCTCGCTGACGACGCTTCACCAATTCACCTTGAGTGACGGAGTCAATCCGCTTGCCGGGCTTCTTGAGGGTAGCGACGGAAGCCTCTATGGCACGACAACCTCGGGGGGAGCCAACGGAGCCGGGACGATCTTCAAGATTGATCGCTCCGGCTCGCTGACAGTGCTCCACAGTTTCTTACGTAGCAACGACGGCTGGCAGCCCAGGGGCGAACTCATTCAAGGCTCCGATGGAAGCGTCTTCGGAACAAGCTATTACGGCGGAGGGAGCGAACTAGGGACGGTCTTCCGGATCGACGCGTCCGGCTTCACGACACTTCACACCTTCACGAACAGCGACGGCTTTGATCCCTATGCCGGGGTCATCCAGGGTAACGACGGGGACCTCTACGGAACAACCATCAAGGGTGGAGCGAGCGGCAACGGGACCGTCTTTCGGACCAGCGTCGTCGGTTCACTGATGACGCTTCACAGTTTCGGCAGTGAGCCCACGGATCCGTATTCGTATTCCGGACTCGTACAGGGCAGCGACGGCGGCTTCTACGGGACCACGGTAATCTTCGGAGACTACGACGCCGGGACCGTCTTTCGGATCGACAGTTCCGGCTCCCTGACGACGCTTCACAGCTTTGCTTGGGACTCCAGCGATGGCGCTCATCCTGTTGCCGGGCTCGTCGAAGGCAGCGACGGGAACTTCTACGGAATGACGAAGGAGGGTGGGACCGGCTACGTCGGGACGATCTTCCGGATCGACAGGTCGGGCCTACTGACGACGATTCACACCTTCACTGGAGACGAAGTAGACGGTGCGTTGCCAGTGGCCAGGCTGATCCAGGGCAGCGATGGCAGCTTCTACGGGACGACTCCTGGTTTCGGGTCGAGCAACCGCGGGAGAGTCTTCCGGGTGGACACCGCCGGCTCGCTGACGACGCTTAACACATTCACCGGAAGCGACGGCGGGTATCCCGTCGCAGGGCTCGTCCAAAGCAGCGACGGGAGCTTCTACGGGACGACGTCCGGCTTTGACATGGCCGAGTCTGGGAATGGAGCCATCCCCAGCGCCGAGACGGGCACCGTCTTCCGGATCGACACATCCGGCGTGCTGACGACGCTTCACCGCTTCTCCGGCACCGACGGTGGATATCCCACGGCCGGCCTCGTCAATGGAAGCGACGGCAACTTCTACGGGACGACGTCGCTGGGTGGGGCGAACGGGTACGGGACGGTCTTCCGGATCAACTCTGTCGGCTCGCTGACGACGCTGCACCACTTCACCGGCAGCGACGGCGCGAATCCCTCGGCCGGACTCGTTCAAGGCAGCGACGGGCGTCTCTACGGAACCACACGGGCGGGGGGTCCATACAACGGTGGCGTCGTCTTCGGTCTGACGCTTCCACCGAACACCCCTGCCGGATCGAATGTGCCTGTGCAAGACAGCAGCGCGCCGACCGTGCAGCTCACGTTCGACAGCGTGGCCACAGGCGGCACCACGACTGTGGTACCGATCGATCCAGCCACGGCGGGCGATGTGCCCGGAGGATTTGCGATCGTCGGGAGTGTCGCCTACCAGATACAGACAACCGCTGTCTTTGCGGGGCCGGTCACAATTGCGTTCATCGTGCCTGACCCCATCACCGAGGCGGATTTCAACAGTCTCGTCGTCCTGCACAACGAGAACGGCGTGCTCGTCGACGTGACGGCCGCCTCGCCGGCGCGCAACTACGCCACGCGAACGATCTACGCGGTCACCAGCTCGTTCAGTCCGTTCTACATGGCTCGAACCGGACCTCACATCTCGACGCTGTTCGACCAGACGAAGGCATACAAGAGCGGCAGCACGGTGCCGATCAAATTGCGGCTGTTGAGCGCCTCCAACGCGAACATCTCGTCGCCGTCCACTGCGCTGACGGTGCGACACCTCAGTCGGATAGGCGGAAACACGTCGAATGTCGTTCTCGATTCAGGTCACGCGAACCCTGACGGCAACTTCAGATACGACGCCACGCTCGGCGGGTACATCTTCAACCTGAGCACGAAGGGGCTCACGCCAGGCACCTGGGTCCTGAGCTTCTCCGTCGGCGGCGACGGTTCGTTCGTGTACCTGGTGGGTTTCGACGTGAAGTAACGATCGCAGAAGCGTCAGTGCATCTCCACGGCGCACGTGCCGAGGCCGCCGCGAAAGTAGTTGAACTGCACGTTCGGGTTGTCGTCGGTGCTCTGGCGCCACGCTTCCACGTACTCGAGCGCCTCGGCCAGATAGAACTCCTCGAGCGTGTCGTACAGCACGACGGTGAAGCCCGGGCGCGAGAGCCGCGTCAGGTCGCGCGGCATCAGGGGGGCGCCTCCGCGATCACATCCGCGTCGAGCGTCGTGTAGTCCCACCAGCCGGGCGCGATGGAGCTGAGCTTGCGCATGACGTCCTTACGTTCCCGCCTCGAGCGACCGCTCGTAGGCGGCGCTGACGAGATAGTTGCGACCGAGCGCCTGGCGCAGCGGGTCGGCCCGTTCCGCGCAAAATCCCCAGTGCGAATGGCGCCGCCATCCTTCCGCGTGCTTGAATCTCCGCGAGAGCTTCCCAACCTCGCGGCTGATGGCATCCATGGTCCGGATGTAACTATCCATGCCCTGCGATGCCTCGAGCCATCGCCGCTGGCTCGCGTGGCACGCGAGCGCGGCGCGCTTGCGCTCGTGCACGGCGGTTGTGTCGGCGAACGCGCCGGGACGCACGCGCCGGCGCATGCCGTCGCGCAGGCCGTGCGGGCTGGCGTGGTAGATCGTCACGTCCGCCGCGATTGCCGGGCGCGCCGGCGTGCTGCGATAGTTCGGCATACCGCGCGCGAACGCCGCGGACACGGCGAGCCGCGCCGCGTTCACGTGATCCTCCATGTAGTCCTCAGGAGAGTGCGTCAGGATGACGCGGGGCGCCACCTCGCGGACGATCGCACAGAGGCGGCGCAGCGTGGGCGTGTCGTAGAGGATCTCCAGGTCGTGGCAGAACGGCGGGTGCCACACGGCGTCGAGAACCTTCGCCGCCGCCTGGGCCTCGCGCCGGCGGACGCGCGCGGTCGCGGCCGCGGATCGATCGACGCCGCCCAGATTGCCGCCCGACAGGTTCAGGTAGTGAATCTCCCACCCGGCCTCGCGCAGCAGGCACAGCGTTCCGGCCATGACGAACTCGATGTCGTCGGGATGCGCCGCGATTGCGAGCGCGCGAATCACCCGCTGTCACTCCTCGGGAATGTCCGCAATGCGGACCGGACGTCCTTCAGCCGCGGACCGGTCCGCGGCCGCGATGACCCGGTGGGAGGACAGCAAGAGCTAGCCGGTTCACCAACCACCAGGTCGGTGAAGGCGGTGATGTAGCCGTTCAAGCGACGTGGACGCGATGTCCCGCATGGAATCGGGCGAGACTCGACTCGGCCCGAAGAGGGTCGCTGTGGCCGGCGCGGGCGAGGGGGCGTGTCGGATAGCAGCGCTTCCGTTGACCCTGAACCCCGCTCTAACTAAACTAATGCTTCCTATCGTCACCAACGTCACGAAGAACATCCCCAACCTCCCGCCCTGGGGATCCTTGCGCAGCATCGTCGCGTCGCGCTACGACGCGGCGACGGCGTATCTCACCGTCGACTTCCATCAGGTCAACAACCGCCTGAAGAGCGCGCCCGCCGGAGCCGTGACGGTGACGATCCTGGATCAGACAGGTGCGGTGGTCCGCACGCTGAGCGCTCCAGCCAGCGCCGGTCTCAACCGCGTGTATTGGGACCTGCGGTACGAGCCGACCAGCGAGATTCGGATGCGCACGAGTCCGTCGATTCCAGCACCGCACGTCCGGCTCGGTCCCACAAGGGTGGCGGGCTCCGGCGGGCGGCGGCGATCAGCCTTCTCGCACCTCCCGGCACCTACACGGTGAAGCTCTCGGCGGTCGGCCACGAACAGACGCAGCTGTTGACGGTGCGCAAGGACCCGAACACGGCCGGGACCGAGGCGGACACCGCGGCACAGACGCAGATGCTCGTCGACCTGCGCCGCGACCTCAACACCGCGATCGACGTGCTCAATCGGAGCGAGCTCGTGCGCAGCCAAGTGGAATGGCTCGGGCGTGTGGTGGACGACGCGTCGGTTCGGAAGGCGGCCGACGACCTGAACAAGGGGTTCATCGACCTCGAGATGACGCTCATCGATCTGCGCATCACGGGTGGGCAGGACGGCGTCCGCTACGCCGCCAAGCTGATCTCGCGCTTCGGGTACCTGGCCAGCGGCTTGTCGAACGCCGATTTCAGACCGACAAGCCAGCAGGCCGAAGTGCAGAAGCTGCTCGCCGAGCGTGTTCGCGATACGGTGACCCGGTTCGACGCCCTGGTCGCCAAGGATCTGGGAGCGTTCAACGATCTGCTGCGGAGGCGCAACATCCCGCACGTCGTGGCGAAGTAGGCGGCGGCTCGCGCGCCCGTGGGCGCGCCAGAGGTGTGCGTTGTGCCGCCGCGCGCTACGCCACCCGAGATCCTTCGCGATTGACAAGGCTATGGCGCGAGTCATACTCGGCGCGTGGAGGGCGCCAACCTGCGGCGTGCTAATCGGCGCTGTGGCCAGGCGGGCGACGGGGCGTGCCGGATAGCGGTCTTCTGTCGACTCGGCACACCCCGCTGATGCATCTATCGTCCTTGGTCGATGTCGCCGCCATCCATAGCGACGACGATGCCATCGTCGCTAATGATCAATCAAGGTGACCTCGATGCGCCGTCCGCCGCGCCCGCATCGTCCCGCCATCACTCGGCTCCTCTCGCGAGGAGGGACCGTCGATCGCGGGACAGAATCTCAAGTTTCTATCAAGCGGGCAGCCGGACCCCCGGCTGAGGCCCTTGCGTGATCCTCGCAAGCCACTGCAATCCTGAGAGTTAGGCAGCGCCGACGCCTCGATCGCGAGCTCGCCGCTGACCCCGATAACGTGGTTCGTGACCACGTTGTCGTGGTCGATCCAGAAATCGATGAAAACAAACGGGATTGTGGCCTTCACCGTGAAGGCAGCACCCTCGCGACGTGGCGATACGGAACCGCACGCAAGCATCGAGATCGACTGTAAGTGATTGCAGGGGAATCAGTTGGCTGGGAGGCAGGGATTCGAACCCCGATAACGTGGTCCAGAGACGCAAGGAGTAGTTTGGGTGGTGTCGGGACTTGCCGGTTTTGTTGGACTGTTCGCTGATCACTCTCAGGCGGTGGCGGGCAGACGATATTCGTAATGTACGCCGGGATGTTGCCTGTGTTGCTGATCGTCAGCTTCCCCTGGACGCCAGTCAGGATCCGCACCGGGCCAAACGCAAGCACGGATCCGCTGACCGCGATAGTGGAGTACCCAGGTATACCGATGCCCGACCAGGCGATCCAGTTAGTGCCAGCGGCGCTGCTCGAGACGCTGATGAAGCCGCTGAACGCGGTTGCGCTGTGCGGAGACCGTTATTAGCGATGGTGAGAGTTGCAGTGGTGGTCGTGCCGACTACGACGTTGCCAAATGCCAGATTGCCTGAAAGAGCGATCGGGGCGCAGCTTGCCGGCTGAGGGCAGCCCTCGACGTCGATCGGCTCCCGCGTATGCACGTTCCACTCACGGCGTCGGCACGTTCGCGATCGGGCTCGCCGGCCTGCATCCTCCCTCCACGGCGAGGTGTCTCTGCAGCAGCGCGAGCATCGCGGGATCCGCGGCAATCGGCGTCCCGACCTCGATTTGTTCGATCCCGGTGACACGAGCGTCTGCGAGGCCGAGATGCGCGATGCGCCTTCCTTCGTCGCTCGTTGCCACCACGGGTAGAGTCGCGTGCGCGGGAAGTTCATCCGGCCGGATGCCGCCGACGAGGACGGCGACGAACCGATCCGGAAACGCAGCGGTGATCGCCTTCAACCCGCCGGCAGCGCCGTAGAAGAGCAGGACCACGGCATCCGCTTCGGCACTCGCCCGTGGCAGCCACTCCCTGAGGGCTTCCATCACTGGACGGACGGTGATGCCAGCCAGTTGCGCCTTGATGTGCGGGAGATCGGCGACGGCATCGGGCAACTCCGTCGCGCCGACTATCGCGATTCGCCGATTGCCGAGCGTCCTCACCACGTAAGGCTTCGCAAGCAACCGCCCCGTCCTCTCGTCGACCAGGGTCGCGGACAACGGAACGAAAGCGGCGCCCTCGATCAACCGCAGCGTGGTCTGCTTGCCGAAGCGGAAGTCCCGGTACGACAGGTTCACGGCGTCGTAGTGCAGCAGTTCGTACGACGCCACGATCGGCCAGCCGGGACATCCAAGGCTGTCACCGCCGAAAAACGCGTTGCCGGCATCGAGCAACAAGAGAGAGGGGCCGGAGGTGCGAAGGCGCCTCACGATCGTGGCGCGCCGCGCAAGGCCGCCTTGCCCGCCACCGCACTCGGAGCACGGCAAAACGTTGCCCTGCGTGTCCGCGGTGAACACGATCGCCTGCCGGGACTCACCGCGGCGCACCAGGGAACACGCCGACAGGCACGCCAGCGCGACGATCGCCGCCAATCCGGCGATCGCTCGGCTGCGCGCGATGCCGGTGACCGTTGGCGCGCCACCCTCGAGGTGACCGCCCGATTTGCGAACCAAACTGTCGCCCACTGCCGACCCGCGGCCGCGCCGCTAGAAATAGTTCCCGACTACTCCGGCCAGTACTCCGGCGACGATCCCAGCGCCGGCGCTGGCCCCTACGACGAAAAGGAAGGCCGGCAAAAGCACTCCGGCGGCAAGCGAGATCGTGCAGCCCAGGATCCCCATTCGTATCGACTGCCACGTGCCGGTATCCAATTGATCGACAACCTTCACCTTCAGGCAGTGTGCGGAAACGATGTATCCCCCTATCGTTGTCCAGCGCAATATCGATTCCTCGGTCATTCCTTGTCCCCACCCATTGTCGCCCATGCCCAAGGCCTGCCCAGTGCGAGCGTCAATGCGCCACCAGCCGCCGCGCTGAAGGGGCTGCGTGGCGGATGGACCCTGCGGAATCATCACCAGGTATCCCGCCGCCAAGTCCTGCTCCACCCGGGCCTGCAGATCGGCCGTCAGGCTTGTGTTGCGCAGTTCCGCCGCGCTGCCCGGCTTCAGCAGCTTCCAGCCCGGCACGGCATTCCACATACGAGCAACATTGCCGGCCGCCCCGCCTAGCAGCACGGTTTCCGCAGCTGTGTCGAGGATCCCCTGCCGCAGGCGAACCGCGAATGCATCCTTGTCCGGCCGCACTGCCACGGCGTTGTCCGCGATGTCCATGGCGTGCACGGCCACCAAGGGCGGCGCCTGCTGCGCGTCGGCCCCGGCGGCCGCCATCCCCTGCGCGCCCGGGCTGATGGGGCGCAGGTAGTCGTGGAGGTTGAAGATGTTGGGCCGGTCCAGATAGGTGTCCCCGGCAACCGGGCTGCCCGCATGGCGCGTGAACGTTAGCGCGTACAGCGCGCCCGGCAGCGGCTGCGCCCGCTGGAGCATCTTGTACACCCCGGCGCTGTCCTGCGGGCCATCCTCGGCAAGTGCTGTCAACAGCAGCTCGCGATTCGCCAGCAGCCGTTCGAGGGTCAGGTGCACCAGGAAATCCGATGAGAGCCGGCAGACCGGCACGGCGATCTCTGTCTGCCCGAGCAGGGCCAGCGCCCGCTCCAGGAGGGCGACCTCGCCCAGCTTGTCCTCTTCGACCTTGCGGGCTGCCCGGGCAGCCGGTCCCACGAGATCGAAGATCTGCCGACGGATCTTCCGCAGCGGCTGGCCCGGCACGCGGATCGCGTACTCGATCCACTCCGCCGTCAGCACGCCTCCCTTTGCCGCAGGCTCTTCGCCTCCCCCACCGAGCATGCCGCCGAAGCCCTCCATCATTCCTCCGGCGGCGTTGCCGACGTCGTGCTTACCCGAAAGCGCCGACTTGTCAGCGAGATCGCCGGTCTCCGTGATGGCGCGGTCCATGATGACGCGCTGCCCCACGGACAGGACGGGTACCCAGGCCTTCTGCTCGGCAGCCGCCTTCAGGATCGCCTTGCCGTACGTTTCCCCGCTCTTTAGATCCAGGTCTGCCGGCCACTTGAGCGGCAACTGGCGCAGCTCGATCCGCTGGCCAATCACCTCCGCCGGCGTCAGCGTGTGCGACAGGGGCACGTGCTCCGTAAGCCTGCCGTCGCGAGCCTGCTCGATCACCACGCGGATCGTCACCTGGTGCCATAGGGAGGCTTCGATGGGAAGCCTGCCGGGCGTGGGACGCCATGGAATAGTCTGAGCGGTTGGCAGAAGCGCCGCGCCCGCCTGGGCGTCGGGCAGCAACGGGTCCACGTCCACCCACTTGCCGTCCTGCTGCCACTGCACCCACCAGTGATCAACCATGGCCGCCACACGATCCGGGTCGGCATCGGCGGCAGCTTGCGGTTTCGGGACGTCCCGAAGCATCGCCGCGGTCGGACCGGCCGCCAGTTTCGCCAGTTCCTCCGCCTGCTGCTGGCCAGCCACCACTTGCCTCTGCCACGACGTCCGCAGTTCTTCGAGGTCCAACTGATGATCCGCGGCGAACTTGGCGATCGACTGCTCGGCCTGGTCTGTGGAGGACGGCCCACTGTCGGGAGCTGCCGCCTGCGGCATCGGGCGCACCTTCGCCAGCAAGTCCTTCGCCTGCTGGTCGGGGAACGTCGCCCGGGCCAGGCGCACATCGTGGCCAGCCAGGCGTAGCAGTTCCGCCAGCAGGAGCGAGCGGTCCAGGCTGTTGCCCAGCCGGTCCATCAGCACGCCCGTCGGGCCGCGCAGCGCGCCCTGGTACGGCACCCAATACGTGTTGTCGCGCACCCAGCCGAAGAGCTTGTCCGGGACGCGGCCTACTTTCTCCACCACCGCCTGCGGGTCGAACGTGTCGCGCGGGATCTCCTTCGCCACGGCGTCCAGCACTTGGAAGTACCGGGGCAGGCGCTCGACCGCCCGGCCGAGTGCGGCCCGCTTCTCGGCCTCGGTCGCCGGCCGGGCCAGGGCTTGCTGCCCGAGCGGCAGCGAGTCGGTCCCGCCCGCGGTTGATGACATCGCACCATCAGCGACTTCGGGCAGGCGGACGCCAGCCAACGCCATCACGAAGGACATGCAGAGAGCCACCGCCTGGAAGCTAACAGACCGTGCCGGCAACTTGCGCCGGAGTTGGCCGACGAAGCGAAGTGCCGCCACGATGATGGCCGCCGGCACGAGTCCCATGGTGGCAAGGAAGGTGCCCTGCAGCCATCGCGGGAGGCGTTGCCAGACCGCTCCTCCATGAAACAGTGCGGCGTACGGCACGCCGTTGTACAACGCTACCCCGAGCGCCGCGAGCGCATAGGCGGCCACGGACATGAAGGCACCGCAGGCGATCAGGCGGGCGATGGCGGGGAGCGGAGCGCACGCGCGAACCAGGACAACGGCGGCGAGCGTCACCGCGGCCGCGGTGACGGCCATCAACAGCGTCGGGGTCCGTTGCAGGAGCAATCGAACGCCGTCCGCCTGACCGTCTGGCAGCCACGCCGACGCAACGAGTAGCAGGAGTAGGCCGCCCACGGACCAGGCCGCCGCGCCCGCCGGGCCGCGTCGTCGCAGCAGCGGCCCACCTGGCCGCCAGAGGAAGATGCTGAGCGCGAAAAAGGCGATCGCCGGCAGCGCGATCGACCAGCGCACCGGGGATCCGGCGAACACAGTCTCGACTGCCGCATCGAGTAACGCCAGTTGTCCGATGACTGCGACCGCGAGCGCCGTCGTCGTCCCCAGTGCGGACGGCGAGGTAGTCGTCGCCACTGTTCCAGCCCGCTGCCCATCCATGAATCGCCCTCCACGTGAAGAGGATCCGGCCGCGCCGTCGTGCTGCTCTTCCACGAGCGTCCCCAGGGGGGCCCGAGGCGTAATTGCCCGCGCGCATAGGCTCTCGCGAGCCGGCAGGCCACGAATGCTTCTTGTTGGCTTGTGCACACGAACGGGCGCGCCGTGGCGAACCTGGCCCGATCCTCCAGGTTCTGGCACGCTCTCGTGCACCGGCGACAGCGTAGGGCGCCGCATCCACCCGCGTCAAGGAGTTTCGGGGAGTTTCGGGGCGCCCGTTCCATACGATTCTCCGGAGCCTTGCCACCTGTCTCGCCGTCAAAAGGGGTAACGGCGCTTATCTGCCCGCTGGCGCGTTCGTTTTCCCGGAGCAGTTGCGGTCGGCGAGCGTGTCTCGCGACTTCTTCCGACTGTTCGGCGCAGCCTTCGCACACGGCCGGCCGTTCAGCCCCGAGGAAGATCTGCCTTCCGGTCCCGACCCGAACTTGTGGCCGGGGGCGGGCGAGCGGCGTGTCGGACAGCGGATCTTATGTCGACTCGGCAGACCCCGCTAATGCTTCCTTCTATGAGGCGTCCCGTTGTCAAGCCCCCCTGTGATCTCCAGCCCTTCGAACAAGCTGCCGCCGGAGCG